>Ga0325400_1000597_pt1 | contig 27336 bp, 24 predicted proteins | sample PopdelMetagenome_2_FD_205662 | JGI IMG/M metagenome (GOLD analysis project Ga0325400, IMG submission 205662) | Populus deltoides microbial communities from Bellville, Georgia, United States - Xylem-PdKOR-R1 | ecosystem: Host-associated > Plants > Phyllosphere > Stem > Wood/Secondary xylem...
CGGTCTGCATCACCCTGGCCCAGAGGTTCGCCTCGTCAGGGCTGAGTTGCCGGCGCACCCTGTCCATACCCCTGGCCGGCCTGCAACCGCTGGACGGTGCCGACCGGCAGCAGCAGCAACGCGGTGCCCCGCGCCGCCATCCCGCCCGCGACGGTCGCCGCCGCCTGCCCCGCACCCCAGAAGGTGTCGAAGCGGTTGCTGCCCTTGATCGCCCCGCCGGTGTCCTGCGCCACCCACAGGCCGGTCGCGTCGGCGCGGTCCATCGACAGGTAGACCGGCGCGCCCAGCGGCACGAACTTGACGTCCACCGCCGCCGACACCTGCCCGTCGACCGCGTACCCCATCGCCCCGATCGGCGCGCCGCTGAGCTCGCGGAAGAACACGAAGCTCTTGTTCTCGCGCATGATGGCGCGGCCCTCGTCGGGATGGGCGCGCAGCCATGCGACGATGCCCTGCATCGAGGTCTGCCCGGGCCCGAGCAGCCCCCGGTCGCGCATCAGCTTGCCGATGCCGGTGTAGCCGCGGCCGTTCTGGGTATCGTAGCCGATCCGCAGGACGCGCCCGTCCGGCAGCCGCACCCGCCCCGACCCTTGGATCTGGAGAAAGAAGAACTCGATCGGATCTGCCGCCCAGGCGAGGACCGGCGCGCGGGCGGCGAGCGACCCCTCCTCGATCTGGGTGCGGTCGTCGTAGAGGACGAGCTTGCCCCCCTCCACCTTGCCGCGCACCGAGCGGCCCTTCAGGTCGTCGGCGAACCGGCCGAGATCGACGTCGACCAGGTCGGCGGGCCGTGCGTAGATCGGCACCGATCCCGGCCGCTCCTCCAGCGACCCGGCGATCTCCGGCTCGTAATATCCGGTCGCGAACGCCTTGCCGTCGCCGACCTGCACGGTCTCGAAATAGCGCGCGAAGAAATCGCCAGGCTCCCCGGCCGAGGCCGCCGCGGCGCAGGCGGGTTGCCAGTCGGCGCCCCGGGTAAGGCCGGTCGGGTCGGTACGCCGCATCAGCCCCGGGCAGCTCCGGCGGAAGGCGCCGAGGGCGGCGGCAGCCTGCCGCCGGTCGAGCGGCAGGCTCGCCACCGCCGGGCCGGGCACCACCCCCGCCGCCGCCGCGGTCGTCGCACCGACGACCGGGGTCACCGGCGCGGCGAGCAGCGGCGTCGCGGCGACGATGCGGCCGGGGGTCAGCGTCCTGACCGACGGCTCCGCCGTCACCGCCGACGGATGCACGACCGGTCGCATCGGCCGCACGGTCCGGGCGGGCGATGCGGCCTCCACCGACGGCGGCACGACCCGCCCCGCACAAGCGCCGAGCAGCAAGGCGAGCGAGCCGGCCCCCAGCCGACCGACCTTCATCGTCAGGCCTCGTCGGTGTCGGCGAGTTTCCAGTTCGGATCGCTGCTCCTCAGCGTCCGGGCGAACGTCCACACGTCGTGCGTCTCCACCGCGTCGGTCAGCGATCCGGCGACGACGTTGCCTTCCGCATCGCGGGTGACCGCGGCGATGTCGGCGTCGAACCGCACGGTGATCCGCGCCTCGCGGCCGTTGACCGCGGCGTCGGCGACCACCGCGCGCTCGATGGAGACCAGCCGGTTGTCCAGGCTGTGTCCCGCCGCCTCACGCGCCGCGATCGCCTCGGAAAAGGCGGCCTTGACCTCCGGTTCGGTCAGCTCGAACAACTGGCGCTCGTCGCCCTTCCAGAACGCGGTCAGGATCGCGCCGTACGCGCCCTTGGCCCCGTCCAGGAAGGCGGACACGTCGAACCCCGGTTCCGCCGACACGATCTGGCGCAGCCCCGCCTCCGCGCGCGGGTCGATGTTGCGATCGAAAGCGGCGCGGACCTCGGCTGGGGCGGTGTCCTTCCGCAGCGTCACCGGCGGTGCGGCGCGGTCGTCGGCGGCACGCGGCAGCGGCTGTTGTTCGTGACCGGTACGCTTGCCGAGCACGTTGTAGAGCCGCATCGCGAGGAACCCCGCGACCATCGCCAGCACAACCAGGTAGAAGGTCAAGAAACGCGCCTTTCGATCATGCCGTCGGACATAGGCCAGGCGGGCCGCTTATTCAAACCCGCGGCCGTTGAAACGCACGACCCCCGCTGCTAGTCGCAGGGCCGCTTTTCGCCGGCGCGCACCGCCGGTTTCCCTCCCCGAGGATCGACACACGATGGCCGACCAGAACGACGCGCAGGACTTCCAGGGCGAACAGCTCGCCAACGGTGCCGACACCGGCCCGTCCGCGGGCATGATCTCCCAGTACGTCAAGGACCTGTCGTTCGAGAATCCGAACGCCCCCGCGATCTTCCAGCAGCAGACGGCACCCGCGATCGACGTCCAGTTCAACATCGCTGCGGCCCAGGTCGGCGAGGAGGTGCACGAGGCGGTTCTCAAGATCGACGTCCGCGCCGAGGTCGAGGGCCAGGTCGCGTTCATCGTCGACCTCAGCTACGCCGGGCTCTTCGGCTTCCGCAACGTCCCTGTGGACCAGATCCAGCCCTTCATGCTCGCCGAGGCGCCGCGGCTGCTGTTTCCCTTCGCGCGCCGCGTCCTCGCCGACGCGATCCGCGACGGCGGCTTCCCGCCGCTGCTGCTGGAGCCGATCGACTTCGGCCAGCTCTACCTCCAGCAGCAGGCGGCCGAGAACGGCCAGCAGGTGTCGGGCGAGGTCGGCCACGCCTGACCCCGCGGGCACGCCGGCGGACTGACGGGATCGCATCGTGAGGCTCGGGCGCGCGCTCGGCGCGGTCGGCGGGCTCACCCTCGCCAGCCGGGTGCTGGCGCTGGTGCGCGACACCCTTCAGGCGACCTATGTGGGTGCGGGCTTCGCGTCCGATGCCTTCTTCGTCGCCTTCCGCCTGCCCAACATGTTCCGGGCGCTGTTCGCGGAGGGTGCGTTCTCGGCGGCGTTCATCCCCCTTTTCAACCGCAAGGTGGCGGGCGAGGGCGGGCTGGCCGCGGGGGTCGACTTCGCGGAGCGGGCATTGTCGGTGCTGTTCCCGGTGCTGGTGGTGTTCACCGTCGCCATGCTCGCCGGTGCCGGGCCGATCACCTGGGCGCTGTCCGGCGGGTTCGACCGCCAGCATCCGACGCCTGCCCAGTTCGCCTTCGCGGTGGAACTGTCGCGATACACCATCCCCTACCTCATGCTGATCTCGCTGGTGTCGCTGCTCGGCGGCATCCTCAACTCGCTGGACCGGTTCTGGGTCAACGCAGCGGCGCCAATCCTGCTCAATGTCGCCATGGTCGGCTCGCTGGTCTTCTTCCACGGCGGCGAGCCCTATGCGACCGCGCGGGCGCAGGCGGTGTCGGTCACCGTCGGCGGCGCGCTCCAGCTCGCCTGGCTGCTTTGGGCGTGCCGCCGCGCCGGGGTCAGCCTCCGCCCGCGGCTGCCGCGGCTCGACGCGGACGTGCGCCGGCTCCTGAAGCTGGTGGTGCCCGCGGCCGCCGGCGCGGGCGCCGCGCAGATCAACCTCGCCATCTCCACCGCGCTCGCGGGCGGGCTGCTGTCCGCGGGGTCGATCTCGGCGATCTACTATGCCGACCGGCTCAACCAGCTGCCGCTGGGGATGATCGGCATCGGGCTCGGCACCATTCTGCTGCCCGTCGTCTCGCGCCTGCTGTCGGAGGGCCGCGAGGCGGAGGCGATGGAGACGCAGAACCGTGGGCTGGAACTCGCCTTGTTCCTCACCCTGCCCGCCGCCGCCGCGTTCGTGTTCGCCTCCGCCCCGCTCGTCCGCGGGCTGTTCCAGCATGGCGCCTTCGACGCCGCCGACACCACGCGGACCGCCTATGCCCTCGCCGCCTTCTCGCTGGGCCTGCCCAGCTACGTGCTGGTCAAGGTGCTCACCCCGGGCTTCTACGCCAGGTCGGACACCCGCACGCCCGTGCGGCTGGCGCTCTGGTCGATCGGCATCAACCTCGTCGGCAACCTCGTCCTCATTCCGCTGCTCGGGCGCCACGAACTGGGCCAGATCGGCCCGCCGCTCGCCACCGCACTCGCCTCCACCGTCAACGTCGTCGCGCTGTACCGGACGCTGGCGAGGCGCGGCCATTTCGTCCTCGACGCCCAACTCCGCCGCAAGGCACCCCGGCTCGCGGTCGCGGCGCTCGCGATGGGCGCGACGCTGGTGTTCGTGACGCCGGTCATCGATCCCTATCTGACGGGTCCTCTGCTCGTGCGCGGCGCGGCGCTCGCCGTGCTGGTCGGCGCGGGGATCATCGTCTACGGCGTCGCCTGCTTCGTCACCGGCGCGTTCGGCGTGGGCGACATGCGAACCCTTCTCCAGCGTAGAGCAAGCTCGCGATGATGCGCGTCGTCTCCGGCATCCAGCCCACCGGCAACCTCCACCTCGGCAACTATCTGGGCGCGATCCGGCAGTGGGTGGCCCTTCAGGACAACGCGCAGTCCGGGGGCGAATCGCTGTTCTTCCTCGCCGACCTTCACGCGCTCACCGTTGCGATCGACCCGCGCGACCTCGCCGCCAACACGATCGAGATGGCGGCGACCCTGCTCGCCGCCGGGATCGATCCCGACCGAGCGATCCTGTTCAACCAAGCCCGCGTTCCTGCCCATGCCGAACTGTGCTGGATCCTGAACGGCACCGCCCGCATGGGATGGCTGAACCGCATGACCCAGTGGAAGGACAAGGCGGGCAAGAACCGCGAGGGCGCCAGCGTCGGCCTGTTCGGCTATCCCGTCCTCCAGGCCGCCGACGTCCTCGTGTACGGTGCCACCCACGTCCCCGTCGGTGACGACCAGAAGCAGCATCTCGAGCTGGCCCGCGACATCGCGGCCAAGTTCAACGGAGATTTCGGGATCGACCTCTTCACCCTGCCCGAACCCCTTATCTCGCCCGCCGCCCCCAGGATCATGTCCTTGCGCGACGGAACCGCCAAGATGTCCAAGTCCGATCCCTCGCCCGCCTCGCGGATCGCGCTGACCGACTCGGACGATGAGATCGCGGGGAAGCTGCGCAAGGCCCGGACCGACGCAGGCGAGCTGCCCGCCGATCCCGCCGGCCTCGCCGACCGGGCGGAGGCGCGCAACCTCGTCACCATCTATGCCGCGCTCGCGGACATATCGGTCGAGGCGGTGCTGGCCGACCACGCCGGCAAGGGCTTCGGCCAGTTCAAGCCCGCACTCGCCGACCTCGCGATCGCGACGCTGGCGCCGATCCGCGACCGGCTCACCCGCCTGCTCGACGATCGCGCGGGGGTCGCCGCGGTGCTGGAACGCGGCGCCGAGCGCGCCCGCGCCCTCGCCGCGCCAACCCTGCTGGCGGCACAGCGCGCGACCGGGCTCCAGGTCTAGGCGAGATCGACCTCCCCTTCGTCCGGGCGGCGGCACCCGGAACCATGGACCAGCCGAAACGCCGGCATCGCGCCTGAGCGCCGATCCGACCCGCGGCCCGCCCGGCGCGGCTAGACGCCGTCCTCTCCACCGCGCAGCTCGGCACTCGGCAACGCCGGATGGAGCAGCGCCACCCGCTGGTCGAGCGTATGGAGTGCCTGCGCGATCTGCGCGCCGAGCAGCGGCTCGTCATGCGCATCGGCGAGGTCCAGCGCCTCGTCGAGCAGGCGCCCCAGGCGGCACAGGGCATCGAGGCGGTGCTGGTCTGTCTTCATCGCGGCCGGATATGATAACGACCGAATGTGTACGGCGCGTTGCAGCGTATCGCCCCTACGCCGAACCGAGGCTTAGGGCCGGATGAGATGAGATCGACGACGTCAACCGATCGCTCGTGTCGAGCGAAGTCGAGACGCCGTGCGCCCCATCGATGGCGCGTCCCCCGACTTGGCTCGGGAAGAACTGCTGTTATCACGTTCTAGCCGAACAGCCGGGCGACGCTGCGTTCCAGCATGGCGAGCTGCCAGAGCGTCCGGCCGTGGTCGGCGCGGCCCGCGCGGTGGTCGGCGACGATCCGCTCCAGTCCGACCATCGAGAACCAGCCCGTCTCGCCCAGCACGGGCGATCGCGCCAGCGCCGCCGCCCGGTCCGCCAGCGGTCCGCGGAACCAGTCGGCCACCGGCGTGACGAACCCCATCTTGGCGCGCGTCATCGTCCCGGCGGGCAGATGGTCGCGCAGCGCCCGCTTCATCAGCCACTTGCCCTCGCCCCCGCGCAGCCGCATCGCGCCCGGCAGCCGCGCCGCGAAGCGGACCAGGCGGTGGTCGAGCAGCGGCTCGCGCGCTTCAAGGCCGACCGCCATGCTGGTCCGGTCGACCTTGGTCAGGATGTCGCCGGGCAGCCAGATCGTCAGGTCGGCATATTGCGCCCGGTCGAGCGCGTCACGCGCGGGCGCATCGCGCATCGCCGCGACGTAGCGGTCTTCGGCCCGGTGCCCGTCGATCGCGCGCGCGAAATCGGCCGAGAACAGCGCGCGCCGCAGCGCGGGCGGCGTCACCCCCACCGCGCGCGCGTACGCCTCGCCGTCGTCCAGCGCCAGCGCCGCCAGCGTGGTCTTGGCGCGGAGCGGCCGCGGCGCCCAGTCCGCTTTCGGATACGCCCGCGCCAAGCCGCCGAACACCGGCCCGCGAAGCCCCGCCGGCAGCAGCCCGCGCACCCGCGCCTCGGCGGCGTGGAAACGGTGGCGGCGATACCCCGCCATCGCCTCGTCCGCTCCGTCGCCCGACAAGGCCACCGTTACCCGCGTCCGGGCGAGCTGGCATACCCGCCAGGTGGCGAGCGCGGAGGCATCGGCGAACGGCTCGTCGAAGGCGTGGGCAAGGGTATCCACCGCCGCGAAATCGTCGGCTGCGACCACGCGCTCGTGATGGTCGGTGGCGAAGCGCTCGGCGATCAGTCGTGCCGGCGCGCGCTCGTCATGGCCGCGCTCGTCGAAGCCGATGGTGCAGGTGGTGACCGCGCGGGAACTGCGCTCGGCCATCAGCGCCACCACCGCCGAGCTGTCGACCCCGCCCGAAAGGAACGCGCCGAGCGGCACGTCCGCGACCATCCGGCTGGCCACCGCACCCCGCATCAGACCGAGATATTCCTCCGCCAGCGCGTCGGCCGAGCCGCGGGTCCGGTCGGAGAAATCGAGCTGCCACCACCGGGTCGGCCGCGGCACGCCGCGACCCCGCTCGACCTTCAGGAAATGCCCCGCGGGCAGCTTGCGCACGCCCGCGACCAGACAGGCGTCGTCGGGAACGTAGCCAAAGGCCATGAAGTCCTCGACCGCGGTCGGGTCGGGGACGCGGCGCAGCAGCGGATGGGCGAGCAACCCCTTCAGCTCGGAGGAGAAGGCGAGCGCGCCGTCGGACAGTTCGGCATAATGGAGCGGCTTCACCCCGAACCGGTCGCGCGCCAGGAACAGCGTACCCGTGCCCGCATCGTGGATCGCGAACGCGAACATGCCGTCCAGCCGGTCGAGCATCCCCGGCCCCCAGGCGCGCCAGCCGTGGAGCAGCACCTCGGTGTCGCCGGCGGTGCGGAAGCGCGCGCCGCCCGCCTCCAGCTCGGTCCGGAGCGCGGCGTAGTTGTAGACCTCGCCGTTGTAGGTCACCGCCAGGTCGCCGTCGATCATCGGCTGCGACGATCCTTCCAGATCGATGATCGACAGGCGGCGATGGCCCAGGCCGACGCCGGGGGCGGTCCACACCCCCTGCCCGTCCGGGCCGCGATGCGCCTGCGCGGCGATCATCGCGGCGACGCGGGCGGGGTCGACCGGCTTGGGCGTGGCGGTGTGGAACAGCCCGGCGATGCCGCACATCAGCGGGTGACCCCGCGCCCGATCGCCGCGGAGGACGCATCGATTCCGCCCAGCGCGCGGGCGAAGGCGGCGATCGGCGCGGGATCGGCACCCTCGACGGACAGGTGGATCGCCATCGCCGCCGCCGGTCGGCCGGCCAGCCGCGCGCGCAGGGTCTCGATCTTCACGCGGGCGGGGTCGGCGGTGACGACATCGCCGACCCGGTACCACGTCGCGGCGACCCGCTCCACCGGTCCCGACCCGTCCGGGCGCGGCGCCCGCATCCTGATCGCGGCGCCGCCCGCGACCGGTGCCAGGTCCGCAACCCGCACCCAGCGGCCGTCCTGCCGCAGCACGCCCGTGCCGAACGACACCAGCTCGTGCCCCTCGCCCTGCGCCGCGAACAGCGCCACGCCGATGTCCACCGCGCGGCCCGACCGGTCGGCGTAGCGGCCGAACAGCAGGTGGTCGGCGCCGGGATGGAACGGCTCCCACGCCGCGGCCGGGCCGGCGAGCGGCACTCGCCGCCAGCCGGGCACGTCGGGCAGCGCGATCCGCGCGGGGATCGGCGCGGGCGCCCGCGCCAGCGCGCCCCATGCCAGCGCCAGCGCGGCGATGCCCAGCACCAGCGCCGCCCCTGCCGCCGGGTTGACCCGCAACCGCACCGCAGCTTGCAGGTCGGCGGGATCGAACGCCGGATCGTCCGGCGCCCGGTCGAACCAGCGCCAGCCGAGTGCCAGCACCCCGGCCATCACCGCCGCGAAGAACACCCAGCCGTAGACGATGTGGTCGAAACCGGTCGCCGCCTCCACCGAGCTGAGGTCGGCGGCGACGATCGTCCCGAACGCGCGCACCCCGTTGGCCAGCACCGGCACCACCAGCGCCGCGGCGAGGAAGACTCCGCGCCGCCGCCACGAGCGGAAGCACAGGTGCGCGACCAGCACCCCGAACGCCGCCATGGCGATCACGAACTTCGCGCCCGAGCATGCCTCCGCGACCTCGAACCAGTAGCGTCCGGCGTGGATCAGCACGCCGTCGCTCACCGCCGGGATCCCCGCAAGGTGGAGCAGCGGCATGACGATCGCCACCGTCACCTGCTGGAGCAGCGGCTCCAGCTCGCCCCCGAACGGCACGGCGAAGAACAGGTAGGCCAGGGGAAACAGCAGCCCGCGCGCGACTTGCGGCCCGAGCACCGCCACCACCGCCCCGTCGAGCATCGCGACGAGCCCCGCTTGGCGGAACAGCGCCACCGACGCGGCATCGCCGACCCACCAAGTCGCCGCCCCGCCTGCGACGATCGCGACGCCCGGCAGCCACCCCACCGGGGCAAGCCGTGCGAGCTCGCCGCGCCGCTGCCACACCAGCCAGCCGACCACCGGCGGGATGAACAGGCAGTGGCCGTAGGTCGTGCTGGTCCACCACAGATGCGTGAGGGTCCCGACCTCGGCACGGAACAGGAGGAGCAGGCCGGTCGCCGCCAGCGCCAGCCACCCGAGATGCCGACGCCAGGCGGACGTCAGCGATCCGACCGTCACCGGCGGCGTTCCGGCAAGAACCCTCACGCCGCCCACCCCGTCGTGCCGCGCTCGTCCCGGCATCCACCCGTCCGCGCATCACCGCCGCCGACGCCATACGGCGACGTGGATGCCGGGACGAGGCCGACATGACGCAGGAGGCCGTCCAGCGGCGCCAGCGCCGCATCCCAGCCGTACCGCCGCATCACCTGTGCCCGCCCCCGCGCGCCGCGGTCGCCCGACGCGTCCAGCAGATTCGCCACCGCCGCCGCGAACGCCTCGGCACCGTCCGCGACGGCGATCGTGTCCGCATGGTCGATCCCCTCCGCCGCCGCGCCGGTCGCGACCACCGGCAGCGCGGTCGCCATCGCCTCCAGCACCTTGTTCTGGACGCCCCTGGCGATCCGCAAAGGAGCCACCGCCACCTGCGCCGCGCTCAGCCAGCCGCGCACGTCGGCGACCTCGCCGGTCACCATCACCCCCGGCGTCGCGGCAAGCGCGCGCACCGCCGCGGTGGGCGCACGGCCGACGATGGCGAACCGCGCGTCCGGCCGACGCGCACGGACCAGCGGCAGCACCTCGGCCGCGAACCAGCGCACCGCATCGATGTTGGGGGCGTAGTCCATCTGGCCGGTGAACACGATTTCGCCGCCGCGCGCCTCCGGCGGCACGACGCCGGGGCGGAAGTACCCGGTGTCGATGCCGTTCTCGACCACTTCCACCCGCGGCGCGTCGCCGAACAGCGCCGCCTCCGCGCGGCTGACGAACAGCGACGCCGCCGCGCGCGCCGCCACCGCGCGTTCGTAGCGACCGAGCAGCCGCGCCTCGCGCGCGTAGAGCGGGGCGAGGATCCCGTGCGCGAGGCCCATGAACTTGGCCGAGTCGACGTCCACGAAATCCATCACGAACGGCAGGCCGGCGGGCACATGCTGCGCCATTTGGCCGGAGAAGACGTAGGCGGCGGCGGGCGCGTGCGCCGCCGTCACCCGCGCCACCGCGGCGGTGAGGGCGGGGTCGGCGAACGCGGTCAGCGACACCGGCCGCCCCGTCGCCAACGCCTCCGCAAGCGCCCGCACCCGCCCTTTGCGCAGCGGCAGCACGGTGCAGCTGGCCAGCCCCAGCTCCGGCACCGGCTCGTCGCGGTCGGCGAAGGTGACGAGGTGCACCGGCATCCGCGCGGTGAGATGCCGCAGGACGTGATAACTCCTGATCCGGTCGCCGCGATCGGGCGCGAACGGCGCGCGGTGCGCCAGGAAGAGCAGGCTCACGCCACGTCCCTCACCCCAGCCCCCGCGCCAGCCACGGGCCGACGATGTTGGCGACCGGCAGCGGCAGCCGCTTCCACCCCGCCACCATCGCCGCGTACTTCGGATTGGTCGGGTTGACCTCGCGTCGCTGCCCCGTGCTGCGCGTCGCGTAGCGGCGCGGCTCGGGCGCGAACCCCCAGTTCTTCTTGAACGCCGCCGCGCCGCTGCCGGTCTTGGACCGGCCGAAGTCGAAGCGGGTGCAGCCCCGCCCGCGGGCGTGGGCCATCAGCGCGAAATACATCCGGTCGTTGGCGCGCAGGCCGCGCGCAGCCCCGGTGCCGCCGCCCCAATAGGGGTAGACGGTGCCGCCATGGTACAGGCTGAGCACGCTTGCGACCGGCACGCCGGCGTGCGCCACCGTCAGCACGTCGGCGTCCAGCTCTTCCGCCACCGCCCGGAACAGCGTCGCCGGGAACACCGGCGTGCCGAGGTTGCGCACCGATTCGGCATAGATCCGGTAATGCTCCCCGAATCCCCGGCCGACCGACACGTCGAGGTCGAACCCCAGCGACCGCCGCACCTCGGCCCGCTGCTTGCGCGGGATCGCCAGCAGCTCCGCCTCGTCATCGGCGGCGAGCGCGCGCGCGAACCCGAGATAGCTCGCCTCGTCCACGTCCCACCCCGCCGGTGCCGCGCCGCCACGAAGCTCGACCGACGGGCAGCCGATCCGCTCGGCCAGCGCCCATGCGCCCGCCGCCAGCACCGCCGCGGCATCGCCCAGGATGCCGCCGTCGACCGCGAACCCGGCCGACACCAGCGCCCGCCCGAACAGCGGGTGACGCATCTCGGTCAGCGGCAGCACGCCCCGGATCGCCCCACTTGCGCCCTCCGCCACCAGATAGCGCGCGCGCTGTCGGCATCCGCGCTCGACCGCGCGGCTCCAGCCGGTGAGATGGAACGGGGTGGACGCCGCCGTCGCGCGCACGAAGGCGTCGATCCGCGCCGCCTCGGAGCGGTCGGCGAGGTCCGCCTCGCGGATGCCGACCGGGGGATGGATCAACGGCATCGTCACAGGCCCACGACCGCGTCGACGCGCCCCCAGCGGTGGCGGGCGACCAGCCCGCGCAGCTTGCCCGCCATCGCGCCCAGGCGGCTATAGTGGCGCAGCCGCGACCTGAGCGGCGCGTGGCGGACCCGCGGCTGGCCGGGGTCGATCTCCCACGGGTGGAAATAGAACATCGCCGGCTGCCCCTCGGCATTGACCTGCCGCACGGCAAAGTCGGTCAGCGCCGCGGGCAGCAGCCGGAAGAACCCGCCCCCGGTGGCGAGCCGCCGCCCGGCGATCTCGGCGACGGTGACGGGCAGCTCGACCAGCGCGGCGTCGGCGAGCGGCCGGAACGCGTAGCGCGGCGCCTCCCGCCAGCCGTAATGGTCGTGGCGCACCGGCGCCACCGAGGAGGAGTAGGCGTAGCCCGCCTCGGCCAGTACCGCGTGCGCCCACGGCGTGCGCGCGTCGATCGAGAAACTGGGCGCGCGGTAGCCGGTCACCCGCTGCCCCGACGCGTCCTCCAGCGCCGCACGCGCGCGAGCGAGGTCGGCGCGGAACGCGGCCGCGGTCATGGTGTGGACACGGGCATGGTCCCAGCCGTGGCTCGCCACCTCGTGCCCCGCGTCGGCGATGCGGCGGACCAGCGCCGGAAAGCGGTGCGCCACCCAGCCGAGCGTGAAGAAAGTGGCCTTGGCCCCGCTCTCCGCGAACAACGCCAGCACCGCGTCGGTGTTCGCCTCCACCCGGCTGGGCAGCGTGTCCCAATCGCCCCGATCGATGACCCGTTCGAACGCGCCGACCTGGAACCAGTCCTCGACATCGACCGACAGGCCGTTCAACACCGCGCCGGGCCGATCCATATCAGGCCGCATGGTCCCACGCCGCCGCGCCGCGGATCGGGACGGGATCGGTCGCAATGGGACGCGGCTCGGGTGCGGATGCGCGGCCGGCCTCGGCCTCGACCCAGTCGACCAGCAGCGTCAGCACGCGGCGGAGCGCGGCGTCCTGCTCCTCCACCCGCGCCTCCAGCGCCGCGATGCGCGCGTCGAGGATGTCGGCGGTAGCCTCGCCATCCTCGACCGCCGTGGCGGGCTCGTCGACCTCGGCCGCCTCGACGCCGCGCGCCGGTTCCGGAGCCCACATATGCTCAGGTTCCGCCTCCGGCGCCTCCCGCGGCGCACCGGATGCCGGCGACGATCGCGCCGCGCCCGTCCGCGGAAGGTCGCCCTCCAGGTCCTCGATCACCGCCTCGACCATCGCCCGGTCGATCACCGCCACGTCCTCGACCGCGGCGTGGAGCATCACCCGCCCCGCCAGCAGGTTGAGCCGCCGCGGGACCCCGCCCGATCCGGCATGGAGCGCCGGAAAGGCGTCGTCGGCGAAGTCGGGATTGCCTTGCCACCCGACCATGCGCAGCCGGTGGCCGAGATAATCGGCGACCTCGCCCTCCTCCATCGGATCGAGATGGTGGATCGCGATCACCCGCTGGCGCAGCTGCTCCAGGCGGTCCTCGCCCTGCAACCGGTCGCGGAACTCGGGCTGGCCGGACAGCATGATCTGGAGCAGCGCGTGGCCGCCCGCCTGGAAGTTGGACAGCATGCGCAGCTCCTCCAGCGCCGACACCGGCAGGCCCTGCGCCTCGTCGACCACCAGGAGCGTCCGCCGCCCGCTGCGCGCCACCGCGTGGAGGCCGCGTTCGATGGCGGTGAGGAGCTGCGCCTTGGCGAGCCCCGCCGGGTCGACCCCCAGCTCGGTCGCGACGATGCGGAGGAGGTCCTCGGCCTCGATTGCGGTGGACACCAGCTTCACCGCGTGGAGCCGCGACCGGTCGATGGTGTCGAGCAGGTGACCGATCAGCGTCGTCTTGCCCGCGCCGATGTCGCCGGTGACGACGATGAACCCCTCGCCCTGCGCCAGGCCGTAGCCGAGATAGGCCATTGCCTTGGCGTGGGTCTGGGTCTCGAACCAGAAGCGCGGGTCCGGGGTCAGCTGGAACGGCCGGCCGGTCAGCCCGAAATGCGTGTCGTACATGCCTGTCCCCGTCAGAAGGTGTAGCGGGCGCCGACCTGCGCCTGCGCCGACCAGGTCGCGTCGAAGTCGCCGACCTTGAAGCTGTACAGCCCCACCGACGCCGTCGTCCCCAGCCGCCCGAAATTGCGGTAGTAGGTGCCGGTCGCGCCGTACGACCAGACGTCGTCGGACAGCGCCAGCTCGCTGGTGTAATAGTTCACGAACGCGTTGGCATCGACGCCCGACGTGCGGCCGAGCTGGTACTGCCAGAACGCCTGCCCGTACACGCTCTCGTCGTTGAGGCCGTAGACGCTGATCCCCGGCGTCGTCCGCGACGAGTAGAGCTCGCGGTTGGCATAGCCCGCACCGACCCCGTAGGTGGATCGCCCGCGCGTCGCCGACAGCACCCCGTCGATCCCGCGCGCGCGGTAGCTGGCGGTGGAGATCGACTGGAACACGTCGCTGAGGCACCCGCCCGGCGCCGAGCCGGTGGTCCCGAACACGCAGCCGCTGTACTGCTGCCCGAAGTTCGCGTCGCGCGCCGCGACAAAGCTGGTCGGCAGGCCGGTCAGCCCGTTCCTGAGCTGCCGGCCGAAGGTCTGCACCGAGTCGTACACGCCGATGGCCAGCCCGGTCGACGCCGACGCCTGGTAGGTCAGCGACCCGGTGTAGCTGACGCTGTCGTACCGCTCGCCGACCCGCGCGGTCAGCTCGGTGCGGCGGTTGGGCCGCCAGATCACGCCCGCGTCGTAATACACCCCGTCGGTGCGATAGGCGATCCGCCGCGGGCTGTTCGGGTCCTCGACGAAGCGGCCGTCGCGGTCGGTCACGGGTACGCCGGCGACCAGCAGCGGGTCGCGCTGGCTGGTCTCGATCTTCTCGTACCCGACTCCCGCGAGCAGCGCGAGGGTGGGCGACACCGGCGCGGTCAGGTCGGCGCGGCCGAACCAGCCATCGTAGCGCTGCGACAGCTGCCCCGCATCCTCGCGCTCCCACGCGCCCGACAGGGTGACCCCGACCGGCAGCGGCCCGCGGGTCCCCGTCCCGACGCTGAGGAACGCCTGGTGGTTGGTCGCGTCGTCGTAGTAATCGCGCCGCGGCGTGCCCGCCGCCAGCCCGTCGAAGGTCGGCGTCTCGACCTTGGTGTAGCCGAGCCGGTAATAGGCGTTGACCGACACCGGCCCGCTCGTGGTCGACAGGCTGGGTCCGGCGTAGAACGAATAGACCTGGCTGACGTTGGCGACGTTGCCGACCAGCACGCCCGGCGCCGCACCGCCGATGTTGGAGCGCGCCCGGGTGGCGAGCGCCCCGCCCTCCAGGTTCAGCCCCGGTGTGATGAGGGCGTTGACCCGCGCGAGCCCCGAATGGACGTCCTGGTCGCCCAGATCGTCGTCCCAGTCGAGATAGCGGTCGTAGCGGTAGCTGACCTGCCCCTGCACCCGCGCGGTGTCGACCTGTGCGTCGACCCCCGCCGACAGGGAGGTGTAGGTCACCGCGTCGCCGCCATCCAGGTCGGCGGCGAACAGCTGGTTGACCTCGATATACGGGTCCACGGTCGTGCGCGCGCGCTCCTGCGCCGACGCGGTAGCGGCGAGCACGAGGAACGGGGCGGCCGCAAGCAGGGCGGGACGGGTCACTGGCGGGTCTCCTGACCGTAATAGCCGTAGCGATGGCCGCCGGGGACGAAGGCGACCGCGTTGAGAAGGAGCTGGATGTGCTCGCACCCATCGAGCAGCTGCACCGCCGCCTGGAGATCGCTCTCCGGCGTCCGGTCGGCGCGCACCACCAGCATCACCTGACCGACTAGCATCGCCAGCACGCCGGCGGGCGAGGCGGCGAGCGCGGGGGGCGAATCGAACACCACCACGCGCTGCGGGTTAGCTTCCAAGAGGCGCTGGAGCACGGTGCGGGTGCGCGCGCTGGCGAGCAGCTCGGTGTCGGTGGTGGTGCGGGTGCCGGCGGGCAGCACCGACAGGTGCGGCACGTCGGTCGGGCGCACCAGTGCCTCGACGTCCAATCCGGGATCGGCGAGCGCGTCGAGCAGGCCGGGGCCGTCGGGGAGGCCGAGCCGCCGCATCACGTCCGGCTTGGCCACGTCGGCGTCGACCAGCAGCACGTCCAGGTCGCGCTCGGCGGCGAGGCTGAGCGCCAGGTTGATCGCGCAAAAGGTCTTGCCGTCGTGCGGCCGCGCCGAACAGACCAGCACCGTGCGCGCCTTGGACAGGACCCTGTTGTCGGGCTGGTCGGACGCCGCGATCCGCTCGCGCGTGACGAGCAGCTGACGCTTAACCAGGCGGAACTCCTCGGCGAGCGCACCGACCGGCGCACCGGGCACGATCATGCCGTGTTCGGCCAGCATCCCGCGGTCGACCAGCGCAAGCGTCGGGTCGCGATCCGGAAAGACCGGCTCCGCGTCATCGTCGCCGGACGCCAGGAACTCGGCCGGAATGGCGGCGAGGGTGTCGGCAGGGTGACCCTCGCCCTTCGCCGTCTGCGCGGGCTCTTCCCTCTCCCGCCGGGAGAGTGGGGAAGCGACGACGTCGCGCAAGGGTGAGGGCGGCTCGGGCGGGACCGCTCCCCGCGCGCGCACCTCCGCCTCGAAATCATACACCTTGGCCGCGCGTTCCAGCAGCGACATCTTGCGCGCGTTCATGCCGCCATCCCCCGTTGGAGCAGTTCCACCCCGAGCAGCAGGACGTAGGCGCAGGCGAGCGCCGCCGTGCCGCCCAGGAACAGTTTAAACTGCCGCCCGCGCAGGTCCGACTGCACCCGCGTCACCACCTCGCCGATCGATCCGATCACCGGCAGCCCGCTCGCCCGCTCCAGCCGCGCCGCGGTGGGAAAGGTCTGGCGCAGCTGGCCCAGCGCGAACGCCGATCCGATCCCCGCCGCCAGCCCGGCGATCAGCACGCCCGACAGCAGCAGCAGCCGGTTGGGCGCGGCCGGCGCGCTCGGCAGCGTCGGCGGTTCCAGGATGTTGAACTTGACCGCATCGGTCGCGCTCTGCGCCTCGCCGCGCAGCGCCACCTGCTCGCGCTGGGTCAGCAGCTGGTCGTACTGGCTTTTCAGCACCTGATAGCTGCGGTCGATCTGCCCCTGCTCGGCCGCGACCTCGGGATCGTCGGCGAGCTTGGCGTTGAGCTGGTCGAGGTCGCCCTGGATCTGGCTCTTGCGGATGCGCAGCGCCGCGACCTGCGCCTGCTTGTCGGCCGCCATCGACTGGAGCGACAGGAACAGGGGATTGGTCGCGCCGTCGGTGCCGCCGACCAGCGGCTCGCCCCGTGCCGCCGCGGTCGCGGCGGCCAGCTGGCTCCTGAGCGCCACCACGTCGGGATGCTGCTCGGTATAGCCGCGCGCGCGCGCGTCGGCGAGCTGGCCCTGGATCGCCGCCAGCCGCGCCCGCGCCGGTCCCGCGCCGCCGCCGGTCCCGGCGGTCGATCGCGGCGTCCCCGCCATCTGCCCCTGCAGCGCGGACAGGCCGGATGATGCCGCGGCGAGATCGCCGTCGACCTGCGCCATCTGGGCACGTGCCGCGCCGATCCGGTCGGCGACGGTGCCCGTGCCCGGCAGGCTGCCGAGATAGCGGTTCTGGAAGTCGGCGCGCTTGGCCTCGGCGTCGGCGAGCTGCTTCTGCCGGTCGGCGAGCTGCTTGTCGAGGAAGGTGAGGCTCTGCGAGGTCGAGCGGCGGTCGTCGGCGAGGTTCTCCTCGGCGAAGATGTCGATCAGCTTGGCGGTGATCTGCTGGGCGAGCTTGGGGCTGGTCGAACTGGTCGTGATCTCGAACAGGTTGTCCTGCTGGGCGACCAGCTTGATCGAGTTCATCAGCCCCGCCGCCCGCGCCGCCACGTCGCGGTCGGTCGCCACCGTCTTGGCCAAGTCGGTGCCGCGCACCACCTTCTCCAGGTTGGTGGCGGAGATCAGCGTCTGGCGGACCTGGTCCACCGACTGCTGCTGGCTGGCGTTGGGGTTGCCGCCGACCGGATCGGGGAGAACCGCGTTCATCTGCACGAACACGCGTGCGCGGCTGTCGTAGCGGCTGGGGATCTGCGAGACCACCAGCCAGCCCAGGACGCACACCCCCCACGCCACCGCCAACGCCAGCCAGCGGCGGGTCCAGATCGCGTGCAGCGCCAGCCGCAGCTCGTCATACAGCCCGCCCATCAGAACATCGATTCGGGGATGATGATGACGTCGCCCGGCTGCAGCGCGACGTTCGCCGCCGAGTTGCCGCGCTTCAGCAGGTCGCTGATCTGCAGCGCGTATTCGCGCTGCTTGCCGGTGTCGCGGTCGTAGCGGACCAGCTTGGCCTTGTTGCCCGCCGCGTACTGCGACAGCCCGCCCACCGCGATCATGGCGTCGAGCAGGGTCATGTTGGCGCGGTAGGGGATGGAGGCGGGCTTCTCGGTCGCGCCGACGACGCGGACCTGCTGCGAATAGGTGCCGCTGAAATTCTCGACGATCACCGATACGTTGGGGTTCTTGATGTACTCGGACAACGCCCGCTTCATGTCGTCGGCGAGCTGCGCGGGGGTCTTGCCGACCGCGGGCATGTCGTTGACCAGCGGGGTGGTGATGCGCCCGTCGGGGCGGACCTGGACCTTGGCCGACAGTTCCTGGTTGCGCCACACGAAGATCGAAAGCTGGTCGAGCGGCCCGATGACGTATTCCTCGCTCGGCTGCTCGCGGCCCGCGACATAGGCCGCGGCGGGCAGCGCCGGTCCGGTGGAGGCACCGCCGCCGCACGCCGACAGCGTGCAGCCAAGCGCGAGAAGGGGAATAACGACACCGCGACGCATCAGGACCTGCCTCCTGCCCCGGACGTGGATGGGGCTTCCGGCGGCGGTAGCGCGGTAGAGGTGAAGATAGCGTTAGGCTCGTGCGCGTCGCCGGGTCCCCCTCACCCTCCGCCGGCTGCGCCGGAAGGGTGCGGGCGCGCTAGCCCACCACCTCGCGCGCGGGCGGGTGGCCCAGGAACCCGGCGGGACTCGCGCTCGCGCCGTACGCCCCCGCCAGGAACACCGCGACGAGGTCCCCCGCCGCGACCGGCGGCAACCCCACCTGGTCGCCCAGCCGGTCGAGCGGGGTGCACAGCGGCCCCACCACCGAAACGCTGCCGGCCGCCGCCTCGCCCATCCGACCCGCCACCGCGACCGGGTAGTTGCGCCGCACCACCGTGCCGAAATTACCCGACGCGGCGAGCTGGTGGTTCAACCCGCCGTCGCAAACCGCGAACCGCTCGCCCCGGCTGTCCTTCACGTCGACCACGCGGGTCAGATAGATCCCCGCCTCCGCGACCAGCCACCGGCCCAGCTCGATCGCGAACCGGGTGCCCGCGGGCGTCAGCGTCGACCCGCCGATCGCCGCGGTCAGCGCAGATCCGATCCGCTCGACGTCGACCGGTCGGTCGCCGGCGAAGTACGGCACGCCGAACCCGCCGCCCAGGTTGACCACCGGCGGCACCCATCCGGTCTCCTCGGCCAGTCTCTCCGCGAGCGCCAGGGTCGCCGCCTGGGTCGCGACGATCGCCTCGGCGTCGAGCGCCTGACTACCGGCGTAGATGTGGAACCCGCGCCAGTCCGCGCCCGCCGCCCGCAGGCTCCGCACCAGTGCGGGGACCCGCTCGGCATCCACCCCGAACGGCGAGGCGCGGCCACCCATCTTCATCCCCGATCCCTTGAGCTCGACGTCGGGGTTCACCCGCACCGCCAGCCGCGGAACGATCCCCAGCCGCCCGGCGGCGTCGAGCGCGCGACGCGCCTCGCCCTCGGACTCGAGGTTGATCGTCGCGCCGGCGCGGATCGCCGCCGCCAGCTCGTCGTCGCGCTTGCCCGGTCCCGCGAAGCTGATCGCGCCGGCGGGCTTCACCGCCAGCGCCTTCTCCAGCTCTCCCCCGGACGCCACGTCGAGCCCGTCCACCATCGGCGCCAGCGCGTCGAGCCAGGCGGGCAGCGGGTTGGCCTTGATCGCGTAATGGAGGTCCACCGCCGGGAACGCCGCCCGGAACCGCGCCACCCGCGCGGCGACGATCGCGGGATCGTACACGAACACCGGCGTTCCCGCCGCCGCCCAGCTCGATGCGGACGCGCCGGCGATCATCAGCTCGCCCGACTGGGCGGCGAACTCGGGCGGCAGGGGACCGGTCGGCTTCATCGCGCCCCTCCCCTCACCCCGGCGGCGATCCCCGCACGGTCGAGCTTGCCGTTGGCGTTGCGCGGCAGCGCGTCGCGCCACTCGTACCGTGCCGGCTGCATGAAGGCGGGCAGGTCGCGGCGCACCCGCGCGCGCACCGCCGGCTCGACCGCGGGGTCGCCCGCCGCGACCACCACGATCGCCTGCCCGGTCCGTTCGTCCGGCACGCCCACCGCCACCGCCTCCCCGACCCCGTCGCCGACCACCGCCTCCTCGACCTCGGCGGGGCTGATGCGGTTGCCCGCCACCTTCATCATCTCGTCCTCGCGCCCCACGAAGCGCAGCAGCCCGTCCGCGCCCTCCACCACCGTGTCGCCCGACCATACCGCCGTGCCACCGTCCGGCTCGGGCCGGAACCGCGCCGCCGTCCGCTCGGGATCGCGCCAATATCCCTGTGCCACCAGCGGCCCGGCATGGACCAGCTCCCCCGCCTCCCCCGCCGCGGCGCGGCTGCCGTCCGGGTGGCGGACGCTGACCGCCGCGAAGGGAATCGCCCGCCCCATCGAGTCCGGGTGCGCGTCGACCAGCGAGGGGTGGAGATAGGTCGACCGGAACGCCTCGGTCAGCCCGTACATGGGGTAGAGGTCGGCCGCCGGGAACCGCGCCCGCAGCGCCCGCACCAGCCGCGGGGTCAGCGCCCCGCCCGAATTGGTCAGCCGCTTCAACCTCGACGCGACCTCCGCCGGCCACTCGGCCTCCAGCAGCTGCACCCAGAGCGGCGGCACCCCCGCCAGCGTCGTCGCCCCGGTCCGCTCCACCGCGGCGACGACGTCCCGCGCAAAGAGGTAGTCGAGCGGGGCGTAGCTCGCCCCCGCGATCCAGGTCGAGAAGAGCTGGTTCTGCCCATAGTCGAACGACAGCGGCAGCACGCCCAGCACCCGGTCGCGCGGCTCGATGCCGAGATAGTGGGCCACCGACACCGCCCCCAGCCACAGGTTGACGTGGGACAGCATCACGCCCTTCGGCTTGCCGGTGGAACCCGACGTGTAGAGGATCGCCGCGAGGTCGTCCGCCGCCCCTTGTGCTCCCGCGAAGGCGGGAGCACGGACCGGGCTCCCGCCTTCGCGGGAGCACATGCCAGCGTCGTCCATGATGTCGCAGCCGCCTGGCACGTCTCCAGCCTCCAGAGTCGCCCCGCGCGCGCCCTGCGTGACCAGCACCGCCGCATCGCTGTCGTGGAGGATGTGCGCCACCTGCGCCCGCTTGAGCGCCGGGTTGATCGGTACGTGCACGAGTCCGGCCCGCGCCGCGGCGAGCGGCAGCAGGCAGGCGACGCGCGTCTTCGGCAGCCAGCTCGCGACACGCTCGCCCGGTCCGATCGCCGCCAAGGCCGACGCCATGGCCTCGACCATCGCCTCCGCCTCGGCATAGGTCAGCGCGCCTTCCCGGTCGACCAGCGCCACCGCCTCCGGCTGCCCCCGCAGCACGCGGTCGATCCGTTGCGGCACGGGGTCCAGCGGCACCATGGCCGCGGCCATAGCCCAGCCCCGTTGCCCCTGTCGCCCCCGCGCGCTAGCACCCGCCCCGGAACCGCGGAGGAACACCCCCTTGCTCTTCGAAGGCACGCCCCAGATCGAGAACGCCGTCCGTGCGGTGCTCCGCGACGTGCTGGGCCTTTCCCAGGACCGGGTGGACGCGCTCCGCCCGGAGACGCCGCTGTTCGGCAGCCTGCCCGAACTCGACTCGATGGCGGTCGCAGGCGTCCTGACCGAGCTTGAGGACCGGCTCGCCATCGTCATCGACGACGACGAGGTATCGGGCGAGATGCTGGAGACGTTCGGCGCGCTCACCACCTTTGCGAGCACCAAGGCGCTCACCTGAGCGGCGATCCCCGCCCCGACGAATATGCGTGGAGCGGCGGTCGCGAGGCGATGCTGCGCTTCGGGCCCGACGATGCGCCGACGGTGATCGCCGCGCCCGCCCTGTTCGAGGAGGGCAATCGCACCCGCGCGCTGCTGGTCGACGTCCTGCACCGGCTTGCGGCCCGCGGCATCGCCGGCGTCCTGCCCGACCTGCCGGGGACCGGCGAGAGCCTCGTGCCGACCGCTCGGGCGACGGTGCTGCGGTGGCGCGAGGCATTCGAGGCCGCGACCGAGCGGGTGTGGCGATCGGGACAGGTCGCCTCCTCCGTCGCGATCCGCGGAGGAGCGCTGCTGGACACGCTGGCGCTGCTGCCCGCACGGTGGCAGCTCGCGCCGATGCGGGGGGAGGAGGTCCGCGCCGAGCTGCTCCGCACCATGCGCGCTGCCGGCTTCGACGGCGATCCCGCCGCGCTGAGCGCGGACGGCGACGGCACGCCGATACCGGTCGCGGGCAACCTCATCTCCCGTCGGCTCTGGAGCGAACTCGCGGATGCCCTCCCCGTTGGCCAGGACGGCGAGTGCTCGGTCCGGATCGTCCGGCTCGCCGGCGACCCGCGGACGGCCGACGCCCGGCTCGACGGCACGCCGATGTGGCGGCGGGCCGAGGCGACGGGCGACCCGATCCTCGCGGAGGCGCTGGCGGTCGACATCGCGGGCTGGATCGCGCGATGCGCCGCCTGATCGCCTTTTCTTGCGAGAACGAGCGGCTGGTCGGCACGCTGGATGCGGCCGCCGGCTCCACGGGCCTCCTGATCGTCTCCGGCGGCAACGAGGTGCGTGCCGGCACCCATCGCGGCATGGCGGCGCTCGCGCAGTTGCTCGCCGCGCGCGGCGTGCCCGTGTTCCGGTTCGACCGCCGCGGCGTCGGCGATTCGCGCGGCCGGAATGCGGGCTGGGAAGCGAGCGCCCCCGACATCGCCGCCGCCGCCGCCGCCTTCCGCCGCGAACAGCCGCATCTCACCCGCGTGATGGGGCTCGGCAATTGCGATGCGGCCACCGCCCTGGCGCTGTTCGCGCCGGATTCGGGGATCGACGCGCTGGTCCTCACCAATCCCTGGCTCGGCGGCGACGATCCGCTGCCGCCGCCCGCCGCGGTGCGCGCGCATTACGCCCGCCGGCTGCTCGATCCGGCTGTCTGGCGACGACTGGCGACCGGGGGGATCGACCTGGGCAAGCTCGCCCGCGGCCTGCGCCGCAGCGCGGGGGCGCCGGCCCGGCAACCGCTCGCGGCCCGCGTCGCCGCGGGGGTCGCGGCGCTCCCGACGACGGTCGTCACCGCCCGGGGCGATCGTACCGCCCAGCAGTTCCGCGCGGCCTTGCCCTCGGTGGCGGTGGTCGAGCTGCCGACCGCCTCGCACAGCTTCGCCGACGCCGGTGACGCGCTGGCCGACGCGATCGTCGGCGCCGTCACCACGTAGCTTCGGGCAGCTCCTTCTCGCGCGCCGGCTCCGCCATCGCCGCGGCGTCGCTCTCGAATTGGGCGTGCGCCAGGAACCGCTCGGCATCCAGCGCCGCCATGCACCCCGTCCCCGCCGCGGTCACCGCCTGGCGGTAGACCTTGTCCGCCACGTCCCCGCAGGCGAACACGCCCGGCACGCTGGTCCGGGGCGAACCGGTCTCCACCGCGATGTAGCCGTCCCCGTCCAGCTCCAGGTGGCCGCGGAACAGCTCGGTCGCGGGGCTGTGCCCGATCGCGACGAACCCGCCCTCCACGTCGATCCGCGACCGCTCGCCGGTCTTGGTGTCCTCGAGGTCGAGCCCCACCAGCCCGGCGGTGCCGCCGCCGTCCACGAATTCACGCACCTCCTTGTTCCACAGCACGGTGATGCCGGGATGCGCGTGCAGCCGCTCCTGCAGGATGCGCTCGGCGCGCAGGGTGTCGCGCCGGTGGATCAGCGTCACGTCGGGCGAGTGATTGGTGAGGTACAGCGCCTCCTCGACCGCGGTGTTGCCGCCGCCGATCACCGCCACCTTCTTGCCGCGGTAGAAGAACCCGTCGCAGGTCGCGCAGGCGGATACGCCCTTGCCCTTCATCGCCTCCTCGCTGTCCAGCCCCAGCCACTTGGCCTGCGCGCCGGTGGCGATCACCAACACCTCGCCCTCGTACACGTCGCCGCCGTCGCCTGTCAGCCGGAACGGGCGCCGCGACAGGTCAACCTCGACGATCGTGTCCCACATCAGCGTCGTGCCGACATGCTCGGCTTGGCGTTGCATCTGCTCCATCAGCCACGGGCCCTGGATCACGTCGGCGAAGCCCGGATAATTCTCGACCTCGGTGGTGGTGGTCAGCTGGCCGCCGGGCTGGATACCCTGCACCACGATCGGCTTCATGCCGGCGCGTGCCCCGTAGATGGCGGCGGAGAGGCCGGCGGGACCGGAACCGAGGATCAGCATGCGGGTGGAGTGCGTCGTCATGCGCTTTATCTAGCGGGTGAGCGGCACGATTTGAACCGCGCTTCGTTGCCGCTCCATGAGCGACGACCCCTATAATCCGAACGTTGAGATCACCGAATATACCAGCCCGGCGGGCGGCTGGGGATCGGTCAAGGGCATGGCCAAGGTGTTGCCCAAGGAGAGTCTCGGCCCCGACGTGCTCGACACGCTCCGCCGCCAGAACAAGCCCGAAGGCGTCATGTGCGTCAGTTGCGCCTGGGGAAAGCCCAAGCACCCGCACACCGCCGAGTTCTGCGAAAACGGCGCCAAGGCGACCGCGTGGGAGTTGACCCGCGAGCGCGTCACCCCGGCCTTTTTCGAGCGGCACACCGTGTCCGAACTCGACGGCTGGCAGGACCACGACCTCGAACAGGCCGGTCGCCTGACCCACCCGATGAAGTACGATCCCGCCACCGACAAGTACGTGTCGATAAGCTGGGACGAAGCGTTCGCCGGGATCGGCGCCAAGCTCAAGACCCTCGATCCGACCAAGGTCGTCCTTTACTCCTCGGGGCGCGCCAGCCTCGAGACTTCGTTCATGTACTCGCTGTTCGCGCGGATGTGGGGGCAGCAGAACCTGCCCGACTCGTCGAACATGTGCCACGAGACGACCTCGGTCGGCCTCAAGAACGCGATCGGCTCGCCGGTTGCGACGATCCAGCTTGAGGACTATGACAAGTGCGACGCGATCTTCTGCTGGGGGCAGAACGTCGGCACCAACAGCCCGCGAATGCTGACGACGCTCCAGGAATGCCGCAACCGCGGGGTGCCGATCGTCACCTTCAACCCCTTGCGCGAGCGCGGGTGGGAGGAGTTCTCCGATCCCAAGAGCCCGCTGCAGATGGCCAAGGTCAAGCCGCCGACCACCATCTCCACCCAGTATCACCAGGTCCGCGCCGGCGGCGACATCGCCGCGATCCTGGGCATGTGCAAAGTCGTCATCGAGGCCGACGACGCGGCGGTGCGCACCGGCGGCAAGCGCGTCCTCGACCACCATTTCATCGACCAGCACACCGTCCGCTTCGACGAGTTCGCGACCTTCGCCCGCGCCGCCGACTGGGCCGATATCGAGCGCGAGAGCGGCCTCACCCGCCAGGCGATCACCGACGCCGCCGCTGTGTACATGAAGGCGGAACGCGTCATCGCGGTCTATGGCATGGGCATCACCCAGCACCGGCTGGGGATCGACAGCCTCTACATGCTTGTCAACTTCCTCCTCCTGCGCGGCAATGTCGGGCGCGAAGGGGCCGGGCCGGGGCCGGTCCGCGGCCATTCCAACGTCCAGGGCCAGCGCACCGTCGGCATCACGGAGAAGACCGAGCTCGCGCCGGTCGACCGGCTGAAGCAGCTGTTCGAGTTCGATCCGCCTACGGAGAAGGGCTGGGACACGGTGGAGAGCTGCCGCCAGATCATCGCCGGCACCGCGCAAGGCTTCGTCCAGCTCGGCGGCAACTTCCTGCGCGCGACCCCCGAGCACCAGAAGATGCGCGAGGGCTGGGCCAAGCTGCCGATCGCGGTCCACATCGCGACCAAGCTCAACAAGTCGCATCTCGTCCCGTCGCAGGAGACCTACATCCTGCCGTGTCTAGGCCGGCTGGAGGAGGACTGGCAGGAGACCGGACGCCAGGCGGTGTCGATGGAGGATTCGTTCAGCCACATCTACGGCTCGGTCGGCAAGGCGACCCCCGCCTCGCGTCACCTCCTGTCCGAACCCGCGATCGTCGCCGGGATCGCCAAGGCCGTCCTGCCGGACAACCCCAACGTCCCCTGGGATGCGTGGGTCGGCAGCTACGCCAGGGTCCGCGACGCGATCGAGAACACCTATCCGGACAAGTTCGCCAACTACAACGACCGGCTCCACACCCCCGGCGGGTTCTGGAAGGGCAACCCCGCCGCGCATCGCAAGTGGGAGACCAAGAGCGGCAAGGCCGAGTTCAACGTCCCCCGCGCGCTAAACTCGGCGGGCTTCCTCGACAAGGAAGGCCGCTACCGGCTGGTGACGCTCCGCTCGAACGACCAGTTCAACACCACCATCTACGGCTATGACGACCGCTTCCGCGGCATCCGCGGCACCCGCATGGTGGCGATGATGAACGCCGACGACATCGCCGCCGCCGGGCTGAAGGACGGCGACCTGATCGCGATGGAGAGCGACGCCGACGACGGCGAGACCCGCGTCGTCGAGGGGCTGCGGGTGGTGAAGTACGACATCCCGGCGGGCTGCATCGGCGGCTATTATCCCGAACTCAACTGCCTGATCCCGCTCGAACACCATGCCCTGGAAAGCCACGTCCCGGCGGGAAAGACGGTGCCCGTCCGGATCAGGGCGGCGGCATGACGGCACGCGTCCTCGGCGCGGTGCTGGTCGGCGGCCGGTCGTCGCGGTTCGGCTCCGACAAGGCGGCGGCCCGGCTCGGCGACGCGGCGCTCCGCGACCATGCGATCCGCCTGGTCGCGCCGTTCGCGGCGGAGACGATGCTGGTCGGCGGCCCCGACCTGCCCGACCTGCCCCGCCCCGGTCTCGGTCCGCTCGGGGGGATCGCCGCCGCGCTCGACCACGCCGCCGGCCACGGCTTCGACGCGGTGCTGACCATCGCCTGCGACATGCCGCGCCTCCCCGACGGGCTCCTCGACCGCCTCGTCCGCCGCGGCCCCAGCTTCTGCGAGGACGCCCCCGTCCTCGGCTACTGGCCCGCCGCGCTCGGCGCCCAGTTGCTCGCCCATGTCGACGCCATCCCCGACCGCTCGGTCCGGCGCTGGGCACGGAGCGTCGGCGCGTTGCCGATCGCGGCCGGCGGCCGCATCCCGAACGTCAACACGCCCGAGGACCTGATGGCGCTGTGAGCGTGGGCAGTCGCCCCCGCGAGAGCGGGGGTCTTGCTCCTTCCGGGACCGTGACGGGTAGCATCATGCCCGCAGTCGCGGGGATGACCGCGGAAGACGTTATCCGGATAACGGCGGATGCGACAAGCCCCGCCATCCGCCCCATCGCCATCGAGGCGCCGGTCGCGATCGAGGTCGACGGCATCGGCTACGCGGTGATGATGGCGACCCCCGCCGACCTCGATGCGTTCGCCCGTGGCTTTGTCCTGACCGAACGTCTCGCCGATGCGCCCGCCGACATTCTCGACGTCGATCCGTTCGAGGCGGAGGCGGGCTGGATCGTCCGTGTCGCGCTCGCCTCGCATTGCCGCGGCCGCGTCCATGACCGCGTCCGCCACCGGACCACCGACGCCAGTTGCGGCCTGTGCGGGATCGCCAGCCTAGAACAGCTCCGCCGGCCACTTCCCGCCGCACCGCACCGCCCGGCCGCCACGCGCGAGGCGCTGTTCCTTGCCCTGGGGACG
>Ga0325400_1000599_pt1 | contig 27295 bp, 20 predicted proteins | sample PopdelMetagenome_2_FD_205662 | JGI IMG/M metagenome (GOLD analysis project Ga0325400, IMG submission 205662) | Populus deltoides microbial communities from Bellville, Georgia, United States - Xylem-PdKOR-R1 | ecosystem: Host-associated > Plants > Phyllosphere > Stem > Wood/Secondary xylem...
CTCAACGTCGCCGCCCAGCTGCAGCTGCAGGGCGCCACCGTGCGGGTCACCGACCCCGCGGCGAACGAGAACATCCGCCGGTCGTGGCCGCAGCTGGACGTCGTGGACACCGCCGAGGAGGCCGCGCACCGCGCCGACGCCGTCCTGGTGCTCACTGAGTGGAAGCAGTTCCGCGAGCTCGACCCGGTCGCCTTCGGCGAGGTGGTGGCCCGCAAGGCCGTCCTGGACGGCCGCCAGGCCCTGGACCGCGACGCGTGGACGGCAGCCGGCTGGTCCTACCGCGCGCTGGGCCGCCGCGCCGGCTGAGGCCCGGGAGTCGCCCGGGGCGGTAGCCGGCAGACCGGTCCCGCTGCGGCGGTGGGAACCGTGGCTCGCGCCCCGGGGCCCGCCCTGGACCCTGCCCGCAGCAGGCCCCTCCCGCTGGTGGCGCCGATCCCCGGGCCGAGCCCTCCGGCTCGACGTCCAGCTCCGGCACCTCGGGCGCACGTCCTCCGAACGGGCCCATGAGGTCTGCGGTCCACCAGGGACGCCCGTCGAGCCGTCCGCGCGCCCGCGGGGGTCAGGGGGCGGTCGTGACCTCGGACGTCTCCGCCGTGGCGGTGCGGGTCCGAGGGCGGCCGGCATGGGGCACCCGCCCCTGCAGGTAGGCGGTGACGGGTTGCTCCACCCACAGGTGCACGACCGCCGACACGACGACCGCGGTCACCAGGCACAGCGAGACGGACAGCCACGGGGCACCCAGACCCACCGCGGCCAGCGCCGCCGGCACCACAGGCGCCGCCAGGGGGTGGAACAGGTACAGCGAGTAGGACGCGTTGCCCAGGAACAGCAGGGGGCGGGGCGCACGGGCACCCAGCCACGGCTCCGCGAGGGCGACGACGAGCACCAGCAGGACCGCTGTCGTGTGTCGCCCGAGGTCGGCCCACAACTCGAAGGACCCCGTCTCGAGTGCACCGACCGCCCGGATCACGGTGAACAACCCGAGTGCGGCAGCCAAGCCCATCACCAGGCCGCGACGGGACCGGTCCAGCAGGAACCGGCCGATCACCATGCCGGCGAGGAAGTACAGCACCCGGGGGTTGGCGTAGACAGTGGCCGCCGGCCAGCCCTCGGTGCGGAACAGGCTCGCGACGGCCAGCGCGGCAAGCACCACGGCGCAGAACCGCACGGGATCCGTGCGCAGCGCGAGCGCCAGGGCGAAGACCCCGTAGAAGAACATCTCGAACGTCAGCGTCCACCCGACGCCGAGCAGTGGTTCGACCTTGCCTGCGGTGTTGGTGGAGGGCAGGAACAAGTAGGAGAGAACGGTGTTCAGCGGGCTGAACTGACCGTAGAGAGCCGCGCCGGGCAGGACCAGGAGGGTCGCCAGCTTGAGCGTCGTGGCGAGCCAGTAGATCGGTGCGATGCGCACGAGGCGCCGCACCGCGAACTTCTTCCAGGCGACCGCCGGATCCCGCAACCCGGCCGCGGACACCACCATCACCAAGCCGCTGATGACGAAGAAGACGTCGACGCCGACCTCGCCGAAGTGCCACACGCCGACCGAGTCGTCCAGCCGGTCGCGGGTGTACAGCGTCGCGTGGGTGATGACGACGAGCAGGGCGGCGGCGAAGCGCAGCACCTGCACCCCGGCGAGCCGGGGCGGACGAGCGTCGGACATGGTCCCCCGATGCCGGCGGAATGAGCGGTCGGCGGACGCTAGGCCGCAGGTGGACGCCCGTTCAAGGACGACTGCGCCGGAAGGGGGACATTTCCCCCTGATGGGGGAGGGGGACTAGAGACCGGGGCGGCGCTGGCCGCAGCGGCAGCCGTAGACGCTGCCGGCGTCCTGCCACTCGGCGGACAGCCAGCTGAACCAGTGCACGTGCAGTCGCCGTGCCATCGTGCGCATCCGTGCTCCCCGTCCGTCCCGGGACGCATCGGCGTCCGTCGTCCGGGTGAGTCTGCCGGGTCCAGCAACCACGACGGGAGTACAGCGGGCGAACTCCGTGCGCACGGAGCGCGCCGGTCATCACGCTCCGTCGTCGGCCGGCTGCGCAACCGCTGCCCCGTTCGGGTGGAACACCGCCGTCCGCCTTGTGCGGCATGTGACCGTCCGTAGTGTCGATCCCGAAGTTGAACGCGTCCACCAGGGGTTCTCCGGTCCGGTCCGGGGTGACGGTGACGCTCCGTGGACCAGGGGGAGTGCGTGCTCGACCAGACCCAGAACCGATCCCTCGGTCGGGCTGCTCGCCCCGTGCTCACCCGCCGTCAGGTCCGCACGGTGCAGACCCAGGGTGACCTTCGTCACGACATCGTCCCACCCGCCCCGACAGCCGTGCAGACCCCACGCCGGACGGCGACCTGGGCCCGCGGGTACCTCGCGGTCCTCGTCGCCGGGGACGTCGTGCTGGGCGCGCTCGCCGGGCTGGTGCTCAGCCACGACGTGGACGCCGTCCCGGGCACCGCGCTCGCCCTGCTGTGCCTGCTGCTGCCGGTGCTGTGGCCCACCGTCGTGGGCCTCGCCGGCGGGTACACCGCCCGGCTGGCCGCGCTGGGCCGCGAGGAGCTGTCCCGCGTGCTGCGCGCCGGGTTGTCGTCCCTGGCGCTCATCGGCTTCACCTCCTACGCCTTCGAGCTCGAGCTCTCCCGACGCCTGGTGGTGCTCGTCCTGCCCGCCCTCGTGCTGGCCTCGCTGGTGCTGCGCTACGTCGCCCGCAGCCAGCTGCGGTCGCTGCGCCGGGCCGGACGCTGCGGCAAGCGGGTCCTGCTGGTCGGGCGCGGCTCCGCCGTCCTCGGGCTGGCCGCCCGGCTCGCCCGCGACCCGTCGTCCGGCCTCGTCGTGGTCGGGGCCTGCGTGACCGAGGCCGACCGGGAACGCGTCGGCGCGGCCCTGGACGGACCGGTCGCCGGGATGGACGACGTCCGGGCGCTGGCCATGGAGATGGGCGTGGACACCGTCGCCGTCACCAGCTCCAGCGAGACCGCCGCGGAGTACCTGCGCCGGCTGTCCTGGGAGCTCGAGGGCTCGGGCCTGGAGCTGCTGGTCACCCCGGGCCTGATCGAGGTCGCCGGCCCGCGGCTGCACATCCGGCCCTTCGACGGCCTGCCGCTGCTGGCCGTCGAGGAGCCCCGCTTCGAGGGCTGGCGCCGGGTGGTCAAGGGCGGCATCGACCGGGGCACCGCCCTGCTGGCGCTGCTGCTGCTGTTCCCGCTGCTCGCGGTGCTGGCCGTCGCGGTCCGGCTCGAGGACGGCGGCCCGGTGTTCTTCCGCCAGGAGCGGGTCGGCAAGGACGGCCGCACCTTCTCCATGGTCAAGTTCCGCAGCATGGTGGTCGACGCCGAGGCCCGGCTGGCCGACCTGCAGGCGACCAACGAGTCCGACGGCGTGCTGTTCAAGATGCGCCGCGACCCCCGGGTCACCCGCACCGGTCGCTGGCTGCGCAAGCTCTCCCTCGACGAGCTGCCCCAGCTGGCCAACATCCTCGGCGGCTCCATGTCCCTCGTCGGGCCCCGCCCGCCGCTGCCCGCCGAGGTCGCCCGCTACGACGGCTCGGCCACCCGCCGCCTGCTGGTCAAGCCCGGCCTCACCGGCCTGTGGCAGATCTCGGGCCGCAGCGACCTCTCCTGGGAGGAGTCGGTCCGGCTGGACCTGCGCTACGTGGAGAACTGGTCGCTGGCCATGGACGCCTCGATCCTCTGGCGCACCGGGCGCGCCGTGCTGCGCTCCTCCGGCGCCTACTAGCACCCGACCGGGGGACGCGGCCGACCTCCCGTTCGGGTGAGGCCGGGCCCCGGATCAGCGCTTTCCCGCTCCCGGCACCTCACGCTGGGTGCTGATCCCCATCACATCGGAGGTGAGCGGTGCGCATCGCACTGGTCGGCACACGTGGCGTGCCCGCGGCGTACGGCGGCTTCGAGACCGCCGTCGAGGAGGTGGGCCGCCGGCTCGCCGGCTCCGGCCACGACGTCGTCGTCTACTGCCGCACCGCCCCCGGCTCCACCGCCGAGCGCCCGGCGACGCACCTCGGCATGCGGTTGGTGCACCTGCCGGCCGCCCGCAAGCGCGCGCTGGAGACGCTCTCGCACACCGCGCTGTCGGTGGCCCACCTGGTCACCCACCGCACCGACGCCGCGTTCGTGTTCAACGCGGCCAACGCGCCACTGCTCCCGGTCATCCGCGCCGCCCGCATCCCCGTCGCCACCCACGTGGACGGCCTGGAGTGGAAGCGCACCAAGTGGAACGGCACCGGGCAGAAGTACTACCGCGGCGCCGAGGCCCTCGCCGTCCGCTGGTCGGACGCGCTGATCGCCGACGCGCAGGGCATCGCCGACTACTACACCGAGGAGTTCGGGGCACCCACCGAGCTCATCACCTACGGCGCCCCGGTCATCGACCCGCCGGCCGACCGGCTGGCCGAGCTCGGGCTCACCGCCCGCGGCTACCACCTGGTGGTCGCCCGCTTCGAGCCGGAGAACCACGTCGCCGAGATCGTCGAGGGCTACACCGCCAGCGGGGCCACCCAGCCGCTCGTGGTGGTCGGCTCCGCGCCGTACTCCGACGAGTACACCGCCCGCGTGCACGCCCTCGGCGACGAGCGGGTGCGCTTCCTCGGCGGGGTGTGGGACCAGGAGCTGCTCGACGTGCTCTACCGGCACGCCACCACCTACCTGCACGGGCACTCCGTCGGCGGCACCAACCCGTCGCTGCTGCGCGCCCTCGGCGCCGGCGCGACGGTGCTCGCCCACGACGTCACCTTCAACCGCGAGGTGCTCGGCGCCGCCGGTCGCTTCTTCGCCGGTGCGGCCGACCTGCCCGAGCTGGTGCTGCGGGCAGAGACCGACCCGGAGAACGCCCGCAAGCGGGGCGCGATGGCCCTGGAGCGGGCCGCCACCTACGACTGGGACGTCGTCGCGTCCGCCTACGAGGACCTCGCCGTCCGGCTGGCCGGGCGGGCCTTCCCGCGCCGCCGTCCCTCCGGCCGCCGTGCCGAGCCCGCGTCCGCCGTCGTCGTCCCGGGGCCCGGCCCCGCCGACCCGCCCGGGCTCCGGGTGGTCGCGTGACTGCCGTCCTCGACGCCCCGGCTCGCCCGGCACCGGGCGAGACCGTCGGCGCCACCGTGCGCCGGCTCGCCGGTGCGCAGAAGGGCGCGCAGGGCGCACCGGCCTACTCGCGGTTCGTCAACCGGCCGCTGGGCCGGGTGCTGGCCGCGCTGGCGTTCCACCGCGGGCTGACCCCCGACGCGGTGACCGGCCTGAGCGCTGTCGCCACCTTCACCGGCCTCGGCCTGGTGGCGCTGGCGCCGCACACCTGGGTCACCGGGCTGCTGGTCGCCGTGCTGCTCGTGCTCGGCTACGCGCTGGACTCCGCCGACGGCCAGCTGGCCCGGCTGCGGGGCGGCGGGTCGCCGGCGGGGGAGTGGTTGGACCACGCCGTCGACTCGGCCAAGGTGGTCGCCGTCCACCTGTGCGTGCTGGTCGGGCTGTACCGTACCGGCGAGCTGGCCGAGGGCTGGCTGCTGGTGCCGATCGGCTACGCACTGGTCGCCGTCGTGCACTTCTCGCTCACCCTGCTCAACGAGGCCCTGCGCGCGCAGCACGGGGCGCGCACCCGGGCCGCCCGCGGCGGGGAACGGGCCAGCGTGGTCCGCTCCCTGCTGGTGGCCCCCACCGACTACGGCGTGCTCTGCCTGGTCTTCCTGCTGCTCGGCTCGACCCCGGCGTTCCTCGCCGGCTACGGGTTCCTGGCAGCCGGGAGCGCCGGGTACGTGCTGCTGGCCCTGCCGCGCTGGCGGCGCGAGATGGCGGCCCTCGGCCGCCAGGACGGGACGACACCATGAGCACCCCCACCCCGGCCCGCCGGCCCTCCCGCCGGGTGCTGGCGATCGCCGGTGCCGCGGTCGCGGTCGTGCTGGTCGCCCTCGGCGTCTGGCTGGCCTCCTCCGACCCCGACGAGCCCGGCTCCTCCGCCGCGGCGACCTCCTCCAGCGAGGCGCCCGCCTCGCCCGGGGAGCAGCCGTCCGTCGCCCCCACCAACCCGCCGACGCCCGAGCCCAGCGGCCCCACCGGGGACGCCACCGAGGGCCCGGGGACCGTGGCTCCCGTCGGGCTGACCGACACCGCAGAGGTCGGTGACGGCGTCAGCGGCCGGCTGGTGTCGGTCGAGGCGATCCAGGGCGACGGCGACGGCCCGGGCAACATCGACGGACCCGCGCTGCGGGTGACCGTCGAGCTGGTCAACGGCACGTCGAAGCCGGTGTCCTTCGACGCCGTCGCCGCCGAGCTGTACACCGGGCAGGACCTGACTCCCGCCTCGCCGCTGGACGACCCCAGTGCCGCGCCCTTCTCGGGCACGGTGGCGCCCGGCGACTCGGCCACCGGTGTCTACGTCTTCACCGTCCCGGAGGACCGGCGCAGTGACGTGACCGTCCAGGTCGGCTACCAGGCCGGTGCCCCCTACCTGGTGTTCCGCGGCGCCGCGGACTGACCTGCCGCACCCAGCACCACCACGGAGCCCCGATGCCGACCGGCGTCGGGGCTCCGCTGCGTGGACACAACGCTCGGTAGTCATCACCCTGTGTGTCTGCTTGATCGCGCGGTGTGGGAACTTGAGCCTTTGACCTGCGAATTCACCCCAACGAGCGAGCGCCCGGCCCTAGCGTTACCCCCCGCCGTTGACCGAGAGTGATCGCGACCGTCGGCGCCTGGGGGCTTGCCGACCTGGGTAGAACGAGATCACCTGATGACTGCACGACTCTCCACGCCGGTGCGCAGGCTGCTGGCCGGCCTCCTGGCCATGCTGCTGGGCGCGGGAGTGCTCGGCACCGCGTTCGCGGGCACGGCCAGCGCCGCCTCGACCGACCCCGCGGCCCTTGCCGCCCTGCCGCCGACGGTGACCGCCGATCCGTTGCCCACCGTGCAGATCAACGGCATCGTCTGGGCCCAGGCGGTCGCTGGGAACACCGTCTACGTGGCGGGCAAGTTCACCACCGCGCGCCCGGCCGGCGCCGCCGCGGGGACCCAGGAGGTCACCCGCAACAACATGCTGGCCTACGACATCCGCACCGGTGAGCTCATCAGCTCCTTCAACCCGAACCTCAATGGTCAGGGTCTGGCTCTCGCGGTCAGTCCTGACGGCAAGCGCGTGTACGTCGGCGGCGACTTCACCAGCGTGGGCGGGGTCTCCCGTAGCCGTGTGGCCGCCTTCGACACCACGACCGGGGCGCTCATCAGCTCCTTCGCCCCCGCCGTGACCGGGGCGGTGCGCGCCATCGGCACGTCGGGCAGCACCGTCTACCTCGGCGGCAGCATCTCCGCGGTCGGCAAGACCAGCCGCACGCGGGTCGCCGCGGTCGACACCTCCGGTGCCCTGCTGCCCTGGGCCCCGGTGCCCGGCGTAGGCCAGCCCGACAGCAAGGGGAACACCAGCAGCACAGTGCGCGCACTGGTCGTCACCAACGGAGGCGCCCAGGTCGTGCTCGGCGGTGCCTTCTACTCGATGAACGGCGAGGTCACCCACGGCGTCGCCGCCGTCGACGGCACCACCGGGGCCAACCGGCCGTTCGCGATGAGCCAGGTCGTCACCAACGAGGGCGCCAACTCCTCGATCTACAGCCTGTCCACCGACGGCACCTACGTCTTCGGCACCGGCTACGACTTCTACGGCCCGGGCAACCTGGAGAACAGCTTCGCGGCGCTGCCCGACGGCGGCGACGTGGTGTGGATGAACGGCTGCCACGGCGACACCTACAGCGCAGCGCCTCTGGGTGGCGTGCTGTACATGGCCGGGCACCCGCACGTGTGCGAGGCCATCGGCGACTTCCCGGAGCAGAACCCCCGCATCAGCCAGTACTCGTTGGCCACCACCACCGCGGCCACCGGCACGAACGTCGGCTGGGACTTCAACGGCCGGCCCGCGCCGACCGTGCTCGACTGGCGCCCGGACTTCTCCGTCGGCACCGTCTCCGGCGCTTACCAGGCCGGCTGGAGCGTGGCGACCAACGGCAACTACGTGCTCTACGGCGGTGAGTTCACCCGCGTGTCCAACAAGGCGCAGCAGGGCCTCGTCCGCTTCGCGGTGCCGTCGGTCGCTCCGCGGAAGATCGGCCCGAACGGCAATGACGGTCTGACCCCGACGGTGACGTCCCCGAGCCGCGGCGCCGTCCGCGTCCAGTGGACCTCCACCTTCGACCAGGACGACGCCGTGCTGACCTACCGCGTGACGCGCTCCGACAAGCCGGGCGTCGCCGTCTACGAGGGCACGCAGGTCTCCCGCTGGTGGCAGCGCCCAGCGATGGGCTTCATCGACCGCGACGTCACCCCGGGCGTGCGCTACACCTACCGGGTCACCGTGCTCGACGACGACGGCAACAGCACGACGCGGTCCACCGCCAGCGTGGTCGCCTCCGACGTCACCCCGTCGGCCTACGCCTCGACGGTCCTCGCCGACGGTGCGAGCTCCTACTGGCCGCTGGACTCCCTCACCGGGGGCACCAGCTACGACAACGCCGGGTTCGCCGACATCACGACCGGTACGGGCATGACGGTCGTCCCCGGCTCGCCCCTCGGCTCGGGGTCGTCCCTGGCCGCCGACGGCACCTCCAACGGCCGCGGCACCGCTGCGGCGACGGGTTCCGGCGTGCGCGCCCCGGACACCTACAGCCTCGAGCTGTGGTTCAACACCACCTCGACGACCGGTGGCCGTCTCGCCGGCTACGGCAACGACCGAACCGGTGCCAACGGGTCCTACGACCGCATGCTCTTCATGGACAACGCCGGGATCCTGGTCTACGGCGTCTACACGGGGAACACCGAGACCATCGCGACCCGGCCCGGCCTGAACGACGGCCAGTGGCATCACGTCGTGGCGCAGCTCAGCCCGGCCGGCATGGTCCTCTACGTCGACGGCCTGAAGGTCGGCAGCAAGCCGGGCATCACCGCCGGCCAGCCCTACAGCGGCTACTGGCAGATCGGCGGCGGCAACCTCGGCGGCTGGCCCGCCAACCGCACCACCGACGAGTTCACCGGGCAGCTGGCCCAGGCCGCGGTCTACCCGACCGCGCTCACCCAGGCCCAGGTCCGGGGGCACTACACGGCCACCGGCCGCTCGATGAACCTGGTCCCGGCTCCCACCGACCCCTACGGCGCCGCCGTGGCCGCCGACCAGCCGACCATCCAGTGGCGTCTCGACGACGCCGCCGGGGCCGCGACGGCCCGCGGGTCGGACGAGCTCGGCTCGACCGGCCGGATCGTCGGCGACGTCGGCCGCACCTCCGGCATCCCGCTGCCCGGCACCACGTCGCAGGGTTTCGACCTGGCCGGCCGGGGCGGGTACGTCGTCGCCGACCAGCCCACCTCCAACCCGACCACCTTCTCCACCGAGGTGTGGTTCCAGACCACCAGCACCAACGGTGGCCGGATCATCGGCCTGGGGAACAGCCAGGGCCAGTGGTCGGGCAACTACGACCGGTTCGTCTACATGTTCAACGACGGCCGTCTGCGCTTCGGCATCTGGGGCCCGGGTGAGAACAACGTCGACACGCAGGCCGCCTACAACGACGGCGACTGGCACCACGTCGTGGCCACCTTCGGGCCCACCGGCATGGCGCTCTACGTCGACGGCGCCCAGGTCGGCAGCAACGGCAACACGTCGGTGCAGCCCTACGACGGCCAGTCCTACTGGCGGCTGGGGTCCGACAACATCTGGGGCGGCGCGAACACCGCGGCCCTGGACGGCCGGCTCGACGAGGCCGCGGTCTACGACCGTGCGCTGACCCCCCAGCAGGTCACGGCGCACTACGCGGCCGCCGGCCGCACCGTGCCCACCCGCCCGGCCGACGCCTACGGTCAGGCCGTCTGGGACTCCGACCCCACGACCTGGTGGCGGATGGACGAGACGAGCGGCACCACCGCCCGGTCCTCGGCCGTCAGCGGCGGCGCCGGCACCTACACCGGTGGCCCGACCCTCGGCGTCCCCGGCCCGACCCTGTACGGCAGCACGGCCAACACCGCGGTCGGGTTCGACGGCCAGGACGACGGCGTCTACACCCGCACCCCGCTGATCAACCCCACGACGTTCAGCACCGAGCTCTGGTTCTCCAGCACCTCCGCGAGCGGTGGCAAGCTGATCAGCTTCGGCGACCGGCAGAGCGGGGGGTCGAGCAACTACGACCGGCACGTCTACCTGCAGCCCGACGGGCATCTGACCTTCGGCACGTGGACCGGCCAGGCGAACCTGGTCACCAGCGAGCGGGCTTACAACGATGGGGCCTGGCACCAGATGGTCGCCACCATGGGTTCCGACGGCATGCGGCTCTACGTCGACGGCGTCGAGGTCGGGTTCAACCCGAACACCGGCGCGCAGGGCTACACCGGGTACTGGCGCGTGGGTGGCGACACCCCGTGGAACGGCGACGCCTACATCCGTGGGTCCGTCGACGAGGTCGCGATCTACAACCGGGTCCTGTCCTCGGCCGAGGTGCTGGGTCACTGGAACGCGGCCGGCGGCCCCGTCGACACCGCGCCGACCGCTGCCTTCACCACCACGGTGAGCGGCCTGGACGTCGCCTTCGACGGCAGCGGCTCGGCCGACGCCGAGGGCCCGGTGACCTACCGCTGGACGTTCGGTGACGGTTCCTCCGCCACCGTGGCGAAGCCGCAGCACTCCTACGCGGCCACCGGCTCCTACACGGCCACCCTCGTGGTGACCGACACCAAGGGCCAGACCGGCACCACGACGCAGACCGTCACGGTCACCGCGCCGCCGGCCAACGTCCCGCCGACCGCGGACTTCACCGCCGCGGCCGACGACCTGGTCCTGCGGGTCGACGCCTCGGCGTCCTCCGACAGCGACGGCACCGTGGCCGGCTACGCCTGGACCTTCGGGGACGGCGGCCAGGCCACGGGCGCGATGGCCAGCCACACCTACGCCGCGGCGGGCACCTACACGGTGACCCTGACCGTGACCGACGACGACCGGGACGCCACCACGACGACCCGCACCGTCACGGTCGTGGCACCCAACCAGCTGCCGAGCGCATCGTTCACCGCGACCGCGACGTACCTGGACCTGGCGGTCGACGGCAGTGCGTCCACCGACGCCGACGGCACGATCCGCAGCTACGCGTGGGACTTCGGCGACGGGGCCACGGCCACCGGTGCCGCGGCCACCCACAGCTACGCGGCGGCCGGGTCGTACACGGTGACGCTGACCGTGACCGACGACCGCGGCGGGTCGACCGTCGCAAGCAAGCCCGTCGCAGCGACGGCGGTGCCGGTGCCCAACCAGGCACCGACGGCGTCCTTCACGTCGGCCGTGGCGGACCTGGCGGCCCAGTTCGACGGGACCGCCTCCCGCGACGCCGACGGCACCGTCTCCGGCTACGCCTGGACCTTCGGCGACGGCAGCACCGGGACCGGCTCGGCCCCCTCGCACCGGTACGCCTCCGCGGGCACCTGGACCGTGACCCTCACCGTCACCGATGACAAGGGCGCGACCGGCACGACGACCAGCACGGTCACCACGACCCTGCCGGCCAACGTGGCCCCGACCGCGGGCTTCACCGCCTCGGTCACGGGCAAGGTCGTCACGGTCGACGGGGCGTCCTCGCAGGACACCGACGGCAGCATCGCCGGCTACGCCTGGGACTTCGGTGACGGCACCTCCGCCGCCACCGGCGCCCAGACCACGCACACCTACGCCGCGGCGGGCACCTACACGGTGACCCTCACCGTCACCGACGACCGGAACGGCACGGCCTCGACGTCGCGCACCGTGACGATCGCCGGGCCCGCGCTGGCCTCGGATGCCTTCGGGCGCACCGTGACCTCCGGGTGGGGCACCGCCGACCTCGGCGGTGCGTGGACAACGACGGGCACCGCATCGGTGTCGGGTGGCGCGGGCACGCTCACCGCCGCTGCCGGCCGGACGTCCACGGCCATCCTGTCCGGGCTCAGCGAGACCGACGTCGCGGTCCAGGCCACCCTCACGGTGCCCCAGGCGCCCACCGGTGGCGGGTCGTACACCTCGGTCTCGGCCCAGCGGGTGGGCAGCAGCGACTACCGCACCAAGGTCACCTTCCGGGCGAACGGCACGGTCAGCGTCTCGCTGGTCCGCGTCCTGGACAACGTGGAGACCACCTTGCAGACGGTCGCCCTGCCGAGCACCTACGCGCCGGGCACCCAGCTGGTCGTCCGCTTCGAGGCCAGCGGCACGGGCAACACGGTCCTGCGGGCGAAGGTGTGGGTGGCCGGGTCGGCCGAGCCGGCGGCCTGGACGGTCCAGGCCTCCGACTCCACGGCGTCGCTCCAGCGGGCCGGGTCGGTGTCGATCCAGCAGTACGTGTCCGGCAGCGCCACCGCCGCCGGGACCGTGCGGGTCGACGACGTCTGGGTCGGCCGGGCAGGCACCACGCCCTGACGCACCACCGGACCGGTCCCCGGTCCTGACGACGACGGCCCCCGGCGCACGCCGGGGGCCGTCGCCGTCCGTGGCCCCCGTTCGGGTGACGACGGCGCCCGGGACGGCGACAACCCGCGCCACCGCCCGGACGATGGTCGGAGCAGGACCCCGGCCCAGCAGCGGCCCCCCGCCCCGTCAACAGGAGGACCCGTGCGTCCGGCAGGCACCAGCACCACCGCGGTGCCGCCCTCCGCGGGACCCGCGGCCGGCCGACCGGCCGGGCGGTCGGTCTGGCGGGGCATCGGCCGCAGCGCCGGGGCCAGGTTGATGGTCCTACCGGTCTCGGCCCTGCTCGGCATCGTGGTCACCCGCGTCGTCGTCGAGGAGTACGGCACCGCGTCCTTCGCGCAGTACGGCCTGCTGGTGGGGATCGCCACCCTGCTGCCCTTCGCCGACCTGGGCATGGCCGCGGCGGTGATGAACGGGGTCGCCACCTCCGACGACCCGGCCCGCGACGCACGCGTGCGGGGCGTCCTGGTCTCGGCCATGCGGGTCCTGCTGGCCTCGGGGGCGGTGATCTGCCTGGTCGCCGTGCTTCTCACGCTCGCCGGTGCCTGGCCGGCGCTGCTCGGGGACGCGCTGCTGCCCGGGTCCGGGCCGGTGGCCGCGATGCTCTGCTTGCTGGTCGTGGGGCTGACCCTGCCGCTCGGCATCGGTCAGCGCGTGCTGTCGGCGCAGGGCCGCAACCACCAGTCGATCCTGCTGCTCGGTCTGCAGACGCCCGTCGTCCTCGCGGCGGTCCTCCTGTTGGTGCACCTCGGCGCACCGGTCGGGGGCGGGGTCGCGGTGATCCCCTACGTGGTGACCCTGCTGCTGTCCGGCGTGTGCACCGTGCTCGCTCTGCGCTCGCTGCGGCCGGCCGCGACCGACGCGCTGCGCCTCGTGCCGCGGGTCCGCTCGGTCCGCGGCGAGCCGGTGTTCCACCTCGCGTGGCCGATGCTCGTGCAGATGATCGCGCTGCCGATCGCCATGCAGACCGACCGGATCGTGCTCAGCCACCGGGTCGGCACGGACGGTGTCGCTCAGTACAACCTGGCCAGTCAGATGTTCACCCCGGTCTGGGCGGTGGTGTCCGCGGCGGGCGTCACCCTGTGGCCGGTCTTCGCCAAGGCCCGCGCCCAGGGCCGGACCACTTCGCCGTTCCCGATCGCCGCCGCCTTCGGGGCGGCCGGCCTGGTCGTCTCGCTGGTCGTGGCTGCGGCCTCCGGATGGCTGGCCGACCTGGCCTCCGGTGGCCGGATCGCCCTGCCCACCGGGCTCGTGGTGGCCTTCGTCGCGCTGATGGCGCTGCAGGCGTTCAAGTACCCGCTGGGGATGTACATGACCGATGCACGAGGTCTGCGCGCCCAGGCAGCCTTCATCGTCGCCGCCCTCCCGGTCAACGTCGCCCTCTCCTGGTGGCTGGCCGGTGAGCTCGGGCCCGCCGGACCGGTCGTCGGCTCCGTGGTCGGGGTCGGGCTGTCCCAGGTGGTCTGCAGCGCCCTCTACGTGCGTCACCGGCTGCGCACCGACGCCCGGGCGGCCGCCGCGTGAGCACTCCCCACGTCCTCGTCGTGCACCCCGGGGCAGAGCTCTACGGGTCCGACCGCATGCTCGTCGAGTCCGTCGCCGGGCTTCGTGCGGCTGGGTGCACCGTCACGGTCGCGCTGCCCGGTCCGGGTCCGCTGCTGGACCTGCTCACCGACCTCGGGGCCTCGGTCGTCGTGCAGGGGATGCCGGTGCTCCGCAAGGCCGCACTCACCCCCGCCGGCGCGGTCGCCCTCCTGCGCAGCGTGCTCACGAGCCTGCGCCCCGCGTGGCGGCTGCTGTCGACCACCGGGCGGGGGCCGGTCTACGTCAGCACCCTCACTCTGCCGACCTGGCCCTTGCTCGCCCGGCTCCGTCGGCGGCGGGTGGTGCTGCACGTCCACGAGGCGGAGACCGGCGCCCCCCGCCCCGTGCGGCTGGCGCTGGCGTTGCCGGCGCTGCTCGCGCACGAGGTGCTGGTGAACAGCCGCTTCAGCGAGCGGGTGCTGACCGGGGCGCTCCCCGTGCTGGCGGGTCGCAGCACGGTGGTGCGCAACGGTGTCCCCGGTCCGCGGACGGTGGTGCCCCCGCGTCCCGCCCTCGAGGGCCCGGTCCGGTTGCTCTACGTCGGCCGGCTCTCGCCCCGCAAGGGTCCGCAGACGGCCGTGGCCGCGGTCGAGGTCCTCCGCGCCCGAGGCGTGGACGCACACCTGCGGCTGGCCGGCTCGGTCTTCCCCGGCTACGAGTGGTTCGAGCGGGACCTGCGGGCCGAGGTCGCCGCGGCCGGGCTCGACGAGCGGGTGGACCTGCTCGGCTGGGTCGGGGACGTCGACGGCGAGCTGGCGTCGGCCGACGTCGTGCTGGTGCCCTCGCTGGTCGACGAGCCCTTCGGCAACACCGCCGTCGAGGCGCTCCTGGCGGCGCGGCCGGTGGTGGTCAGCGCCTGCGGGGGCTTGCCCGAGGCCGTGGAGGGCCAGCGGGCCGCCCGCTCCGCCGTGCCCGGCGACCCGTCGACCTGGGCCGACGAGATCTCCGCGCTCGTGGACGACTGGCCCGCCGTCGCCGCGGCCGCCACGGCCGGGGCCGTCCGCGCGCAGCACGACAACGACCCGGGCCGCTACCGGCGGCAGGTCGTGGACAGCGTCCTCGGACGCCGGACGGAGGACCTCTCGTGATCCCGCACGTCGTCATCGCCGTGGTGACCTACCGGCGGCCCGGCGACCTCGCCGAGCTGCTGCCGCTGCTCGAGCAGCAGGCGGCGGCCACCCCGGGCGCCCGGGTGGAGCTGCTGGTGGTCGACAACGACCCCGACGGCTCGGCGGCCGACGTCGCCCGGCCGCGACCCGGTCTGCCCGTCCGCTACGTGACCGAGCCCGAGCCCGGCATCGCGGCGGCCCGCAACCGGGCCCTGCGGGAGGCGGGGGACGCTGACCTGCTGGTCTTCGTCGACGACGACGAGCGCCCGCACGAGGGGTGGCTGGCCCGGATGCTCCGCACCAGGGAGGAGCACACCGCCGCCGCCGTGTCCGGCGCCGTCGTGTCCGCCTTCGCCGGCCCCTTGGAGCCCTGGGTCCGGGACGGCGGGTTCTTCGACCGTCGCCGGCTGCCCACCGGGACCCCCATCAGCGTGGCCGCGACCAACAACCTGCTGCTCGACCTGGACGTGGTGCGCGCCGAGGACCTGTCCTTCGACGCCGCCTTCGGCATCAGCGGCGGCAGCGACACCCTGTTCACCCGGCAGCTGACCGGCCGGGGCCACCGCATGGTGTGGTGCGACGAGGCCGTGGTCACCGATGCGGTCCCGCGGGACCGGATGACCCGTGACTGGGTGCTCCGGCGCGCCTTCCGCTCGGGCAACTCCTCGGTGCGGGTCGACGTGGCACTCGCCGCGTCGCCCCACGCCCGGGCAGCGGCCCGCGGGCGGGGCGTGCTGCGCGGTGCCGTCCGCGTCGTCGGCGGGACGCTGCGGGCATCGTGGGGCGTACTGGCCCGCCGTCCCGTGCAGCACGCGAGAGGGCTGCGCACCGCCTCCCGCGGAGCCGGCATGTGCGCGGCCGCGTCCGGGGTCGTCTACCGCGAGTACCGGCGGCCGACCGCGTCCCGGTAGGCGGTGACGTGGGCCTCCGCGGCCCGCGTCCAGTCCCGCAGGTCGAGGTCCGGCCGGCCGGCCGGCACCGGTGCGTCCACCGCCGCCACGACGTCCTCGGGCGCCAGCTCCCCGTCGTAGCGGAGCACCCACCCGGCGCCGACCTCCTCGGCCAGCCGGTCGGTCACCGCGTTGCGCGGCACCAGGACCGGGCGGTCCAGCGACAGCGCGAGCAGCGCCGCGCCCGAGTTGAACAGGTCCCGGTACGGCAGGACGACGACCGAGGCGCGGCGCACCGCGGTCGCGAGCTCGTCGTCGGTCTGGTGCCTCAGGGAGAGCTCGACGGCGGGGTCGTCCCCGGCCGCGGCGCGCACGGCTGCCTCGTCCGCGGGGTCCGGGGCCTTCCCGGCGACGTGCAGCCGGATCCCTGACCGGTGGCGGGCGGCGTCCCGGACGACCGCCACCAGCGACGGGATGCCCTTGTAGGGGCGGACCAGGCCCACCGCGGCCAGGCGTGCCGGCTCGGCCGGGGGGTTCGGGGCGTCGGCGTACCAGTCCCGGTAGTGGCCGTGCAGCACCATGTGCTGCCCCCCGCGCTGCGGCGGGGGAGTGTGCTCGTTGATGGCGATGCGCACCCCGACCCGCCGGTCCAGCCGGCGGAGGAGCACCCGTGCCACCGGCGACGCCCCCTCGTGGGGCCGCAGGTTGTGCACCGTGGCGACCACGGCCGTGCGGTCCAGACGCCAGCGGAGCAGGGCGAGCACGAAGAGCAGCCGACGGACCGCCGTCCGGGCCGGTGACGTCCCCGCGAGCAGCGTCTCCGGCCAGTGCACGTGCAGGACGTCGTGGCGGTGGAGCAGGGCCGCTCTCCAGCTGAACGTGGTCAGCTCCACGTCGTCGCGCTCCCGCAGGCACCGGGCGAGCTGGACGACGTAGGGGTTGGTCGTCGGGCGGGGCGCCGGGAAGGACTGGAGCACGCGGATCGGGCTGTCGTCCAGCGGGGCCTCCGGGGCAGCGTGGGGACGTCACCAGGACGGGTGATCGACCACGGTCGACAGGGCTTGCCGGGGGGCCTCCGTCGGTAGCGTCGTCAGACGTGCGGAAGACCCGGTTCCCCCGAGCTCGAGTCTACGGATCCGTCCGCAGCGCCCACCTGGAGCGCGCCCGGGAGTCGGTCCCCGCGTCGATCCTGCACCGCCGGTGGCGCTACGACCACGACCCCGCCCTCGCCGAGGGCCTGGACCTCGTCCGAGGGTCGGTGCCCTCGCTGGTCGTCACGCTCGTGCGGTCCGACCTCGACGTCGTCGAGGTCAACGAACCCCTCCTCCGGCCCGGACTGCTCAAGACGGCCCTGGCGGTGACCGCGGCCCGGCTCGGTGGCCTGCTTCGCGGCCGACGGGTCGCCGTCGTCGCCTACGCGATCGAGAACCGCGACAACTTCGCCGCGGTGCCCAGCCGGCTGCGTGGCCGGGTGCGCCTGGCGGTGGACCGGGTCCTGAGTGGCTACGTCGCCGGTCGGCTCGACCGGCTCTGCTTCGGCACCGCAGCCGCCGAGGACCTCTACCGACGGACGATGGCCGGCGATCTGCACGCGACGACGCGGACGGTGCCGGCGCTGCCCGCGGCCTGCGGGTGCGCCGACGGGCACCGGGACCCGGCCGCGCCGACGGTGCTGTTCCTCGGCTCGTTCGCCGACCGCAAGGGCTTCCCCCAGCTGCTGGCCGCCTGGCCCGCCGTCCACCGGGCCCGTCCCGCCGCCCGGCTGGTGCTGGTGGGCCAGGGCCCGTTGCTGGACCGGGCCCGCGGCTTCGCCGCCGACCACACCGGGGTGGAGCTGGTCGAGGCGCCGCCGCGGTCGGAGGTCCACCGCCGGCTGCGGTCCTCCGACGTGCTCGTGCTGCCCTCCCAGCGCACCGCCACCTGGCGGGAGCAGGTCGGCCTGCCGCTCGTCGAGGGCCTGGCCCACGGCTGCGCCGTGGTGACGACGACGGAGAGCGGGCTCGCGTCGTGGCTGGCGGCCCACGGCCACCACGTCGTCGAGGACGGCACGTCGGTGGCGCAGCTGGCCCGGGCGCTGGTCGAGGCGGTCGACGCCGCCCGGCCCGCAGCCGACGTCCTGGCCGACCTGCCCGACCGCGACGGCCGGCTGGCCGCGGACGCCTGGCTGATGGCCTCGCCCGGGGTGCCCGCATGACCGGGTCGCACCGCGGTCAGTTCGTGCTGACCCGGGACACCGACCTGCTGCCCGGCGAAGGACCTGGTCCCCGGTGGGACCAGCGGGCCGCGGGTGGCTGGACCCTGGCGACCTGTGACCTGCCGGTGGTGGCGCTGCGCGGCGCCGCCGGCCAGGAGCTCGGGTGGCTGGTGGGGCACGCCGTCGACCGGGCCGGCCTGGTCCGGTCCGACGTGCACCTGACCGCCGTCGGCCCCGCCGTGGACCAGGCCGGGCTCGACGACCTGCTGGAGGGCCTCGCGGGCCGGTTCCTGGTCGTCCTCCACGGGCCGGTCGCGCCCCTCGTCGTCCTCGACTCCTACGGGTCCCTCGCCGCGGTCCACGTCCCCGGTCGCGGGGTCGCGTCCGTCCCGGCCCTGCTGGGGTGCCGGTGGGACGCCGACCTGGCCCACGCGGCCGGGTTCCCCGAACGCACGACCTGGCAGCCCTTCGGCCGGACCCTCTACCCGGGTGCCCGCAGGGTGCAGGCCGACCACGTGCTGGACCTGGCGACGGGGGACTCCCGGCGCAGCTGGGTCCCCCCGGAGCCCGACGGGTCGGCCGACACCGGTGCCGCGGCCGCCGAGGTGCTCGCGCACCTGCGCCACGTCATCACCTCCGTCTCCGCGCACCATCCGCTGGTGGTCCCGCTCACCGCGGGCCGCGACAGCCGGGTGCTGCTGGCTGCCTGCGGTCCGCTGCGCAGCTCCGTGTCGGCCTTCACCCTGGTGCACCCGGGACGTCGGTCGGTGGACCGCGCCGTCGCGGTGCGCCTCGCCGGGCGGGCCGGTGTACCCCTGGAGCTGCTGTCCGTAGGGGACGGAGCCGGTGCAGCCGGACCGGACGAGTGGCTGCACGCCACCGGTCACGCGCTCGGCGGCGAGCTCTGGCGTTCCCAGTCGGCGCTCGCCGGCCTCGACCCGGCCGCGGTCCTGCTGCCCGGGACAGCGGGGGAGGTGGGGCGCGCCCACATGCTGCGGCCCGGTGATGACCTCCAGGACGGGACCGTCACCCCGGAGCTGCTGCTGCGCCGACTGCGCACCCCCGCCCAGGGCACGGCGCTCCAGGACGCGGCCGACTGGCTCGACCGGCTGCCGCCGCTGTCCTTCGTCGCGACGTTGGAGCTGGCCTACATCGAGCAGCGGCTGGCCTGCTGGGCGGGGCCGGGCCACTACGGCAACCGGCGGTCGGCGTTCGAGGTGTCGCCCTTCTCGGGGCGTGCGCTGTTCCGCCGGCTGCTGTCCCTGCCCGTGGGGTACCGACGGCGGGAGGGCCTGACCGACGACCTGCTGGCCCAGGCCTGGCCCGACGCCCCGTCCCTGCCGTTCAACGAGTTCCCCGGGCTGGAGGGGACCGCGCGGCGGGTCGTCCGTCGGGCCCGGTCCGCGGTGCGCTCGGCGCGGGGTGCCGCGTGACCGCGCCGTTCGGCGTCGTCGTCGTCAATTACGGGTCCTCGGCCTTGGTCGAGCGGAACCTGGCCGGCCGGGCGTGGGGAGCGGACGTGGAGGTCGTCGTCGTGGACAACCTGTCCACGGAGGCCGAGCGGATCCGGATCGCCGACGTGTGCGCCCGCATCGGCGCCCACCTGGTGCCCCGCGAGGTCAACGACGGGTTCGGGGGCGGCTGCAACGCCGGCATCGGACGGGCCCGGGAGCTCGGCTGCACGGCATTCCTGCTGCTCAACCCCGATGCCTGCGTGACGCCGGACGTCGTGGACGAGCTGCGCCGCGCCGTCACCGACGACCGCCGGGCGCTGGTCAGCCCTGTCCTGCATGACACCGCGGGCCGGACGGTCTTCGCCGGTGCCCGGCTCTCGCTGGCGGACGGCCGCATCCGCAGCCGCCCCGACGCGCCTCTGCGCGACCCGGTGCCGTGGCTCACCGGTGCCTGCCTGGCGTTCTCCGACGACCTGCTCGTCGCCGCGGGCGGTCTGCCGGAGGGCTACTTCCTCTACTGGGAGGACGTCGAGTTCAGCCGGCGGTGCGCGGCCGCGGGCGGGCACCTGGTGCTCCGCGAGGACCTGGTGGCCGTGCACGACGCCGGTGGCACGCAGCAGGCGAGCGCGGAGTCGGCCAAGTCGGCTCTGTACTACCGCTGGAACTGCCGCAACCGCCTGGTCTTCGCCGCCCGGCTGCTGAACCGGCGGGAGGGGGTGCGCTGGCTGGCGCACACGCCCGCCGTGGGACGGGAGATCCTCCTGCGCGGCGGCCGCCGGCAGCTGCTGCGCTCCACGCGCCCACTGCGGGCGATGCTGCGCGGCTCAGCGGAGGGCGCGGTCGTCCTCGTGGGCGTGTGGCTCGGCGTCCCGGCAGCCCACCATGCCGCTGGTCTGCCCCGCCGTACCCGGTAGCCGCCCCGGTCGACCAGGCATCAGCGGCTGGCGAGCGCGGACCCCCGGGCCGGGGCCGCCTCCACAACCGTGCCCGGTACCCGCGGGTGGACCCGCACCAGCAGCAAGCCGATGGTCATCGCGACCTCGGGCATGTTGGCCGGGAGCGGCCCGAAAGCCAGGTACCACAGCGAGTAGAGGCCCAGGAAGACGAGGACCGCCGGGGCGCGGGAGGTCGCCAGCCGGTCCGCGAGGCCCCAGACGACGAGCCCGGTGGCCACCAGGCCGAACGCCAGGCCGGGGATGCCCAGCCAGACCCACAGGTCGGCGATGATCGAGTGCAGCTCGAAGCCGTCGCCGGTCAGGTAGTTCTCGATGTAGCCGTCGGCGGTGGGGATCCGCAAGGAGGCGAAGCCCTCCTTGATGGTCGTCACGTCAGCGCCGGTGGGCATCGTGCCCAGCCCGAAGCCGGTCGGTTGCTCAGTCATCAGCCGGACCGTGCCGGTCCACTCCGGCCGGCCGCCCAGCAGCAGGGACCCGCTCTGGTCCACCTGCTGGCGGGTCCGGGCGGTGATGCCCGCGCCGAGTGCACCGCTGAGCAGCAGGTCGGTGGCCAGCAGGTAGCCGGCTGTGCCGGCGGCCAGCAGGGTGCCCACGGTGCCCAGCCGGTTCAGCGAGCGCTCGCTGCTGCGGCTGGTCTGCCAGAGCACGGCGGCCGCCGTGGCGAGGAAGAACGCCAGCGCGCTGCGACTGTCGTTGACCGCGCACAGGCCGGCGAGGACGACGCAGGCAAGGACGGCCGCCCAGCGGCGTCCCCAGCCCTCGCACGCCCCGAGGACGACGAGGGCCAGTGGGAAGGCAACCAGGAACTTGAAGGGGTTCGGGTTGGCGCCGAGGTCGGGGACCGCACCGATCAGCGCCCCGAGCCCGAACGCCACCGGCGGGCACCACAGCGGTGCCAGGTCGCGCGCCCAGCAGACGATACCGATGATGCCCAGGCCGCCGATGACCCCCATGGCCTGCGCCGTCGCGACGACGCGCGTCCAGTCGTGGTCGGCCCGCGAGGCGAGCGCCAGGAGCATCCCCGCGCCCAGTGCGACGGCGCCGAGGCCCAGCAGCACCCGGGCGCCCCGCAGGTCGCGGAGGTGCTGCGACCAGACGGGCAGCAGGGCGACCGCCAGCAGCGCAGCTGCGTCCAGGCCCCCGGGCAGCCGGGGATTGAGCCCGGCCAGCGCCAGGACGGCCATCGGCACGGCTGCTGAGAGCATCCTCCGCCGGTCCTCCCCGCCGGTCCCGACGAGGTGCCGGACACGGTCGGCGGCCGCGTCGGACCACCGGACCGCCCTGCCGGCGACCATGACCACCACCGCCGCACCCGGGGCGACGCGACGCAGCTCGGCCACGGTGGTCCGGCCGCCACGCACCACGACCACATCCCCGTCCCGGGTGGGCAGCGTCCGGTCGGTCAAGCCCTCGGCCACGCGCCGGGCCTCGGCCGGGGGCAGGTGCCAGGTCAGCAGGTCGGCCGTGCGAGCCACCGCGGAGGCCCGCGGACGGACCCGACGGCGTGGGTGGAGGACCACGGGCAGCCCGAGGCCGGTCACGTCGGTCCGCGAACGCACCCGGGGTCGGGCCGCCTCCCGCAGCCCGAGCAGCAGGGCGACGGCACCCAGGCCGGCTGCGCCACCGACCAGGCCGCTGGTCCGCAGGCCGGACGTGGAGGGGAAGCGGGGTTCGCGGGGCGGGTCGACGAGGGAGAGCTGCGCACCGGACTCCCCGGTCAGCTCACCGACGGTCTCCTGCAGGGAAGTCGCGACCGCATCGGCCCACGCGCGCGCAGTCCCGGGGTCCGGACCGGTCACCCGGACGTCGAGCAGCGAGAGGTCATCGGGCACCGCGGCGACGACGCGGCCGTCCAGCGTCCCCGGGGGCACGTCCAGCTCGCGCTCGGCGTCGGCCAGGACCGAGCCGGAGACGGCTACCCGTACCAGCGAGGGCAGCGTCGTCCGGGCCAGGGGGGCGACCGCTCCGAGCGACGACCCACGCGGGATGTCGGGGGCGCCGACGAGGAAGGTGGCCGACGACGTCCAGGAAGGGGTGCGGTCCGCGGACAGCGCCACCCAGGCAGACCCCGCCAGGACGGCGGCCACGACCAGCGCCGCGGCGGTCTGCAGGAGGGTCAGGACAAAACGACCGGTGCTCATCCGGTTGTGCTGCACCCGACCTCCACCGCCCTCCACCACCCGCTCGTGCGACATCGCGGCCCAGCGTCCCCCGGTCGAGCGTCGGGCCGGGCCCCGTGGGCGGTCGACATCGCCCGAAGGGGGGACGTCCACGCCACGGCGGGCGACGAGCGGGCGGTCGTGGGCCAGGCTGGGTGCTCCGGCGGACCTCGTCGGTGCTGCTACGGACAGCGAGGGGGAACAGGGGTGGATCCCAGAGGGGCGGGACGGGTGCTGAGGCGCCGCTGGCGGTGGGCCGTGGGCCCGATGCTGGTGGCGGTCGGCCTGGGCGCGCTGTTCTCGGTCATCACCCCACCGACCTACCGGGCCACCGCCAGCGTCTACTTCTCCCTGCAGAACGGGCAGACCGCCAGCGACCTGGTGCAGGGCTCGACCTACGCGCAGGGTCAGGTGGCCTCCTTCGCCGCGCTGGCCACCACGCCCGCTGTCCTCGGCCCGGTCGTGGAGCGGCTGGGGCTCGACCTGACCCCCGCCCAGCTCGCCGGGCGGGTGACCGCCGACGCGCCGGTCGACACCGTGCTGGTCGAGCTCGCCGCCACCGGCCCGACCAGGTCGGACGCCGTCGAGGTCGCCGGGGCCGTCGCCGACCAGCTCAGCTCGACGGTGGAGGCCCTCGCACCCCGCAACGCCGAGGACGAGACGACCGTGCGCGCCACGATCGTCGCTCCGGCCAGCTCGCCGGGGGCGCCGGTCTCGCCCGACCTGGTCCTCGACCTGCTCGTCGGCCTCCTGGTGGGCCTCGTGGTCGGCGTGATCGCCGCGTTCCTCCGCGAACTGCTGGACAACCGCGTTCGCGACGCCGAGGTGCTGTCCTCGGTCACCGACCTGCCCCTCCTGGGGTCCCTGGCCGAGGACGACGAGGGCGGCCCCCGGCGGGTGGTCGTGGAGGTCGCCCCGCACGACCCGCGCAGCGAGTTCTTCCGGCAGATGCGGACCAACCTGCAGTTCCTCGCCGTGCCCTCCGGCGAGGGCCGGCAGCGGCCGCTGCAGGTCCTGATGGTGACCTCCGCCCTGCCGGGCGAGGGCAAGTCCACGGTTGCGGCCAACCTCGCGGCCGCCCTGGCCGAGACCGAGCAGGGAGTCCTGCTCATCGACGCCGACCTCCGTCGCCCCTCGCAGTCGGAGATCCTCGGGATCGAGTCGGGAGTGGGGCTGAGCACGGTCCTGGTCGGTCGGGTGGCCCTGGAGGACGTCGTGCAGGACTGGGGACGCTCAGGCCTGACCGTCCTGCCGTCGGGAGCAGTTCCCCCGAACCCGGCCGAGATGCTCACGTCCCCGGCGATGCGGCACCTGTTGGAGCGGGCCCGCGAGGACTATGCCTACGTCGTCCTGGACTGCCCGCCCCTGCTCCCGGTCGCAGACGCGGCCATCCTCAGCAAGCTGGTCGACGGAGCCCTCGTCGTGGCCAACACCCGGTCCCTGCGTCGCCCACAGCTGCAGGAGGCCCTGACATCCCTTGCGCAGGTCGGTGCCCGCGTCCTCGGCGTTGCACTGAACCGCGTCGAACGGGACACCGACGCCTACTCCTACCAGTCGGCGGCACCGGCGGCGCAAGGGTTCGCCAGCCGGAGGGGGAGCACGAAGCCGTCCTCGGACGAGGGCGGAGTGCCGCCGCGGCCGGTCCTGGTGACGGAGCCGCGGAAGGTCGCCGCACGGTGAGGGGGACGTCCGACCTGGTCGTCCTGGTCCTCTGCACGGCCAACCAGTGCCGCTCGCCGGCGGCCGAGGCCGTCCTGGCCGAGCGGCTCGCAGGGACCGCGGTCGGGGTGGTGAGTGCGGGGTTCGCGGTCCGCCCGGGGGCGGCGGTCGACGACCGCACCCGACGGGCGCTGCCGGACCTGGCGGTCGAGGCCGTTCCGCGGCAGCTCACCCCGGACCTGGCGGTCGGGGCCGACCTGGTACTGACCATGACGCTGGCCCAGCGGTCCGCCGTGGTCGGCCTGGCGCCGTCCTGCGTGCGCCGCGCCTTCACGCTGACCGAGTTCGCGGACCTGGCAGAGCTCGTCGAGCAGGCCGGTCACCTGCCGACCGCACCGGCCGAGCGCCTGGCCGCTCTGGTTCAGGCAGCTCCGCGACTGCGCGCTGCCCGAGTCGCCGACGGACCGCGGAGGGCGGACGACGTCGAGGACCCCTACCTCCTGGATGAGGCCGGCTACGCGGGCGTGATGGCCCAGATCGTGGAGGCCGCTGCTGCCGTGTCCGGGTGCGTCCTGGGCGCGTCGGCGAGCACGACGTCGTCCCGTTCACCCTCCGGAGTCGGCCGAGCCGCAGGATGACAGCACTTTGGGGTGAACGACCCCTTCTGGTGATGACACAGGGTGATGCCCGCTGGAACCGTGGGGCCATGCCGATCACGGGGTACGCGCCGGGTGCCTACGACCTGTTCCACGTCGGGCACCTGAACATCCTGCGGCACGCCGCCGAGCACTGCGACCACCTCATCGCCGGCGTCGTGGCCGACGACGTGCTGCTGCGGACGAAGGGCAAGCTGCCGGTCGTCCCGCTCGCCGAGCGCATGGAGATCGTGGCCAACCTGCGCTTCGTCGACCAGGTGCACGCCGAGGTCGTGCCCGACAAGGTGGAGACCTGGCGGCAGGTGGGCGGCTTCGACGTCATCTTCAAGGGCGACGACTGGCGCGGGACCCCCAAGGGCGACGCCCTGGAGCGGGACTTCGCGCCGCACGGCGTCCGGGTGCACTACTTCCCGTACACGATGCACACCTCCAGCACGATCCTGCGCCGTGCGCTGGCCGTGCTGGACTCCACCGCCCCCGAGCTGCGCAGCCCGGTCGCGTCGCAGTCCTAGGCCGTCAGGCGCGCACCGGCGGGATCCGCGCGCCGGTCGTGCGCGGCGGCAGCGGCGTGCGGGACCCGCAGGACCGGCAGGTCGCCGTCGTCCGCTCGTCGGGGTCGACCCGGCCCAGGACCCGCTCCAGCAGGTTGCCCTCCGTGCGGGAGCGCACCAGCACGACGTCGTCGCTGCCGCACAGGCCGCACGGCCTCGTGCCCACACCCACCACGTCCCGGACGCGCCTCGTCATGAGCGCATGATCACGAGCCCGGACGGCGTCCGGCAACGCCTCGGCGCGCGGGTGATCACCTGATCGGGCGAACGCCCGGTGGCGCCGTCACCGACCGTGACCGCAACCCTCGGGTACGCAGAACCCGCAGGTCGGTGCGCCGGGGGACACTGGTGCCGTGCTCACCCGCCGCGCCCTGCTCGCCGCCGCAGGCGCCACCGGCCTCGGCGTCCTGGCCGCGTGCACCGGCCGCTCCACCGACCGCCCGGCACCGTCGCCGGTCCCCGAGGGCGCGGGGCTGCAGGCCGCGGGGCAGCGCGAGCAGCTGCTCGCCGTCGGTGACTTCGGGATGCTCAACTTCCCCGACGGGCACCTGACCTACCTGGCCACCGGCACCGGCTACCGGGCCTGGGTCTCCAGCGCCCTGCCGGCCGGGGGCGGTCGCACGGTCGCCCTGGACACCGACGACCTGGTCTCCTTCCGGCCCGCCGCGACCGAGGGCGGCGACGCGGTCGCCGGCCTGGCGCCCGCCCGCGGCACGGTGGCCATCGACGCCGACTACTGCGGGCCGGGCTCGGTCTTCCCCTCGGCCGACGGTGCCTCGCTGTGGCTGGTCTACCACGCCGAGAACCACACCTTCGCCGGGGTGACCAACGTGGGCTCGCCGTTCTACGCCTCGATCGGGCTGGCGTCCTCCACCGACGGCGGGCTCACCTGGCAGCGCCGCGGCACGGTCATCACCGGGCAGGTCCCGCGCGACGACCGCCCCGCGCCCCGCGACGTCGTCGGCGCCGGCTCCCCGTGCGCCCTGGTCGCCGACGGCCTCGTCCACGTCTTCTACGTCGACTGGAACCTGGCCAGCCCGGACCAGATCCACCTGGCCCGCGCGCCCCTGGACGCCGTCGACGACCCCGCCGCCTGGACGAAGTGGCACGAGGGCTCCTTCTCGACCCCCGGCGCGGGCGGCGCCAGCTCAGCGGTCGTCGAACGCCCCGGCGACGGCGACGTGACCGTGTTCGCCGGCAACCCGTCGGTCAGCTGGAACACCCACCTGGGGCAGTACGTCCTGGTCCACGAGAGCGCCGACGGCTACTGGTGGACCCGCTCCGACCAGCTCACCGACTGGGGCCCGGCCGAGCGGTTCCTGGCGACCGACGCACCGGCCCTCGCGGGGACGACGTTCGTGTCCTACCCGACCCTGCTCAGCGCCGGGCCCGGCGGGGACCAGGTCACCGACCGGGACGCGCACCTCTACTTCGCCGCCAGCGAGGACGCCGGCAGCCACTCGCTGTGGCGGGTCCCCGTCCGGTTCCCCGCCACCTGACGCCTCAGTTGACGACCGACCCCAGCGCCTCGTCGGCGAACTCCCCGGCGTTCTGGCCGAGGGAGTCGGTGCGCAGGTAGCCCCACATGCGGGCGCCGGTCACCTGGTCGAGGTACACCACGCTGGCCGCGCCCTC
>Ga0325400_1000605_pt1 | contig 27173 bp, 9 predicted proteins | sample PopdelMetagenome_2_FD_205662 | JGI IMG/M metagenome (GOLD analysis project Ga0325400, IMG submission 205662) | Populus deltoides microbial communities from Bellville, Georgia, United States - Xylem-PdKOR-R1 | ecosystem: Host-associated > Plants > Phyllosphere > Stem > Wood/Secondary xylem...
ATCATTCAGTCAACCCCAGTCAATCATTTGTTATCAAGTTATTTTTATTTTAAAAGAAGTTATTTGTTGTTTACCTGGCTAGCTTTAGATTAGGTTTGGTTAAGTTAATCGGGTCATAAATCAACCAATCAGGTCAACTAGATTATGTTGGGTCAATGTCTTTTTTTATTCAAATTGAAACTCAATTCGGGTTAGGTTCTAGATCATTGGTTTACCATATCAACTCGCTAAGTTTAAGCTAGGTTATGTCAAGTTAATAACTATGCTATTGTTTATTGTGTTTTATATGCTCAAAGTCTGGAAGCATCCTTGAATTAAGTTTTGATGAAGTCGTGAAAAACTTCATACAAAAATTAAGCTTTATATGATTAGGTTGATTGACGGTGTGACCGAGTTGATTACTAGTTGATAGACTTGATTAATGGATGTACGATTCGTTTAAAAAAATTAAGTCCTTTGATGAACATGGAACTCTTTGATGCTTAAGTAAATAAAAGTATGAAAAGGAAAAAATATGTATTGGAAGAGAAAAAAATAAAGATTAGAAAATGTGTATTTACGTGTGTTGTCCTAAGAAACATATAACCTAGCCTAGTTTGGTCTAGATTCCAATGTGTTGAGGGTAGCTTTTATAACTATGAATGCCTTGTATGGCTAGAATCACTTTAGCTTATAAACCTAGTGGCTAAATTTATTTATACACATGTGCCTTATATTTCTTAATGAAGAAGGATATCATATTATTAGAAGAGAAATTGGGTGCTTTGGAAGTGCCATCCATGTTTTTTGTATAGAAAAACACCATTGGCCAGTCATAATTGCTTGTTGGTTGATGTGTCATGTTATAGTTGTTGTGTAATGTGCGCTATTAGCATAGAAAATAATACATGTTGTATATAGAAAAAGTTGTATGAATAGAAAAATTATGCTTGAAAAATTTATGTTTGTGGCTCTTGAAAACTTGAAAAATACATAAAAGAACGTAGCAGATAAAATTGGACAGGTCGGGTTAACAATGCTTATGGGTTGGAGTTTTGGGCTGAAATTTCAACCAATTAAAAAAAAGAATTTCATAAAAAATTATGTATTATAAAGTTGGGTATCAATATAGATTAAGAACTTTTCTTGAATACCGATTTCAAGTTTTGATATTAGAAAATTAATGAAAAAGCAAATCTCATTATCAAAACTATCCTTTGGGGTTTGTTACTGAGTGTGTATGTTTCCTTGTTTTTTTTAGCAGGTAAGATAACTCACATGATTACTAAACTTAAAAAGGATGGAAATTTCCTTTGTCTTTTCAAGCAAGAAAATTAGCTCTCAAAAAGATTATTTATTAAAGTGTTTTGGTAACTTAACACGGTTAAAAAAAGTTTTTTTTTTAATAAAATGACATAAATGAAAAATTATTTAAGAATCTAGCATAGTTGAGAGACTTGTAATTAGGATCTACAACATGCATATCACAGATGTCAATTGCAACTCATATGTCGTAGATAAGATTCACGACTCCTCTAACATAACATAATATTTTATTAAAATTAAACTAATTATACATTTATTTATAATTTTCATAACAAATAATAACATGTAATTATATCTAATAATCGCCCCAGCTCGTAGAAATGCTTGGAGCACTCGGGGACAGACCTGGAGCACTCGTGTATGGGTTTAAAACATCACCCCAACTCATCCCACTCAAGAACAGATCTATAATATCCATGTAGGTGTGAGGAGAACTAATATCATCTCAACTCATGAATGGACTTGAATTGCTCGTGGACGGGCCTGTAACACTTGTGGATGGACCAACATCCCTAACACTTCCATGATACACAATCTCATTTGGCGCTAATGCAACTTCAAGACACTTAACCTCCCCAGCCTATTGAAGTTCACCACAATATAAATTAAGTATAGTGTTGACCACAATACATCCCATCTCATCGACACCTCCTGCCTTCCTTTTTTGGGTACGAGTTTGAATTGGGAGAACTTGAACTCACAAATAGTCGTTGTTGCTTTCTAAGCTTCCCGTACCAAGTAATTAATTTATATACATATATTAAAATTAATCTGATATTTAATAAATATTGAATGTAAAACAATATTGCATACCAATCGATTATATCTTTGATATCGGGGGGCATAATGCATCAAATTATATGGATGTCTCAGGAAATGTGACTATGTAGGTGTAATGAAACGTTGTGTAATACACATATACCATCTTATGTACATATTTATATCATCATCAAATGTCACTCCTCAAAAAACACGATATCTTCTAGCATCCCAGAGATCTAGGTAAGATGTACGAATTACCAACCAATTCTCCCTGTGCTTACCCTGACGATCAATATTGTACAACTAATCTCTGGTATCAACATAATTACCTATGTTGAGATAGTTCAAACTATCATATTACCCGATCTAAACAATGCATCTCAACAATGTTAAAGCAGTGTAACGAGACATGTGTTAACAAAATGCCAGATCCCTCACGACATATAAGTGAAGCTAAAAGTGTTAAGTCCTTTGTATATAACATCCATATAACCTATAAAAACATATAAAAGACTTATTTCAGATAATAAATCGAAACTAAATAACTAAAGTTTAAATAACAAATTTTTTAAACATATTTGTAATACATACCTGATGTGGCAGCTTTGTATCCAACTCATCCCAATAAAAATCATGGACATAAGTGGTATTTAGTGTGAAATGTCTAGCCCCACACGATCTAACAAGACAAGCCATAAAATTGGTTTGTTATTACATATGTATGCCCAAACATAGATAATCAATTGGTTTGTTATTACATAGGTTAGGAGGGTCATAAAATTAATGTCCCACCATGCCAACTTGATGCAATTATGCCTTATAAGCACTGAATGAAGGCACTTATCCTAATAGACGATGACATAAAGTATCTCTATTAATAGACCCTCCACGACCTATCACGGGTGTTCCATCTATCAAAAGACTGGTCAACAAGGCCACATCCTGAAGTTTGGGTGTCATCTGACCAATACGTAGATGAAAGGTGTGCGTCTAGTACCCCCATTGATCAACTAATACTGCAATTAATGTGTGGCCAAGATGTATGAGACATAGTAAATTGGTCTCATAAAAATCAACCTTGATAACATATGATCGGATACACTTATGCAACTACATCAAAGCATGTTATCTAGGTGTTACCGGATCATCGCCCTTAAAATGAAGCAACTTAGGTATTTAAACAATAAAAATCATTAAAATTGTAATAATTTACAACTTTTAATTAAAATATTTACCTAACCTCTCCTCTCTAAATATCATCATAACGATTTTGATCTTGCATATATAAAACCGACCTATTATCAAAACCTGCATTAGCAACAAAGTGGCCCTACATGTTGTCATTTCTAAAAGTCAAACTTCCTCTAGTTCGAACCATGTCTCTCTTGAGATCCTGTATAAAAAAAGTATTAGCATTTACAAAATAATTGAACATCCATATAGTTAGATTAAAAACAATAACTGAAGTTCACATAATTTGAAACAAATATAAAAAATAATGTGTTGTCTAATTTCACAAGTTTTTTTGTTATAACCTCTTTGACCACATCTAATTATATCTAATTAACAACTTAAATTACATATAATTAACCTAATTTCTAATTCAAAACCCTAGTATTCAATAAAATCAAATTAACACTAATTAAACATAAATTACATCAAATTAATTGAGGGAAAGTGTTCAAAATACCTCTAAATATGAAATATGGGTGGTGAGGGTAACCGATGGTGATTAGAAAAATTAGGAGTCACCACAGGTAGAGAGAGAGGGATTAGTGATGTAGTATTGTTGTGGGTGTTTTTAGCGATGGAGAGAGAGAAATCTAAGCGGTGGTGAAAGGGAAGAGGTGGTAGCTATAAGGAGAGAGAAATATATAAAGAAGGAAAAAATGAGAGAAAGAGGAAGAAAGGGTCTTTGTGGTTAAAATTCGAATGAATTCACATATGACATCTTTGACTCGCATGTCACACATGCTATCTGTGAAATAAAAGTCGTAGATGCCATCTGCGACACATGAAAGTGTGCTAAATCTCTAATTATTTTTTTAACTGTGTTACTTTACTTTTTTAAAAAAAAAAATGCTAAAAAAAACCCTATTTATTATGTTTTGGATCTTACAAGGAATATTGGATGCTATATACATATGTTGATTTTTTTGGATCTTAAAAAAAAAAAAAAACCCATCTTGCAACTTTCTTCCATTATTATGTTGATTTTTGGATGTGGGAGGGTTCCATCATTTGTTGGGCCATTCCTTTCATCTATTATTAGTAAACCATTCTTCCTTCTTTTACAGCTTCTTGATTGTGTTCACTATCACCTACAATGTAGCCATTATGAATCAAAACTAGAATTGAATCCATCATTCTTCTTGTTTTATTCTTTTCATTGTCTCTGATTTATTACTTTCCACTGCAAGAACTCCTCGTGCATCTGTTGCATTTTCTCTTCCAACATTTTGCCCTATTTCTCCACTACTCTTGTTACTCTCCACCATAATTACTTGATAATTGTTGCAATCAATCAGATTGTAGTGGATCTTTTGCAGTTCTGGTACCAATGGTTAAGGTCTCGCCTTAATAAGATAGGAAGAAGATAGATTTTGAGAGAGAAGAAGATAGATTTTGAGAGGGAAGAATAGGGAAAAGAGAGATTGAAGAGATAGGGAGAGAGCTCTGCTGCAAAATGCTCTTCAAATTTTCCCTCGTTCGAAGATGCTTAAACAAGCTATATTTATACCATATTGTTCTTCCCTGGTTACTAACTAGCTGTTATTTAAGTACTAACTTTCTGTTACTCAACTAATTCTTTAACTATTAAAACCATCTAAGTAATGAATCATTAGCACATTTATTCCAGCATATGCAGAATAGCTGCTGCTTCTGGTACTGCTAACCAGGGTTCATGACATCCTACCACCCGAACAACCTCCATTCCCCGGCGAAGCCACCATGCGCAGGTAAAGGAGACAAAAGGAGTGCAACTGAACCCACATTATTAAAGCGCCTTCAGGCTGGGCACACCCCACCGGCGAACAACAAACAGAACCCATTTCACAAAATAAACGACCAAAGTATAAGGTCACCTGGCATTATTCTTAGCCAGGCACCTACAAATGGTGGTTCTAAGAAAAAAGGACTTTCCAACTCCCTCTTTTAAGATTAAGGCTTCTTTTCGGTTTGTTAATGCAGTGCACAGCACAATGCAAACAACACTAAAACTTCAGGGTATAATGGTTTTAGTGACACCTTTTTTTTTCTTTGTTTTAATCAAGGATATAATAATACAATCCAGTTACAAACATGCCAATTTCACGCATTTGTTCCCAGTGCGCTTCTGTGTAGTTTCTTCAAATGAAGTACAAGACACTACATGTTTTACATCATGCCTGAGGGACCCAAATTTAAGAAGTTGAGAATAGCTACAACGTTATCACTAAGCAGCAACCGTATTAATTTAGGTCAGAGTCATGAGATGGCCAAGAAACATACAGAAACACCAAGGATCACCATGAAAGAAGAAGGGACATTATTGGCTGGATAGAAGTCGCTTGATTACAAGCCTAAATAGAATGATCCTCGATGTTCAATAAACTCAGGCAAAAATACATGGAAAGAACAGCTTAAATGCCAATAGATTGAAAAAAAATAACCAGAAGAATAAAACCAAGCCACCTTCTCTGAGGGTGCGTGAAAACTACTGAAAAAGGGTTCTCGTCAAGTGTTCACGAGCTGTAGCCAATGCTTGACCTATAGTCTGCAACAATAGAAAGGGAATGTAGTGGTCATGTTAAGAAACTAAAGGGGGGAGAGTATGATTTCTACGAATAAATTAAGTTTTTAGAGAATTTTGGAACAAGCATTATCTCATGCAGTTTTTAAAGATAGATAATTTTATTAGCAATTTTCAGTACTTCTGATTCCATAATAACATTTAAATACTAAAATACTATGAAGAAAGTTACAGGCAGGGAGAGAATCAAACCTGCTCTGATAGAGGTGCAGTAGGATCCATGCTATTTACAGCCACCTTTCCAGCAATAACATTGGCATCTGTTTCTAGGATCATGCTGCCATGCAAGAATGAATGCACAAAATATATGTAAGAGACCTTGACTGTCATATTAACCAGATAGCATCACAAGCAAATATAAGCAGATCGCATGAAAAGACATACTTCATAGAGAGGGAAGCATGGAAGGGACTTCCACTCATTCAATTTTTGTTGCTGTAATTGGCAGCATATGGTTTAATGTGTCAATGTAGTAACATAAAGAATGCACCGCTTTTATTTTTGAATGATTCACATTGAGAAGCAGGATCAGAAACTTATTTTTCACAATAATGGGTTGATACAAGTCAAACAAAATTAAATTATCTTCACCAGTTAAATGACAATGAATGAAATTAATTTTTTTTTTTTTAAAAAAAAAACGATGTTCAACTGGGAGGACAGACTTTACCAATCAAGTTAGGATGCCAAGAACTCATCATCCAAGTATCACATATGAAAAAAGATAATAGAACTTGTTCACAACAAAAATAGTGATTCTTAAATGCCACCATTTTGACAGTCATTTAAGTTCCATTCATTTGGTTTATTTTCCATTTTACTTTTAATTTAAATTTTCTTCCTATGGTGTGCATAAGAATATGCTTCTCTTAAAAAATTGTACTACTTTGGCTTCCTGCCACTCAAAGTACACATCCATAAGGACCAACAAAAGAGGCTGAAGTGAAGCTACTGGTAAATTCTTTTTCTGTAGATAAAAGGCTACTTCCTATTTCATACTTTGCAAGGGCGATCTACCAGACAAAAATACTTTTCAAGGAAAAGATAACATGTTTGGGAAAGGAGAAAATGATGGGAAAGAAAAGGAGGGTAATGAAGATGAAAGAGAATGAAAAAAATAAATAAAAGATTATAATTTTCCTCCTTTGGATGGGTTGAAAATGAGAAAATGATCCTAAACAATACAAGATGGAGGGAAGCAAGAGATTCTAAAAATAGAAGTGCATGCCCTTATATCTTTTTAACACACTAATGTAAAGGATTAGTAGGTATTAGGTAAATTGGTAAAATTAGAGGATCCAGATTGCTGAGATTCTCTCCATTTTTCTCCCCACTTGTGAGGAGAACTTTCTCTTCCCTTTCCAAATAATCAAAAAATTTCAATCACCTCAAATTTTCATTCCCCTCACTTTCTCCTCTCCTAAACACATTTTATATGATCAAGAGGGTCCTAGGAAGGGAAATTTAGTGACCCCCACCATCCAATATTAGGGCTTGAACATGCAACACTTTTTTCAGTACAATATAAAAATCCTGGGCTTATGAGACAAAGAGGTTGGGAATTCATAATCAGTTCATGATTATTTGATTTAACCAAAAGTCTCTCAGAATGGTCTTTTAAAATTGATTGGATTTGTTTGAATAAGAATGTTTTCAGTTCCTCAATTATTTTATCATTCTGTAATAATCTTCATTTATATGAATACCTACTGTCCCGCAAAGGTTGAGAAAAGTTAACAGAACCATTTCCCTACAGTTGATGTAAGCAGGAACACCAAAACAAATAGACAGAAACTATTAACTCACCTACACCATGCAAATTACCAATAACAATACAGATACATTAAAAGACAGCATGAATACAGGACTATAACTTCCAATTGATGCATCTAGAGTTCTGTAGCATATGAAGATTTCAATTTGCAGCAAGTTTATCCATCAAGGCTACAAGTAGAAAACTGCATTTCAATTAACATTCTTAGTTGAGTACATTTTCCCATATTGCATAGCAAGTCAATCCAATTCCCAAACAAAACAAAAATTGCATAATAAACATACCCATTACCAAGATCAAAGTAAACATAAAAAAGCGGTTGACAGAAAGTATTAGTTGCGTACCCTCTTTCAACAATCTCATCAAGGCATAGGAAAATGAGATCTAAGTTCTCAAGTGCCTCCCTTTTGTCAACATTGCTCCTAAATTGAGGACAGAGAAATGTAAATTGCACAAGAACAAAATCACACAATCATTAAATCAAATCAAGAAACAGAATACCTCAATAGGAGAGAGACTGAATCAAAGAAACCCTGAAGAACAGCAGCTAAGATGAGTTCATTCTCATCCTCACCCCCAGTCACATAGAAATGGAGATCCTGAACAAATTTGTAGATGACAATGTTGCTGTCAAACATTGTAATCTCCGCTGCATACAACAACACATCAGGAATGCATGTGACATTGTATCTCATAACTTCCACGCTCAATTGAACAGAATTAAAGGCTCATAATTAACTTTTCTATTTTAAGTTTCACTGGGACACTTTTCCAAAACAACATGCCAGAAGCCAAGCCTGAGAAGATTAGATGACAATGCAGACATAAAGAACCCTATCAGTCCTAATACATAATCTGGAAATTTTTTAAATGTCAAGAACCCCGATAAACAAACTTCAAAGTAAGTTGTAAGAGTATGAACTGTTACTAAGGATTATCAACTAACTAGTAAGAGCAGACTATTAAAGATAAAAAGGATGGATTGCAAAATGAGAACAAAGACAAAGCTGAAATTTAATCTCATTCAAAGCAGCCCTCACAACAAAGACGAGACCAATATTTTCCACATGCAGAAAATTCAGCCAATTAACCAACACCCTTCATCTCCAAATGATTCTTCAAAATAACTTTTGGAAAACATATATAATGATTTTATGGTGTGAGAAAAATATGGGTTTGCTCATGCAGTTGGGGCCATGTAGAGCGGCAACTACTTTCAAATTCAACTAAAGAGGATTTTGAGCTGTGGCACATTGTGCAAGATATTGTCTCTCAAGAGTAAGAACTGTCATAGTAAGCTCATATAACTAAAGACGCCCATATATTATTGAACACAGATCAGTGCCTGTATGCATATCTGTATTTGCATTTCTCACACAATACAAAAAAGTTTTTTTTTTTTTTCATGATAAACAAGCATTGTGATTTGCCCCCATAAGAAAAGGCACCCAAGAAACTATTTTTGAAGGGAGTCAAAACTACCCAATCATCGTAAATGCATGCCATTAAACAAGAATGATAATCAACAAACAATAAAGCTGCATAATTCCTCAAACTTTGCTTTTGAAATAGCTTAACAAATTTATGCAAACCTTCCGTACGAGCATTTGATTTCATAGTCTTTGCAAAAAGAGATTTTTCAAAAGCTAACTTTGCAGAATTTGTTGGCCATTCATCCGAATAGTATTTGACCGCAACTCGCTTCCCTTCTGAGTCTAGCAGAAGAATGTTTTTCACCACCGGGAAGGAATCCTATCCAAAAATAAAATAAAACCAGATTAGTCAAAACGACAGTATTTCCAGAACGCAGATTTTCCTTCACTTTCAAAGCAACCAATATGATACTTCAAAATCAAATCAAAATCCACACATAACTACCACCACACCAGATCTCAGCAAAATTCAGAACCTCAACACTCCGTTTGGTTACTAACAAATCGAAGCGATCATTTAGCGCCTCCAATTCCTAGCAACCAACCAGGGCGTAACTGAATCCAAAGTCACCCATTGGATTCAGCAAACGGAGAAAACGATTCGATTGTGTGATTAGAGGCTAACGATTTAGATCATTAGATGCGTAATTAAGATGACAATAGTAAGAGATCAAAGCAGATTGGAACAAATTCGATGCGGATGCTACATAACGACAGCAGAAATGGGATGTCAATAGCAAAAACGACAGCAGATCAATCGTCAATTTACCATTTTTGCAGATCGCGAGAAGTGGAGATCCGAGAGAGAAAGAGACTGTAAGCTAAGAAGAGAATTAACGAAAGCGCAACTGTTTATGGAGGGATCCTGTAGGGGGTGGTATAGGGTAAATTAGGCATTCAAACTCTTATAATTGGTCTATCTTCAGTTATGTTTTTTACCAAACCTTGATAATATTATACTTCAATTGTCTGTTTTATTATCAAATGATTTTTATATCAATTTTACTAATACCTAAATTTTTTATTTCATAAATTTTTTTATTTTATTTCATATTTTCATTCATATTATATCATTTTTTTATATAAAAAAATACATCATTTTACGTTAAATGAGTGCAATAAAAATCCTTAATTTAAAAATTAAAATAGTATGTTTAGAGAGGATTGACCATTATTTGTTTTTCAAATTGATGTTTTATCATTTTAAAATTTTAAAATTTAACGATCTAAGTATTTATCATCCTCTTTTTTATGTTTTTCTTTTCTAAAAATATAACAATTTATATCATAAAAAAAAATCTCTTCCTATCTTTATTTCTCCCTCCTAATCTAGCATAGTTTTAAAACCCCGGCCCGGCGGGTCAACCCGGGACCCGACGATCCGAGGCTGGAACCAGGCCGGGTTAAAGAAAAATAGAGGAAAGAAAAACCCGGTGTGACTCAGCTGACCCAATAAGATCCGGTCAAAAATCCGGTTGCAGCCCGTTGATTTTTGTTTTTTTTACTAAAACGAGATCGTTTTGATTTTAAAAAAATTGACCCGGGCGACCGGTGACCCGGTCAAAACCCGAAACTCAAGCTTTGGACTAGACCGGGTCTAAAAACTATGAATGTAGTTTCTATTGTCTTTCTTTTCAAATGTAAAATATAATCAAGTTTTCGGTAAAATAGATACATGATAGACAATTTTTTTACAAATATATAGTAAGAAAATTACTATATTTTTTTAGTATGTAATAATAGTTTTTATAATATAAAAAAAATTCTAATAATTTCTTTTACTGCAAAATTACTTTGTCAATGTCCTTTGATGGATCTTTCATCTTTCTATCTAAGTTGTTATGTTAATTTATGGCATTCCTCGAGTACAAAACTGTTTGAAGAACATTGACACCTCTATTTAGTATAACAATCTTATTGTTCTCGCGTTTTAATTCCTACGAGTTGAAAAAGAAGTGATAATTAAAGTCACTAAAAAAGATGAGAAAATAAAAAACTTTGGGTTACCCAAAAAAATATATCTTGATTTAAATGAGTTTTTTTTTTAAGATGATAGTTTGATGAAGAGATAGTTTTAGTCTTTAGCTATGTTAAAAAAAAATTCAGAATCTAATTTTATTTTTATTCATTTTGATTTTGAGTTTTTAAATTGATTAGAATGTATTTTATAATTGAATATATAGTTATTGAGCTTTCTACAGTGTTTTTTAAATGTTTTTAAGTAAAAATATATTAAAAATTAAGTTTTTATAATTTTTAAATCACTAAAAATAAATAAATTTTAATTTAATAAATGACTCGTGATTTGTCTAAGATAATGCCATGTTGCTATTTTATTTTAAAAATAACCTTAAATGGATCACTCTAGGGATTTTTTCTTGAAGTCTTTTTTCTCAAGACTAAGTGTATGAGTTTGTCCTTCTAGACTAAGGCATGTGGGCTTGTTTTTCTATGCCTGGACACGTTTGGTTTTTTTTAAATGGCTATTTTGTAATTTTTTTAATTTTTTAATAAAATTATTAAAATAATATTTAAAAAATTATATGATCATGTCATAGTTTTCAAATAAAATTAAAGATCTTCATGGTAGTATTAAAAATTATTTTATAAATAATTATATATGGTCTCAAATATGGAATATTTTTTTAAAATTATTTATTAATATTATTCAATGAGAATAAAATATTTATTTTGTTACTTTGCTATTATTATTCTTATATAAATTTCTCAAATTATTTATTCTTTTATTTGTTTATAAAGCCCCTTAAAAATTTTCAAGTCATTATTTTTTTATTGAAATTTATTTTTTAGATCATGATATGTTTTCATTTAAAAAACAATGTTTTTAACAAAAAAAAATTGTCAAAACAAAAATAAATATATGAATAAGGAAAATTTTTTTTTATTAAAGAGATACATTTTTGGAAGTTTTTATGAATATTTATTTTAATTATTTTTAGTTTTTGTTGAAAAAAAATACATGATTAAGACAACGGAATTTTGAATAATTTTTTTTTCACAATTTAAATTATTGATTTTTTTTTATAAATATGTATTTTAACTATTATAAAATTAAATAAAAATAAATTTAGAAAAGCACCTCGACACATTACTAGTACTCTCGACACTGACTTTTCATTTGTTTCCATACAGAACTTAGGCTCAATGAGTTTGCTACGTGGGTGAATAGTAATTTTTGGGATGGGTTTTGCAAATGAGGTTCAAGGTGAAGTTCTCAATTGGTCTCTTGGATATATTAATAGTTTTGTTTTTATTAACATGTGTATCTAGACTAACTTGTGTGTATCTCAACTAATTCCATGAGTCTTGAAGTTAACGACCATATAAGTCTCTAGTGATCCTGAGGTTTGTAATACTCGAACTGGTGACATCTAGGGAGCAAACCTAAAGTCTAACTAGTTGAGCTGCACCCCTCAAGATTAGATTGATTCCTTCTCTGTTTGTATCGCTGGTGGTGCAGCAAGCAAGTGTCATTGCAAAACTGCAATTCCACCCCTTGAAATGATAAAAATACCATTGTAGAGTAAATCTTCATGCAACATTCTTGTACGTTTTCTTCTTTTATACATATGTACATATTTCTTCACCAGAGTTGGAGTAACCATCATGCATTGATTTGAATCGAGTTGTTCTTGAGGGATCATTGCTTGTGATCTTGTAGTCCTTTCTCTTTTATATGTATGTTGGGTTATCACTATACTTGAGAGTCAAAGTTAGGATAATAACTCTGCATATCTAAGCTGGTTGGAATATCAAACCCAGATAATATGGGTTTGGCTTGCTTTCATGTCTAATGTTATTTGGGTTCAGTTTAATGTTGAGCTCAACTACAAGTGAGTCTAGCGAGCTACTAGACCCAACACTTTTGGGATTAGCTACATGTTGAGCTCAAATATATATGAGTTTGACGAACTTCTAGACTTAACATCTTTGAGTTCAACTACATGTTGAGTCCAAGTACATGAGGATCTGATGAATTTCTAGACCTAACACCCTTGATTCAGCTACGTGCCGAACCCAAGTACATGTGGATATGGAGAGCTGTCAAACTCATCATCCTTAGATTCAGTTACATGTTGAATCCAAGTATAAATGAGTTTAGCAAGCTGTCAAACTCATCACCTTGGACTTGATATCATTTCAAGTTCAAGTATGAAATTGACGATCATTATAGGTCTCATGTTGAGTCACGAGGCTTTGTTTGATTATTTTTATGACTCTTAAAATAAAATGTTAAAAGTCAATAATAATCATTTCCTTACACACCTAGGTGTATAAAAATATCTTAAGGGTCTATTATTTTCCATCAATATTAATATTGTGTAAAAGATATATATCCCTCATTAATATTGTAGAAGGAATATATATATATATATATAATGTTGTGTAAAGAATATTTATTCTGTATTAATGCTAACACTGCAACCCTTCTATTCAAGCAACATTGCAAGATTCAGGGGCTATATATACCCCCTAAACCACCTAGATAAAGGATTCATGTTTTTCTATTCTCTAAGTATCCACATTCTTATTCTTAGAGAATTTATCATACACAAATAGAAACAAACATTTTTGTTCTTATAATTTAAAACTCATTCTCTCATTTATAGCAATCCCTTATTAAAAGTCATTAACTTTATCGTTGGAGGGCCTTAAACTTCACCAAAAAGGACTGTTTTACAGGTGTTAGATCTTCTACCACCAACCAACAACTTTGTGAACTCTGGAGGAGGGAATATTGATGTGAACATGTGATTATCAATGTCCAAACACTCAAAAACCCCATTCATGATCATATTGGATTTTGAAACATTATTAATTAGCGTCGTATATAGGAACCTGATAAAAAACCATCAATTGTTCTCCCTGAACTGGTTTTTGACATCTTTAAATACCATTAATGACAAATAATCAAGACACTCCTGAAATAGAACATATGATAGATCTTCATGCCATAACAGACACTTTTGCCAAACCAAACCTTTAGCAGCTCATCAACCAAGTGCAACTTCTTACATAGGCTATGTTAGCAGCATAAGGGCCAAATTAGACTTTTCCACCTTTAACAACACCCTCATTTACACCTTTACAGCTATAGGCTATGCCCAGTAGTACCCGTAGACAATTGCATTATTTAGAGAAGTTTGGGCATGATGAAATGTTGGAGGTTTTCAGCCTCAATGGTCACCAAGCCTAACTATAGAGCATTTTCTTTGTCACGAGGCTCATGCACGACACCCAACTAGACATCACGGGATGGAGGCTAGCCATTGGTCATGTCGTTTCATGCGAGAAACGTCAAACTCCTAGAACTCTATAGACATAGGAGTGGAAAGCAGTCTCTAAGGTGGTATATGATGAAGATGTCTACACCCTCGTCAAAATCAAGATTCTCCCCTGTCAAGATGAGTGTTGCATACTCGTATATCATGGGATTACATTTCTATCAAGATAACCTTGGATAATTATGATTGCCTTGCTAACACATACAAAACATTCGGAGCAACCTAGAATTGATCATATAAAATAGCTATCCTTTGTTCCTCCACTCTCATTCTTTTCTTCTTTCCTTTGGTTCCCAAAGAATACCAAGACTCCCTAGGACTTTATCTCGCATTTGGAGCTTTGGCTGGGTTATTTGAATCCACCTGCACATATCTATTGGTTAAGCTCTAAGTTTGCCCTAACCGGCTTGTGTGACTGTTTTTCTTGGTTATATGTCATATGGTTTCTGTAACCCCCACCAAGTTTAGTTAGGAGACAAAAGCAGGTAAGGCTCTAAGTCTACCAAGTTTAGTTTCTGCTCTCTGGAGTCATTATCTTCTTATTAATCAATATATTTGGTTTCTATATAAGAATATCATAGAAGGTTGATTCTACAATCATCATATAGCTGTAAGCTTTCGATATGGCAGAAAAGCCCAATGCAGACCTTGGTTCCTCGTATATATTTTCTTCTTTTGTCTTAATTATGATGCTTTACTTGGTGACAAGTTCTTTGCGTTCATGGTTTTACCAGGATGATTATCTACAACAGGGTGTGGCAAGGTACAGCAGCACAAGACGGGGACTTACTTACATTCTCCGAAATCAAGGAAGGTGAAAATTGTATACTGGTTTGAGTATAAATTATATGAAGGTAACTCCATGAAACTCCCTTGCCACTCCTTTTATCTTCTGCCCTTAATTTGACACCAAATGAGTCATCCTGCATTAATTTTAGTGATATCTCAACAGCTTGCTAGAATATGCAGAACTTTGTTTATGGTGATATATAGAGTATGTAACACTTCTGAAAAAGAAATACAGAAAAACTGAGTTACGTTGTACTGTATTCCATATTCTTCCAATGAACAATAATGCTGCAGGCTGTTCCTTCTCTATCTATTGGATTTACAGCATGCGACGTAATGAAGTCTTGGCTACATATCCAAACCCAATAGAGGCCTCTATTATGAGCATTTACTGCTTGAAGTGATGAACTTTTCTTCTCTAGTTGATATAGCAAGAGGTGGATGGCCAACCCCTGCTATCCCAATTGCTGTTTTGACCATTGTCCCATAGTAGCGTTGGTGAACTGAAGATTTTACAACAAATTATCGCACTGGGCTATCAGATAACAAGTATTTTGCCCATTGCTGCTTGCAAGTTGCTGTATAGCATATGATTAAGGATTTGTAACCCTCTATCCTTCTGATTGATTGTGATTATTTCCGGAATCCAACTGTATTTGGTTGCAAGATTTGCTTTCATATGGCTACGTGTTTCCCAGACAAGTAAATCATCACATTAAACTACAGAGTGTAGCCTATATGATCTGAATTGTTTGCTACTTGAAGTCTCTGTATTTAGATAGACAACACACATATTGCATATCTTTCTTTGTCCTTGAAAAAATTGGCAAAACGTAAAATTCACATAAAGATTACTTGAAGTAATATGAAAACGAAAACTATGTACAGAAATAAGGTGATCATTATCTCGAACATAAGCAGAAATGAGTCAATCAAACTGCATGTCTCTGGACTTCAAGGGCTATAGAAGGAAGGTCCACATTTGCATTTCCAACCTTCAGGCTCATAATTTGCATAGTTTACACTTAAATGGTGGGAGCCGGTTTTGCTGATGGCTGGCACTTGAATTGCTTCACAAGGAGTGCAGCCATGGCACTTGTGCTCACAACTTGGTGGGGTGGACCCAATTTTGGTAATGCCTTTAGCATAACCTGCTGCTGCCTCGATTATCATCCCACCCGACACCCCATCTTTGGTTTTAATGCCCTTCAAGATTCAAATCGAACTATCCTTTTATCATCTTGTTCAATTTGGTCATAATAACTTCTTTAAACACAAAAGAAAACGAGAGAGGGATCGATCATACGTACTTTTTCCGAACCTGATTGGGGGTCAAAGTCCGAGTCCAGTGGAACTTGTAAAGATTGAAGGCTGTGTCCTGTGACTGACCATAGCATTTAATTAAAGTTAGTACTTACAACATCAACTATTCAAGCCATAGCATTTGCATAGAGAGAGAGAGCAAGAGAAAGAGACTTAAACGGGATGGGAGAGAGAAGTTCTGAGAAAATGGTGATACAAGTTCAAAATAAATTTAAAAAAGCTGTCAAGAGTCAAGAATCACGAGAAACAACAATCTTTTAACTCCTTATGGAAAAGAGAAATTGTGGGTTTAAATCGAGTGGGTATGTTGTATTCCTAGTTTAGCCCCCTGTAAGTCAAAAAAGAACACTTGAAAAGATGAACCACCACCCAGATGAGTCGCATGAAGCGAAAGGAGACAAAATCAGAGGACACAGTCACAATTGTAAGAAACAGAACTCTTTTAGTTTCAAAGGGATCATCGGTCAGGCAACATATACCTGCTTGGTTGACAGCAACACCGTTATTAGGTGCAAAAGGCCTGCTTGCTGCAGAAACCAAACTCACTATCTGCAGTGCTAGCAGTAAACAGCAAATAGAACTTGCCTCCATAGAAGCTGTGATGATGATGGCGACTTGATTGGAGCGAGTGTGTGAAGAGAGTGACTTTCTGGATCAGCCACACAGTAGTACTCTGGGAGAAATCAAGTGTATGGTGGGGATTATTTAAAGGAACAAACTCACTACTCGCATTTCCCAAAAGCCAAGCCTCCAGAATTTCTTGGGTTTCTCCTGGTGGAGTCTCTTATCTTGCATTGGTACTTGGTTAGTTTGGTACAGCTTGGAGATATTGCTTCACAAGCAAGTGATTCTGGTTTTTGTCAAATAGTGAAAGTCTACACCTGTGAGTTTCCACTTCACTTGACAACTCACTTCGAAAACCTTATCATTAATCTGTTTTCTGTCTCTCCTCCTCCTCCCCCCTTGATTTCCTTGCCTTTCAATACAAGGCAACTTAGACACCGGAAATTTTTTTTTTTTAGTGGTTTTTATGACAATCAAAATATTTTAAATTAAATTTAATATAATCAATAAATAATAAAATTTTTTAAATTATTTATAATAAACTAAGTTAAATTTTTTTAACTCTAAATTAATTATCTTTTTTAATTTCTAAAATATTTTTCATTAATTATCTTTTTTAATTGTAGATAAACACAATAAAATTTTAAAAAATAATAATTAAAAAAATCTTTCTATGGAACAAACATCTTATACTTCTTTCTCTCTCAAATCTGTTTAAAATGGAGCAGTTCTTTTTTGTGAGGAGGTCCTTTTGCGCAAGATAACAGCACCCTTTCCTGAGGCATCTGGAAAATCTGCGAGGCACCCAATAAATCTCTGATGTACAAAAGAGGATCTGAGCTAAGCCTAGACTGCAGAGCCCTTTTAGTTGTAATCCCATAAAAGAAAGATAAGGAAAATAAATGTCCACCATAACGCAGGAAAGAAAAAGGGCACCACAGTCTGCAGGAAACCATTAATGAGTTAAATAATGGCGTACTAGGGTCAACCTTTCACAGGTTGGTGGAGGGGGGACACTCAATCTTGGCCATCCATCTGGAGATCCAGCCATGGTCGCCATTAAGAGCTTTTGCTGTCCCTTTCGCCTCGCGGCTGCTTCCTCCAGATAGGAGCATTCAATGAATAGTAGATTCCATGGCACCCATTCCACAGCTTTCCTTGTCCACCTGCTCTCTCAACTCCTCAGCTGTTGAGTCTGTAGGACGAGGTGGAGGTAGGCGACGGTGTAGCCACTGATTTGGCAAGTGTCTTTTAGAGAGAAGAGGTTCCTATTTGAGGAGCTTTCGTGGACTGAAAAATGTGAAGTCCAGCTGCCATGAAGCGATGAAAAATGGGAAAATTGAAAGCCGTGTTGATTAGAGTGATTTGATAACTCAATGAAGCATTGCCAGACTCCTTTCTTCCCACCTGCATATTGAAAAGAAAGACTCGTGAGAGATATCCTCATAGGCATTTCTGCCTCTCTCCCCCTCGAACAACTCTCTGTTTTCATACCGAAATTCAACTTATATCATGTCAAAATTTGAGTTTTTCAACTAGAAAAGTAAGCAGCATCATTATATTATTTTTCCTCGGACATATTGCGTTAATTATGGAATTCAACCAAAAACAAGACAACTTTGAGGAACCGAAGACTACAAATTCAATGAAAGCAAGCATCATCTCTGTACGAATGAGACTAACATATACACTTTCGTTGTTGGAAACATGAGAGTTGTCATACAAGGGACTGATTGTTGTCAATGAAGCTATTAAAAAAGAAGCTAGAAAATATAGGACCTATTTTTTTCAGCATTGCCCATTCAAAAATATATATAGTTAATATTCAAATAAATTGCATCTGTTTTTCCATCGAAAAGCAATTATTGATTGTGACGAAGTTTTAATTTCAAACGTGCTTGTAAAATAAGGTTTTTTTTTTGGTTATATTATGGATTGATCAATTGACCATTGAAATAACTTTTTTTTTCAATGTAGATGAAATTATTTTGATTAATACCTTTTAATATTGCAAAAAATCCTTATTTAAGGGATTTAAGGATTTTCTGATGGTAAAGACAATAATCTTATAGAGATAAAGAATAATAAATATGCTAAAGAGCATTAAATTCTAAAAATATAATTGTTCTTGTATTGAATTTATGTCTTTTAAATGTAAAAACTTCAATCTCTTACTTGGATGACTCAAGAAGTATTTATAATCCTTAAATCTTGTTTTTCCTTGAGTTGAGGGGCTGGAGATAATTTTACCATAATAATATTTATGAAAAGCAAACATTTCTTACACATATATTAATAAGAGATAATATCCCTTACACATGTATAAATGAGAGAAAAAACAGATTGACTTAAGATACTCATTGGTTTAAGAACATTAGCTCATGTTATTAGACTAAAAAAAAAGACATGAACCTAAGGGACCAGGCACACTCTGTGGGTTTAGACCCAGGAACATTATCTAGGCCCAAAGAGATACTAGATGTTCGCCTAACACTTAGGCTGAGGCTATGCACCTAAGCCCACAACAAGGTGTTGTAACGTGCCCAACACCTCTTCATGAGCTCGAAAAGGTGTTGAGCAATCGCCAATCACCTAGACTTGGGTGCTCTACCCGAGTTCATTATAGGTTTTTGCTAAAAAAGATAAATCTTAATCCATCATATAATTGTTTTAAAATAATATCAAAATTTTAATAATACTAGTTAAAAAGTTATCTTATAAATAAAATATAATAAACATCTAGATAAAGGTTTTTACCGGTACTATTTTTATTTACGAAACTCTATTGATTCGATAAATAAAATAAATTTATTGAAATTCTATCAAATAGATATTATTATTCCAATGATATATTTACAACATATTATTAACAATAAAACTGAAAAAAAAAAAGAAACCTTTGAATACCTAAATATTTAGACATTAACAATTCGACATTTCTATTACAAGTTTTTTTTTTCTTTTTTTTTTCTCAAAATATTAGACGCGACAAGTTTTTTAGGGCCGCTTATTGTTCACATGATGATGTGGACACCTCAGATGCTATCTTCATGCGGATCAGATCACCACATTGAAGCACATAATCGAACACATGCATATATATAAACTTAATGAAAAAGTTGATGATATGGGCTTCTTGGGTAGGTTAATGCAAAGCTGGCTTCTTCAAAATCTTTCACCATCATTTCGACTTGAAAACTTATTACCAAAAAAAAAAAAACAAAAAAAAAATCATATGGGTCATTTTATCATCGGATTATAACCATATTTATTTAAATAATTTCTTTTTACTTTTTTTATTTTTCATTTTTTTATTCATTAGTGTTGATACGATTAGGTTTGGAGCATACTTGTTTAGGTCAATCAAATCATTAAAAATATGTCTAAATCAATAAATTTTTAACAGGTCACTGTTTGATCCAATTCAACTAAAAATTTAACATGAATCGGGTTTCGCTCTATACTGCTGGATGAAAAAAAAAATTAAACTCAACATAATCGAATCTAATTTGTAGAAAACCTTTTAGCATTGTCATTAATGACACCTGGTATAACAAGTCGAACTTAAGCATTCATAACCCAACTCTTTATTTAAATTGAGTTTCAAATTCAATCGTATAAAAATTGCATCTATATGCCCTCGTCAACTTGGCAAGTTTAGAGAAACACAAAATCAAAGGAACAAAAAACAACACAACCCATGTTAACCTATGAACAAGATCATGAATCTCATTGGGTTCCATTAATTTTATTTTATTTTACTACATGATTAAAGCAACATTTCAAAATCAATACAAAATTAGAGGATAAATTAAAAAATAAATAAATAAAAACCCTATATTAAAGGATGAAATTGAAAAAAGTAATAAGAACAGAAAAAAAGAAGTAAAGAGCAGAAAAACCAAAGAAATCAATTGGTGCGAGCCCACGTGGCCTGTTGATGCAGTCTTGAGTGGCCCAGTCATGTAGGCCTCAGCCATGTCCACTCATTTGGACCATAATGTTTTTGTTTTTAAAAGGAGTGAATGACAGGTAGAAGAATAAAAATCAAAAGTTCATTGACTCGATTGTATTTCAATAACAATAATAACAAAGTAATAATAATAATAATAATAATAATAATAATAATAATAAGAGGGTGGATGACATGTTGATCGCTGTTTATTTTTTTTAACAAAAAATAACATGGACAATGTGTTGTTTGTTAAGAAAAACGATGTTTCGTTTACTTGCTTAGTGTCTGACACCTTTAATAGCAAAAATCTGGGCATGAACTCTCCAATGGATTTTATGAACCAAATAACTCATTTCCAACAAATCTTTTTACTTAAAACACATAGAAAAATAAAATACACAACTTAATAAATCTACTTGTTCTCTTAAAGAAAGTTGCTAAAAATCAATAAAAAATAAAGTATCAACCTAAGACCCCAAATCCTCTCAAGTATTGATCTACTGTTTCAACTAATTTGAATGTCAATAACCAATATCATCCAACTCCCCTAGTCAAGTGGAACATTTGGGTACTAAACTTGATCATTTTTGTGGCTGGAATCACAATTATCAACCACTTTCTTTCTTTATCGTTGTTTTCTAGCAAGCCTCTCTCTTACCCATGAATCCAAAAATAAATAAAATAAACTTATGGATAAAAAATAAACATTGGAAAAGATCTTGGATCAGACTTATTATTCCCTGAAAGATGAAATAAACAAATGAGCTTAAAAGGAGTAAAATAAAAACAAGCAAACCAGAGTAAATCTCCTATACATGGGTTAATCTTCCAAACTCGTAACCCGTGAAATCCTAGACCCAGACTCAATTAAGAAGCTCAATTCTCAATTAATTTAATATTGAAGGATGAAAATAGAAAAAAATATGAATTTAAAAAATCTGTCAAGGTAAAAAAAAAATAGCAATTAAAAGAATGAGAATCAAATATGATATGAAAAAAAAACTAAAGGAAGATGAAATGCAAATATATATATGAAAGAGCATGGATTTTCTATAATTTGAAAATAAAAGACTATGTCTATACATATTGTTGAATAGATCAATGCTCATACACAAAGAAAAACATGTTACAATGGTAATGATAATGATGAAATAGCCAAGAATAGAAAAGGAAACAATATGCAAAATTTAAAGGATTCGGGCAAATATATTCAAACATAAATATCAATCCAATAAACATTGCTCAATCCCAAAACGTTATCACAAACACATCAAAAAAAAAAAAGCAAGATGCAAGATTAAAGGACTTAGCCAACATCATTCAAGCTCAAATATGAATTCAATGAAAATTACACAATCACATCACAAAATACATCAAAATTATCAATAGAGCAAGATAATTATTCAAGAGATATTTAGAGTTCAAAATAGACCTACAAGGTTGGCCAAGGAAGACAAAATAAAAGTTGGAACAACGACCAAAAACTGTTAGACTAGGAGATATAGTGTTGACACATGACAACCAAGCTCTAAGAGTGGGTTGTCATGTTCATAGTATCACACGACATCGATGTTTGATCAATGTGTGGAGGGGCCCACATGGTGTGCAATTCTATGCTGCTCTTTCCTATGGTGGTGATATAGGTCACCACTAGTCGGTAAAGGAAATTCGAGGCGTTGAAAGTCTGATGGTCTTTCTATATCTACTCATTTGTTTTGTAACTTTTAAATATTCTCACATCAAGGTTATTGGGTTACATGACTTATATGTTTGTGTAATGCTCATTAAAGAGAGAAGAATGATAATGGTATTGCCTTGTTTAGAGGTTAGAGGAGAGATAAATAGAAGATAAAAGTTTTGAGGGCTATTTTATCTTTCTTTTTTATTGATGATGATGCAAGGATTATTGGATGCAATTGATTAAAGGATTTTATACAGGGCTTTGAGATAAAAAGAATGGTGGTAGTCTTGTCAGAAATAGAGTCAAAGGTAAGAGAAATCAAGGAGGGAGGTTTTAACTTTAGAGAGAAAGACAAGGTTAGGGTTTTTATGGGAGAAAGGTATGAGAAGATGAATAATGTTCTTCTAGGATTTATTTCTCCATATTTCAGCCTATATTCTCACAAGAAAAATTATGGTGATAAGGGTTTTGGTGGAAAAGATGATGAATATCATAGTTATAAAATCCGACCCAAGGGTTGACCCTGCCAAGAGGCTGGGTCCCGGTTATCATGGGTCAACCTGGAAAAATTAAAAAAATATATTTGAAGTTTTAATATTTCATATAAAAAAACTAAGAAATAATCCATGTGAATATAAGTTATAAATGTTGTAAATAATGAAGTTTAAAAGAATATTTTTTAAAAAAATTTATCTTACATTGAAAAGATACTATGTTATCCTTTTAAGTTGAAGTATTTAAACTAAATTGTTTTTATCACACATTGAAAAAACATAATATTTTTCTTGTGAACATAAAGTGTATATATTAAAAAACTTCAAATCCCACATTGAAAAAATAACTTCTTTATTGTGAACATAGAGTATATATATTAAAGGGATTAAAATCCCATATTGAAAAGATATTATGTTATCATTTTAAATTAAAGTATTTAAACCAAAAAATTTTTTATCCCACATTGAAAAAACTTAACTTTTTTTCTTGTGAACATAGAGTATATATACAAAAGGGCTTTAAATCCCACATTGAAAAAATAACTTTTTTCTTGGGAACATAGAGTATATATACTAAAGGGTTTCAAATCCCACATTAAAAAAATAAAATATTTTTTTAGTATTTATATAGTGAACTTTAAAAAGTGTTAATAACCAATTAAAAAAATATAAAAAAAAGGGATATAGGAGAAAAACCATATTTGAAAAAAAAAACATCGGGTCTCGCTTAGGTTCGCTCGGGTCATGGGTCGACTCACCGGGTTTTGCCAGGTTTTTGCTCTGGCTGGTGTTGTCTTACCCGAACCGGTCCAACCACCAAGTCCCGGGTCGACCTACCGGGCCGGTCCGAATTTAATGACAGTGATGGATAATATTTTTTTTATATAATTTTGGTACAAGAGATGATGAATAATTTTTTTTTGGTAGCCCTTTTTTTTTCTCTACAATTCCCTCGTCTATTTATGGACCATAAATGTTGTTCTCTTCTACTTAGCTACTTGGTCCCAACTAACTCAATTTCACTTTGACCCATCTTTTTCTTGTTTTATACTTTAGCTCCTTGTCTATTTTGCTTTTGCTTTTTATTTTTTTAGTTTTTTTATAAAACAACGCTAATATCAATTCGATAAAAAAAGTAATCAATAATTATAAAATGGATGTATAAATGGATAAAATACATCGAAAGCTTATTTTGTAATTTTATTTTCAAAAAGATATTGAAATTGCAAAATGGATGCAAATACATCCAAAAAAATATTTTTTATTTTTTGATTTTTTGGAGAAGACATTAACAGGAGAAAAGTAGTTGAAAATCACAAAATTGACGTGCAAATAACCAAAATGCATCAAAAACACATTTGTTTTTAATTGTTTTACCTTTTTTTGGATCACTAGAAAAAAAAAAAAGATTTGATGGTCAAGTTTTGAGTTGTAATAAGAAGTACATGTATTTTTGTATGACTAGGTGAAGAACAAAGGATCAACAAATTGCATGTGGTCACATTTCACAAAGTATGAACTTGGTTGGTGATAAAGTTTCTATTTACCACAACCATTTCATGCAATTTTCTTTGAACACTTGCTATTTGAGTGTGTCTTAACCATTTCAAGCTACATATGCTATAAATATTGTCACATTAGCAAGTAATTTAATTAAGACAATTGAAGACTTCTTAGAAATTCTTTAATTTTGGATTTTTATTTAATAAAATATTTATAAGAATGTCACAAACACTTTTCAATATATTATAAAAAATCTCAAATAAATTAGTAGTTATATTATTATAGCGAAAACCATCAAAATCACATGAGAGTTCTCATTTCTTTTAAGTTTAACTTTTAGCTATTCTTTAATTGCATTAACAATCTCAATCAAATCTTCATATAAATTGTCAAACTTATATTTTGAAGTTCTTGATACATCATATGCAACAAGAAATAATATTCTTATTTCATATCATTCAATTTTATATTTATATTAATTTCCTTTTAATTTTCATTGAATAAACAATATAGCTTGAAAAGCTATATTTTTTTTTTTGTTAAAAAAATCAATAAGAAATTGATGAATTATACTTGATTTTTTTCAGTGAGATTTAAATTATTATTTTTCTTATAAAAAAAATTTATTTTCATATAATTAAATAACTTGCATCATAAAATCAGATATCTTAATTTGAATTTATCTATCAATTTTTCGATTTAGTTTTATTTAGCATTAATAATTTTTTTAACAATATAATTTTAAATTTATTTTATTAAATACATACATCAAAATTTTAATTTGCAGTTATATTTGTTTATAATATTGAAAAAAATATTAACAATACTTGCAGATTCTTTTTTATATTAAAAATCAAAATTTTGATCCAAGTTGCAGTAAGCGCGAGGAAAGTGACACGTGAATGTACTATATTTGGAAGTAAAAAAAAGACTTTTCTATTCAGTTCTGCATTCAACAACGCTGATCATAACAGAGTGCTTGCTAGGGAATGGATAGTTTGAGTGAGCCGTGTTCACAGAGGAGAAACCAAGTTCACGAACTGGGTGAAGAACTTCGCCGCATGCAAGCGTGGATGTTGTCCTGCTCATCTACAACTTAAAGCCTTGAGAAAAACTATTAGGGGAGTCTGAGCCCGAAATCTCTGCGATCTAGATACTGTCTCAGATATTGGCCCATATCTTGGGTTTTAGATGTTCAAAAATTGCAAGACCAGTTTTGTTGGAAAAAAACTTTGATTTTCTATAATTGTTCTACAAATAGAGAAGTCTCAATTCACATGTTTTCTGTTCTGAAATTGACCCATAATATAAGGAAAGAGAACAAAATCAGAATATGTGACTGAGTAGAAAAATGATTTCCTTTCCTTTAAACGATAAACCCAGCAATAAAAACCTCTTTAGGAGGCAACCAAGATGTTTTTTTATACCCTAAACACACCACAGGAGAGAGCAGGCAACATTTAAGAACAAAAACAATGAAAAGAAAAAAGCCAAGAACAGCAGCCCCTTCAATATGTCTTACTCTCAATCTTTTCATACTCTTGAGTGTTGTTCATACTCGACGTTCATATATAAAGTTTGTTTATTTATTTTTTTTTATTTAGTTATGAAGTAGTTTTTTAATTTGGAATTTTTTTATGTAGCCTAACCATGATTATGTAAATATTTTTTTGATTGAATTGATTCAGTATTTGTTGAGTATTTCATTCTAAACTTAATGTTTGTGTATGCTTGATCATCATTTACATAATTTGAGATTCAGTTTAAAATGGAAAAGTGATAATTATTTCAGTTATTGTTTTAAATACTATGAGGAATCAATATGATAAAAATATCTATGGAATCTGTGTAATTCTTAAAGGGTTTTATCATTTCTAATAAATTTTGACAAGTTTAGAATTTTCACAGAAATATAGAAAATTTACTTATTAAAATAATCCGTTGATGCTGAAGAAAGATTAATAATTAAATTAATATAACTTGATTGTGCATCCTTTAAGCTAATTAGATCTCTCAGCATTTGCAGGTCGTTAAGAACCCAGAAGCCAAGAAAAACCTGAACAACAACCTACACAGGTTTCCTAGCATAAAAAAGGAAAAAAAGCTAAACAAAAGAGGAGATGACATACCTCACAGTGCCCCCCAACAACCCTAATGGCAGTACATACAACCTCCTCCCTCGCCAAGCCACACACACTGATAAGGAAAGAAAGCCATTAATTAGAATAAGTGCTCGAAACCACCTGCATAACTAAGAAGAAAAACCCAAGACAAAACCACAGCTAGCAAACCCCCCTCCCTACGGGAAAAGAATTGTAAGAATGAAAGGACCAAGACCATGACCAAGCATGAAGATTAATCAAAGCGCGGGGGGGCTGCCTTCGGGCCCTGGCCCCCCGCGTTCTGGCCGGCCCCCTGCGTGGGAGAGGCTAGGCGCTGCAGGGGCCAGCCCGACGTCGCTGGCCGCGGCAGGCGAGCTGCCGGGGTTCCC
>Ga0325400_1000606_pt1 | contig 27168 bp, 30 predicted proteins | sample PopdelMetagenome_2_FD_205662 | JGI IMG/M metagenome (GOLD analysis project Ga0325400, IMG submission 205662) | Populus deltoides microbial communities from Bellville, Georgia, United States - Xylem-PdKOR-R1 | ecosystem: Host-associated > Plants > Phyllosphere > Stem > Wood/Secondary xylem...
CCGAAGAAGACGACCTGGCCGAAGCTGATGTAGCCGGTGAAGCCGCTGATGATGTTGAACGCGTAGGCCAGCGCCACGAACATCGCGATGTCGATGGCGAGCTGGTTGGTGGCGAGGCTGCCGAGCAACCCCCAGCCGAGGAAGGCGGCCACCAGGACGGCGAGCAGGCCGAGCTGGAGGGCGTCGCTGCGGTGGGACGGCAGCCGCCCACCGGTGTGCCGCGGTCGGCGGGAGCGGGACAGCAGCCCGGCGACCAGCGAGCCGCCCGCGGGCCCGGGGTCGGTGGGGTCGGTCGGGGAGGTCATGCCGTGGCCTTCCGCGAGAGCAGCCCGGCGGGCTTGAGCAGCATCACCAGGATGAGCATCAGGTAGGGGGCAGCTGCCTGGACGACGGCGCCGAACTGGTAGCCGGCGACGGTCTGCACGATGCCCACCAGCAGGGCGCCGACCACGGCGCCCTTGTAGTTGCCGAGGCCACCGAGGGCGATGACCACGAAGGCGACGATGGTGAAGTTCGTGGCCGCCTGCGGTGCGATCGGCTGGGTCATCACCAGGAGCATCCCGGCGGCCGCGGCGACCGCCGCGCCGACGCTGAAGCCGACCAGGCGGAGCCGGCGGGGGTTGATCCCGCACGCGCCGGCGCCCAGCGGGCTCTGCGCCTGCGCCCGCAGGCTGGTGCCCGAGGTGGTGCGAGTCAGCCAGTACGCGATGCCCAGGGTGATCGCGGCGGCGAGGACGACGCCGACCAGCAGCGACCAGGCGAACCGGAAGGGCCCGACGGTGAGCGAGGACTGCAGGAAGGTGATGGTCCGGTAGTCCGAGCCCCACACCTGCTGGCCGACGTTGATCAGGATGTAGGACAGCCCGAACGTCGCCATCAGCGTGAGCAGCTCGTGCTGCTTCGCGGTGCCCCGGATCCGCTCGATCACCGCCCACTGCACGACCGCGCCGAGGGCGGCCGCGACGGCGACCACCACGAGCAGCCCCAGGAAGGGGTTCACCCCTGACCCGTACAGGCTCCAGACCCCCAGGCCGCCGAGGACGATGAAGGCCCCGTGCGCGAGGTTGACGATGCCCATGACACCGAACACCAGGTTCAGGCCCTGGGCCATCAGCAGGTAGAAACCACCCAGCAGGACGCCGTTGAGCGCCACCTGCACGTAGGTCACGGCCGGTCCTCTCGATCGGGCGTCCCCGGCCCGGCCGCGGGGCCGGGCCGGGGACGACGGGGTCAGTAGGGCAGCTGCGCCGCGACGGCGCCGGCCACGTCGGCGGGGAAGACGATGGCCTGCTCGCCGTCGACCCACTGGAAGAGCACCGGGCTGTAGCCGGTCTGCACACCGCTGTCGTCGACGGCGTACTCACCCAGCACGGTCTCGAACCCACCCGAGTGCAGCGCGTCGTTGACCGCCTCCTTGTCGGTGGACCCGGCCTCCTCGATGGCCGCGGCGAGCACCTGGACGGTCGCGTAGGCGCCGGCGGCCTGGGTGTTCACCGGGGTGTCGTAGCTGTCCTCGTAGCCGGAGAGGAACTCCTCGGTGCCCTCGAAGTCCAGCGCCTCGTCGAACTGGGTGTAGCCGACGGTCCGCTCCGCGAGGTCGCCCAGGCCCTCCACGAAGGCCGGGTCGACGGCCGTCGGGCTGGCGATGACCTCGGGCCGGAAGCCCTGCTGGTCCAGCGCCCGGGTGAGGCCGATCGAGTCCTGGATGGCCGAGCACTCGATGACCACCTGCGGGTCGCCCTCGGCGATGCGCAGCGCGGTGGAGGAGAAGTCGCTGGTGGAGGCGGCGTACTCGATCCGGTCCACGAGCTCGGCGCCGGCGTCGGTGATGGCGTCCTCGGCGCCGTCGCAGATCGCGGCGAAGGCGTCGAGGTCGTTGTTGACCAGGGTGACGCGGGTGTAGCCGGCGTCCGCGGCGAACTGCGGGACCTGGGCGAGGGTGTCCCGGCCGGGCCCGAGACCGGCCATCACCGACCAGGAGGTGCCCTCGAACACCGCCGGCGAGGAGGTCTGGCTGTGCACCATCGGCGTCCGGTACCGCTCGGCGAGCTGCGCGGCGGGGCCGGCCAGCGCGCTGCCGTAGGGCGAGAGCACCGCGTCCACCCCGTCGGAGCCGAGGAACTCGGTGTAGAGCCGGCTCACGATGCCGGCGTCGCTCTGGTCGTCCTGCAGGTCCAGCGAGAGCTGGCGGCCCAGCACCCCGCCGGCGGCGTTGATCTGGTCGACCGCGAGCTGGTAGCCGTTGGACACGTTGGTGCCGCTGCTGGCGTAGGCGCCGGTCAGCGAGACCGACGCGCCGATGGTGATCGGCTCGTCGGAGGACCCGCCCGAGGCGGCGTCGTCGGACCCGCCCCCGCAGCCGGTGACGACGGTGGCGGTGACCGCGATGCCGATCGCGAGCCTCGTGGACCTGCTCATGGGTGCTCCTCGTGCTGGCCCGGCACCGGTGCCGGGTCGGGTGGGGTGGGGCGGGGTGAGGGAAGGGTCAGGGGCCGACGGCGGCGAGCTCGTCGGCGGACGGCGAGGCCAGGGAGGCGTCACCGGTGGTCATGCCGCCGTCCACGGGCAGCACCTGGCCGGTGACGTAGCCGGCGTCGTCGGAGAGCAGGAAGGCGATGACCCGGCCCACGTCCTCGGGGGTGCCGAACCGCCCGGCGGGCGTGCGGGCCAGCACCGCGTCGCGGAACCGGGGGACGGCGAAGGCCCGCCGGGTCATCCCGGTCTCGATGTAGCCGGGGCTGACCGCGTTGACCCGGATGCCCAGCGGGGCCAGTTCCAGGGCAGCGGCGCGGGTGAGCATCGCGACGCCGCCCTTGGAGGCGACGTAGGAGGTCAGGTTCGGTGCCGCGAAGTGCGCCATCACCGAGGCGACGTGCACGACCGCGCCGCGGGCACCGCGCTCGAGCAGGGCCCGGGCGAAGCGCTGGGTGACCGTGCGGGTGCCGGTCAGGTTGACCGCCAGCACCCGGTCCCACTCGCTGTCGGGCATCGCGGTGACCGCGTGCCGGCTGGTCACCCCCGCGCTGGACACCAGCCCGTCGACCAGCACACCGTCGGCGGCGAGGGCGGCGAACAGGGCGTCGACCGAGGCGGTGTCGGCGACGTCCACCTGGTGCGCCGAGGCCTGACCGCCCGCGCCCTGCACGGCGTGGACGGTGTCCGCCGCCGTCCGGGGGTCGAGGTCGGCGACCAGCACACGGGCCCCGCGGGCGGCCAGCACGGTCGCTGCGCCGGCACCGATGCCCGACCCGCCACCGGTGACGAGGACCGTGCGACCCGCGAGGGGGTGCCCGGCGGGCGGGGCGGTGGGCTCGCTCATCGGTCTCCTCGGTGGGCAGGGATGCACAGCCGACGCCCAGGTCACGCTCGGGGGGCGCCTACGGGGACCGAAGCTAGGTGACTCAGGACACGTGCGTCAACCCTGGTGTTGACAGCTCGGCGGGATCGTTCCCGTCCCGTGACCGGACCACCGCGGCCGGGGCACGGCGACGGACCGGGTGGCCGTGGCCACCCGGTCCGGGTCGTGCGGTACGGGGCGTCAGTGCCGGGCGCGGCTCCGCAGGAGGCCGTGCCGGTCGCTCACCACGACCCCACCGGACACGACCCCGTCCGAGACCGTGACCAGGCCTGCGAGACCAACCCGCACCTCGTCGGCGGTGCCCTCGAAGGTCCCGGTCCGGGTGGCGGCGAAGGCCACCCGGTCCGCGGCCGAGAACAGCTCGGCGACCTCGACCCCGCGCGGCCGGACCGGGGCGGGGGTCAGGCCGTCGTCCCACACCACGCCGTCCGCACCGGGCTGCGCGGAGGCGAGCCAGCCCCGGACGACGTCCTCGGCCGCGGGGTCGGGCACCGAGGGCGGCACGGTCCACGGCGCCACCATCGGCGACCCGACCGGGTCGGGCACACCGTCGGACAGCTGGCGCCGCCGGGCGGCGTAGTCCTCCTGGGTCCAGTTCTCGGTCAGCCGTTCACCGTCCCAGGCGAACAGCGCGACCCCGGTCCAGGCGGCCGCCCGCAGGTCGTGCCGGGCCGACGCGCCGTGCTCGGTGAAGTGCAGCACCAGCCTGTCCTCGGTGAACGCGAGGTCGTGCACGGTGAGCTGCAGCCCGGGGAACTGCTGCAGCTGGCCGAGCGTGGCCGGCACGTACTCGGCGAGCCCGTCCAGCTCGACGTCGCCGATGTGCACCCGGTAGTCCGGCGCCATGATCCGGGGCGGGACGGCGTCGTCGGCGCGGTCGAGCCAGTCGACGGTGAACCGCTGCGCCAGCCGCGCCAGGGGGTGCATCACCGCGCGGGCCAGAACGGGGCGCGCAGGACCTTCTTGAGCACCTTGCCCGAGGCGTTGCGCGGCAACTCGTCGGCGAAGTCGACGCTGGTGGGGCACTTGTAGTGGGCCAGCCGCTCGCGGGCGAAGGCGACCAGCTCGCTGGCGTCGAGCACCACGCCGGGCCGCCGGACGACCACCGCCTTCACCGTCTCGCCCCAGCGGTCCGAGGGCACCCCGATGACCGCGACCTCCAGGACGCCGGGGTGGGCGTAGAGCACGTTCTCCACCTCCGCCGGGTACACGTTCTCCCCACCGGAGACCACCATGTCCTTCATCCGGTCGTGCAGGAACACGTAGCCCTCGGCGTCGAGGTAGGCGGCGTCGCCGGTGCGCAGCCAGCCGTCCTCGGTGATGGTCTCGGCCGTGAGGGCGGGCTGCCCCCAGTACCCGACGGTGACCTGGCCCGCGCGGACCCAGATCTCGCCCACCCCGCCGACCGCCGCGTCGGTGCCGGTGGCGGGGTCGACCACCCGCAGCTCCAGCCAGGGCAGCGGCTTGCCCACCGAGCGCAGCAGCCCCGCCCGGGGGCCGCCGGGGTCGTGGTCCTCGGGCTGCAGGGCCACCACCGAGCCGGCGGTCTCGGTCATCCCGTAGACGCCCATGAAGTCGCAGCCGAACAGCGCGATGGCCTTGAGCAGCTGGGTCTCCCCCATCGGCGCCGCGCCGTAGGCGATCCGCCGCAGGCTGGACAGGTCGGTGCCCGGCAGCGCCGGGCTCTCGGCCAGCATCTGCACCACCGCCGGCACCAGGAACGTGTGCGTGACGCCGTGCCGTTCGATCAACCCCAGGACGGCGACCGGGTCCATGTCGCGGACCAGCACCGTGTGCCCACCCTGGCCCAGCGCGGTGAGGGAGTAGCCGACCCCGCCGATGTGGAACAGCGGCGAGGGCACCAGGTTCACCGTGTCGGCGTCCATGCCGTAGAACTCCCGGCCCATCCGCGGCGTCCACAGCAGGTTCGCCGAGGTGAGCATGGCGCCCTTGGGACGCCCGGTGGTGCCCGAGCTGTAGAGCTGCAGGACGACGGCGTCGGGGTCGTCGCCGCCGCCGGGGTCCTGCGCCGGGCCACCCAGCCAGGCCTCGTACTCCGGCCCGAGGGTGACCCGCCGGACCCCCTCGGGCAGCAGGTGGACGAACTCGGGGTCGACGACGACCAGGGACACCCGCGCGTCGGCGACGACCTCGGCGACCTCGGGCGCGGCCAGCCGGAAGTTCAGCCCCGCGGTGACCGCGCCGATCTTGGCCGCGCCGAGGACGACCTCGTAGAAGGTCGGCGCGTTCTTGTCCAGCACACCGACCCGGTCACCGGGACCCACGCCGGCGGCCTTGAGGGCGCACCCCACCCGGTTGCTGCGGTCGTCGAGCTCGGCGAAGGTGCGGGTGGTCTCCCCGAGCGTCACCGCAGGGGCATCGGGACGGGCGGCGGCGAGCTCGCGGACCAGCCCGGCGAGGGTGTCGGCCACCTCAGTAGCTCTTGGGCAGGCCCAGGCTGTGCTGGGCGACGTGGTTGAGCACCATCTCGCGGCTGACCGGCGCGGTCCTGAACATGCGCGCGATGAACCACAGGTCGGCCAGGCCGTACTCGTAGGACAAGCCGTTGCCACCGTGCACCTGGATGGCCTGGTCCAGCGCCTTGACCGCGGCGTCGCCGGCGGCGAACTTGGCGATGTTGGAGGCCTCGGCGGCGTCCAGGCCGGCGTCGGACATCTCGGCGGCGCGCATCGTCATCAGGCGGGCCAGCTCGACGGCGATGTAGGCCTCCGCCAGCGGGTGGGCGACCCCCTGGTGGGCTCCGATCGGCGCCTTCCAGACGGTGCGCTCGGTGGCGTACTGCGCCCCCCTGGCCAGGGCGTAGCGGGCGATGCCGTTGGCCATGCAGGCCGCTGCGACGCGCTCGGGGTTCAGCCCGGCGAAGACCTGCTTGAGACCTTCGCCCTCGGTGCCGACCAGCCCGGCGCGCTCGACCGGGACGTCGTCGAAGAACGTCGTGAACTGCTTCTCCGGCAGCATCAGCGCCGAGTCCAGCTGCTGGAAGGTCAGCCCGGGCGCATCCGTGCCGCAGATGAACAGCGACAGCGTGTGCCGGCCGTCCGGTCCGGGCTCGGCGTCGCGGGCGACCACCAGCAGGGCCTGGCACTCGTCGACGCCGGAGGTCCAGTACTTCTGCCCGCGCAGCCGCCAGCCGCCGTCGCCGTCCTTGTGCGCGGTGGTGGTGATTTTGTGGGTGTTGCTGCCGGCGTCGGGCTCGGTGATGGCGAAGGCCATCCGGAAGGTGCCGTCGGCGATGCCCGGCAGGTACTTCTGCTTCTGCTCGGGCGTGCCGTGCGCGGTCAGGACGGTGCCGGCGATGGCCGGGCTGATCACGACCATGAACATCGGGCAGCCCTGGCTGGCCATCTCCTCGATGACCACCGCGAGGTCGGCCAGCCCACCGCCCCCGCCGCCGTACTCCTCGGGCAGGTGCACACCGAGGAACCCGGCCTTGCCCATGTCCGACCAGAGGGCGTCGGCCTTCTCGCCCTTGGCCACGACGTCCTGGAACCAGGACCGCCCGTAGCTGCCGACCAGCTGGCCCACCGCCTCGCGCAGGTCGCGCCGCTCCTGGGTCGTGTCGCTGATCCGCGACCCCTTGCCGGGCAGACCCACCGGGGTTCCGTTCACGGGTGCTCCTCTGGTCGTTCGTCAACGCTTCCGTTGACGGTAGGGAGTGGCCCGGGCCACGTCAAGCGCGTCAGGGCCAGTCGTAGAAGCCCCGCCCGGACTTCGCCCCCAGGTCGCCCGCGGCGACCATGTCCACCAGCAGCTGCGGTGGGGCGAACTGCGGTCCCAGGGCCGTCTCCAGGTTGCGCGCGATGTGCAGCCGGACGTCCAGGCCCACGATGTCGGTCAGCCGCAGCGGCCCCACCGGGTGCCGGTAGGCGAGCTGGACCGCGCGGTCGATGTCGGCCGGGGCACCCACGCCCTGCTCGACCATCCGGATCGCCTCCAGCGCCGCGACCACGTCCAGCCGGCTGGTGGCGAAGCCCGGGGCGTCGGCGACGACGGCGGACTCCTTGCCGATCCCGGCGACCGCGGCCAGCGCGGTCCCCAACGTCGCGGCACTGGTCCGGGCACCGCGGACCACCTCCACGACCGGGATCGACCAGACCGGGTTGAAGAAGTGCAGGCCGAGGAAGTCCTCGGGCCGGGCCAGGCCGGCGGCCAGGGTGTCGATGGACAGCGCGCTGGTGTTGCTGGCCAGGACCGCCGGGCGACGCGCCTCGCAGGCGGCGAGCACCCGGCGCTTGAGGTCCAGGTCCTCGGGCACGGTCTCCACGACCAGGTCCAGCCCCTCGGGCAGTTGCTCGGCGGAGACGACGTGCTCGATCGCGTCGTCCAGGCCGGCGGCGGTCCGCTCGGACAGCTTGCCCCGGCGCACCCCGGCGGCCGCCGCGTCGGCGATCTCCCGGCGGACCGCGGCCATCCGGTCGGCGTCGGGCTCGACCACCGTCGTCCGGGCACCGGTGACGGCGAAGACGTAGGCGATGCCCACCCCCATCGTCCCGGCGCCGACCACGCCCACACCCTGTCCAGCTGCCACCTGGTCCTCCTCGACGAGCCCTGGCTGTACCGTCGCGTCAACGTACACGTTGACGCGGTTGCGGACCGCGTCGCCGAGGAGGCCGCGATGAGCGAGACGGTCGGTGTCGACCGGCACGGCCCGGTGCTGGTGATCACACTGGACCGCCCGGCCAAGCGCAACGCCGTGGACGGCGCGATGGCCCGGGCCCTGGCCGCGGCCGTCGACGGGCTCGACGCCGACCCCACGCTCACCGTCGGCGTGCTCACCGGTGCCGGTGGCACCTTCTGCGCCGGGATGGACCTGGGGGCCTTCCTCACCGGCGACCTGCCCGAGCTGCCCGGTCGCGGCTTCGGCGGCATCACCCGCACCCCGCCGGCCACCCCGTTGATCGCCGCGGTCGAGGGCCACGCCCTGGCCGGGGGCTGCGAACTGGTGCTGGCCTGCGACCTGGTCGTCGCCGCCGAGGACGCGGTGCTCGGCATCCCGGAGGTGACCCGCGGGCTGTTCGCCGGCGCCGGCGGTCTGCTCCGGCTGCCCGACCGCATCCCGCCGGCGATCGCCATGGAGCACGCCCTGACCGGCGACCCCCTGCCGGCCGTCGACGCCGCCCGCTGGGGTCTGGTCAACCGCCTGACCCCGCCTGGCGGGGCGCTCGCCGGCGCCCTGGAGCTGGCCGGCCGGGTCGCCCGGAACGGACCGCTGGCCGTCCGGGTCACCAAGCAGGTGGTCCGCACGGCCCCGGACTGGCCGGCCGACGAGCGCTGGGACCGCCAGCAGGTGCTGCTGGACCAGGTCATGGGCTCGGCCGACGCCCGGGAGGGCGCACGGGCCTTCGCCGAGAGGCGCCCCCCGGAGTGGACCGGGCGGTAGACGCCCGCGGGCCCGGGCCGGCAGCCGCCGACCCGGACCCGCGGACCGCCGGTCAGGCCTGCGCGGTGACCACCGACCCGCCGTCGGCCTTCGCGCGCTGCTCGGCGTGCTGCGCGGTGAAGGAGTTGATGGCGTCCCACTGCCGGGCGGCCAGCGGGTCGCGCACGCTGCGGGTCCATGCCTCGTTGGCGCGCAGCCGCTTCGTCGTCCCCTTGAACTGCGGGATGACGTGGTTGGCGAACAGGTGGTAGTGGTGCAGCGTCTGCTCCCACGGCGCCCAGTTGTGGGCGAACATCAGGTAGGCGCCGAAGCCGCCGTTGGACTGCTCCTCGAGCTGCTCGATCTTCTGGACGGCGTCGTCCACCGTGCCGATGACACCCATGCCGCTCTCGATCACGAACTCGACGCGCTCCTTGGTGTTCTCCCCCTGCACGCCCAGCTGGGGTGCCGCAGCGGTGTGCTGCAGGTAGTCGAACCAGGCGTCGATGCCGTAGGCGACGTCCTCGATGGCCTGGTCGCGGGTGTCGGCGATGTGCATCGGCCCCACCAGGCGCCAGCCGGAGCGGTCGACGGTCTGCCCGAACTCCGCGGCCCGCTCCTCGACGACGTCCCAGTGCATCTTCAGCGCGTCGAAACCGTCCTGGCTCATCGTCGCGCCGATGGAGATCATGCCCAGGCCGTGCTTGCCCACCAGCCGCGGGCCGGACGGGGACACGATGGCCGCGGTCGCCACCTCCAGGTGCGGGTCGGAGAAGGAGTCCAGCTGCAGGCGGGCGTCCACCAGCTCGTAGCGGTCGGTCCGGATCGAGATGGGCTCGTCGCTGCGCAGCAGGTGCATGAGCACGTCGACGTCGGTCTCCAGGGCCGCCCGGGCGTCCTTGGGGTCGATGCCCAGCATCAGGGCGTCGGTCGCCAGCGCACCCGGGCCGACGCCCAGCATCGCCCGGCCGCGGGTCAGGTGGTCCAGCAGCACGACGCGGTCGGCCACCAGGAACGGGTTGTGGTACGGGAGCGACAGCACGCCGGCGCCGAGCTTGATGTGCTTGGTGACCTGCGCGCAGTGCGCGATGAACATCAGCGGGTCGCCCAGCGGCTCGACCCCGCAGGAGTGGTGCTCGCCGAACCACGCCTCGTCGTAGCCCATCTGGTCCAGGGTCTGCACGAGCTGGACGTCGCGCTGCAGGGAGTAGGTCGGGTTCTGCCCGACCGGGACGTGGTGCGGGGGCAGGAAGATGCCGAAGCGCTTGCGGGCCATGACGGGCTCCTCGTCGACGGTGACGGTCGACGGTGATGCTCGTCACAGACCCGGCCGCTTGTCAACAGTGCAGTTGATGGACCCTCAGCGCGCGCGCAACCCGTCCAGCACCAGGTCGGCGTAGGCACGGCCGATGGTGGTCGCGTCGACGTCGGACTTGGTCGGGTTGAACCACCGGTTGGTCCAGCCGACCATGCCGATCAGCCCGTAGGCCAGCACCCAGGGCTCGGCCACCGGGCGCACGGAGCCCTCGGCGATGCCCGCGGCGATGATGTCGACGACGCACTCCTGGTACGTGCGGTTGAGCCCGCGCATCTCCGCCGACCACCCGCTGCGCTTCTCGCCGACGTGGCTGAGGTTCTCCTGGATGAACACGTAGAGGAAGGGGTAGGACGCGGCGTAGGACTCCATGAGCTCGGTGAGCAGCCGGGCCAGCTTGTCGGGGGCCTCGCCCTCGCCGTCCCGGATGGCCTCGGCACGGGCGACGTTGGCCCGCACCGCGTCGCTGACCACCTCGTCGAACAGCTCCTCCTTGCTGCCCACGTAGTAGTAGAGCGTCGCGCGGTCGGTGCCCAGCGCCTCGGCGATCTGGCCCAGGCTCGTCCCCCGGAACCCGTGGGTCTTGAACAGCCCGGCCGCCGCCGCGATGATCTCCTCCCGCCGCTCCCGGTAGGCCGTCCGGGACCCGCCCTGCTGTGCCGCTGCGCGCCGCCGGCCGATGGCGCTGGACCGTTCCTCGCTCATCCCCCGACCCTAGGCGGCGCGTCGGTCACGTGGACCCGCACGGCGCGGAACCGGTCGGGGGTGGCCAGCAGCTCCTGCTTGGTCGGGTCGCCGACCTCGACCGGCTCCAGCCGGCGCAGCCCGGCCAGGGGGGCCAGCCGGCGGTCGGTGAGGACGTCGTCCACCAGGCCGCGGTCCCCGCCGGTGGCCAGCGCCGCGCACGACCCGGCGTGCGGCAGCAGCACCCGGACGGCGGTCTCCACCGCGTGGTCGACGACGGCGTCGGTCTGGTTGCCCCGACGGCGGGCGAAGCGCTGCTGCGACCACCCGCCGGCGGCCGTGCGGCCCTGCACCTGCCGGGCGTCGACCTTGGACACCACGAGGTCCCCGCCGTCGAACACGCCCACCGCCCACCGCCCGCGCCGCACCAGCAGCACCGCGACCCGGTGCGCGGAGCGGGCCGCGGCACCCAGCCGGGTCAGCGCGGCCGGCCCGGGCCCGTCCCAGCCCAACGGCGGCACCAGGCGGAGCACCGCGGCGTCGGCGCAGGTGACGGTCACGCCCTCCTCGTCGGCGGCCACGTCGGCGAAGGACCCGTGCCGGGCGGCGGCGTTGTCCAGCCAGCGCTCGACCCGGGCGGGGGGCACCAGCACCAGCCGGCCGCCCCCGGCGGCGGGTCGGGACCGGGTCACCGGACCCACCCTGCCAGGGTCAGGCGGCGAGCGCGGTCACCCGCTCCCGCCACCAGGCGGCGAACGCCGGGGCGGGCAGCGCGCGGGAGTACAGCCAGCCCTGGGCGTGCGGCACACCGAGGTCGGCGACGAGCTCGCGGTGCGCGGGGGTCTCGATGCCCTCGGCGGTGACCTCGACCCCGACCGCCGCGGCCAGCGCGACCACGCCGGCGAGCACCCGGCGGGCGTCGGGGGCGTGCGCGGCGGCGGTGCGGTGCGGGCCGGGCAGCAGGGACCGGTCGGCCTTGAGCACGCCGAAGGGCAGCCGGCCGAGCAGGCCCACCCCGGCGTGGCCGGCGCCGAAGTCGTCGAGGGCGAGGGTGATGTCGGCGTCGGCGAGGGCCTGCACCACCGCCAGCCGCTCCGGGGTCAGGGTGAGCTCGTCGTGCTCGACGACCTCCAGCATGAGCCGGTCGGGCAGGACCCCGGCGCGCCCGCAGGCGTGCTGCACGACGTCGAGCAGCTCGGGTGAGTGCAGGCTGGTGCGGCCGAGGTTGACGCCCACCCGGTGCACCCGCACGCCCTCGACGTCCCAGGTGGCCAGCTGGCGCAGGGCCAGGTCGAGGACCGCGGCGTCCAGCTGCAGGCCCAGGCCTGCGCGCTCGGCGGCAGGCACGAAGGTGTCCGGGGACAGCAGACCCAGGCGGGGGTGGCACCAGCGCACCAGCGCCTCGGCACCCAGCGGGCCGCCGTCGGCGATGCCGACGACCGGCTGGTAGTGGACCTCGAGCGCCCCGTGCCCGGGCACGCCCGCGAGCGCAGCGCGCAGGTCACCCACCAGGCTCGACGTCGTCACGGAGGCATTGTCGAACGGTGTCGTCCGCAACTGCAGCCCGGGACGGGACAACTCCCCCGCAAGGGGGTCAGGAGGTCACCGTGGGTCAGGACACCCCGTGGCCCAGCACGTGCGGCAGCCCAGCGGCCACCCAGGCGTGGAACCCGCCCACCACGTCCGTGGCGGTCGACAACCCGATCGAGCGCAGCGCGTCGGCGGCCAGGCTGGAGGTGTAGCCCTCCGAGCACAGCACGACGACGTCGACGTCGTAGCCGGTGGCCTCCGGCAGCCGGGCACCGCTGGTGGGGTCGAACCGCCACTCCAGCACGTTGCGCTCCACGACCAGGGCGCCGGCCACCCAGCCCTCCCGGTAGCGCTGGGCGGCGGGGCGGATGTCGACCAGCAGCCCGCCGGCCGCGACCCGCGCCGCGGCCTGCAGCGGGGTGACGCGCTGGATGCGGGCCCGCGCGGCGGCCAGCAGGTCGTCGACCGACACCGCGCCGGCCGGGCGGGTGCGGACGGGCTCGAGCAGGGCGGTCACCAGTCCACCCCGGCGCGCTCGGTGCCGGTGCGGACCAGCTGGCCGCCCTCGATCCGGTAGGTGTTCATCAGGGTCAGCCGCGGGGCGTAGACGTGCACGCTCACCGCCGGGTCGTGCAGCGTGTTGACCACCTGGTGCACGTAGTGCGCGCCGAAGAAGCGGACCCGCCCGGCCTGCAGGTCCGCGGTGCTCTGCCGCGCGGTCGAGCCGGTGCCGCGGGCGACGACCCGCTCGGTCAGCGTGCCGCGGGCGACCGCGAAGGCACCGGCCGAGGCGCCGTGGTCGTGCAGCGGGGTGCCCTGGCCGGGCAGCCAGGACAGCAGCCAGATCTGTGCGTCGTGCAGCTCGGCGTGCAGCGAGGGGTCCAGGGCGGGGGCGAGGTCGGCGGGGTCGAGCAGCGAGGTCCAGCGGGACTCCTCGCGGTACTCGACCCGGTCGGCCCACAGGTCGGTGCGGATCGCGAGGGCCACGGCGAGGGCGGCGGCCCCGGCGGGGGCGTCGGCCGGGGTGCCCGGCGCGGGGGTGGTCAGGGCAGGAGGCAGCGCAGTGCTGGTCACGGGGTCTCCGGGTGGGGGCGCGGCGGGACGCGACGGTCCGCGCGGCGGGGTGACGGGATGGGGGCCGGGGTGGGTCAGCAGCCCGGACACAGCGCGCTGGCAACACGCAGCAGGTCCACGGCGGACCTCCGGTGCAGCTCGAGCGAGTACGTCACGCCCGAGAGGACACCACACCGGGGCCCCCGGACGCAACCAACCGCACCGGATTGGTGCACTTTCCCTCAGCGGGCGAGCGCGGGGTCCCCGGTGTGCTCGGCCGGGACGACCAGCAGCCGCTGGAAGACCGCGACGACCACCCCGGCCACGGCCGCGGCGACGGTGGCCACCAGGAAGGCCGCGTTCGCGCCGACGACGTCGACGACCTTCCCCGACAGCGAGGCACCCAGGGCGACGCCGATGGCCAGCGCGGTGCCGATCCAGGTGAAGGCCTCGGTGACCACCGCGCGCGGGACCAGGACCTCGGCGAGGGTGAACGCGCTGATCAGCGACGGCGACACGGCCAGCCCGGCCAGCACGACGAACGGGATCATCAGCCACAGCCCGCCCACCACCAGCAGCGGCAGGCTGGTGAGCACGAACAGCCCGAGGACGGCGACCAGCCGGCGGCGCACCGGCGAGCGGAAGTGCACGGTGCCCCAGCCGATGCCCGACACCATGGAGCCGATGGCCAGCGCGGCGATGAGCACTCCGGAGTAGGACTTGGCGCCCACCTGGTCGGCGAAGGCGACCAGCGCGATCTCCAGCGTGCCGAGCACGGTGCCGACGGCCAGGCCGACCACGAACAGCACCCGCAGCCCCGCGGTGCGCATCGCCGACGGGCCTTGCCGCGACTCGTGGCCGTGCGCGGGCGGTTCGGTGCGGCCCTGGGCGGCGAAGGCGAGGCTGCCGACGACGGCGAGGGTGAACGCGGTGACCACCCCCGAGGTGGTGTGCCCGGTGGTGGACAGGAAGGTGACCAGCACCGGCCCGACGATGAAGACGAACTCGTCGACCACCGACTCCATCGCCAGCGCGGTGGGCAGCCGGGGCGTCCCGCGCAGCAGGTGCGTCCAGCGCACCCGGATCATCGACCCGACCGGCGGGATGCAGGCCCCCGCCAGCGCGCCGGTGGCGAACACGACCCACAGCGGCCAGCCCTCGCGCACCGAGAACAGGAAACCGAACCCGGCCAGCACGAAGACCGCGAGCACCGGCAGCAGCACCCGCCGCTGCCCGAGGCTGTCGGCCAGCCGGCCCAGCACCGGGCCGCTGATGGCGGTGGCCACCGCACCGGCCGCGGCCACGCCGCCGCCCAGGGCGTAGGAGCCGGTGTAGTCCTGCACCAGCAGCACGCTGCCCAGCCCGATCATCGACAGCGGCAGCCGCCCGATGAACGCCGCAGCCACCATCGGCACCGCGTGCGGCGTGCGCAGCACGTGCAGGTACGGGTTGGGCACGGGGAGGTGGCCTCCGGCGGGGGTCGTGGGGTGCGGTCCCGACGCTAACCGCCGTGCGGGGCCGGTGCCCGCAGCAGGGTCAGGACGGCGGCAGGGGCGGGCGCTGGTAGGGCTCCGCCCGCGGGTAGGCGTTCGTGCCCGACTCCGCGGAGCGCCAGGCCTGCGGCTGGCCGTCGGGCACCGCGGTGAACCCGTCGTCGTCCTCGTCGTCGTCCCGGCGGGCCCGGCGCCGGCCGCCGGGCAGCAGGCCGACCACCACGAGCAGGGCGCCGAGCAGCAGGGCCGTGCCGGCCTGCAGGACGGCGGGCAGCCCCACCTGCAGCTGGTCGATGCCGGTGTCCACCCCCGCGTAGAACGCCGGGCGCACCCAGGCGCCGACGCCGGCCGCGAGCAGGGCCAGCCCGGCGACCAGCGGGGCGAGCGGGGACATCCGGCGCAGCGCGGCGAGCAGCCCGAACAGCACGCCCGCCGCGCAGACGAGCACCAGCCCCGTGGTGCTCGTCCCGCCGTCCCGCCCGGCCACCTCGCCGACCCCGAAGAGCAGGACGACGGAGGCGACCGCGACCCCCAGGGCCCCGAGCACGATGCCGAACAGGTGCCTCATGCACGGACCGTATCGGGGCCCTACCCGTCAGGCGAGGCGGCTCTTGAGGATCTCCAGCTCGTCCCACATGGTCGTCGGCAGCTTGTCGCCGAACTTCTCGAACCACTCGGTGATCTGCGGGATCTCCTCGCGCCACTCCTCGGGCCGCACCGCCAGGGCGGCAGCGACCTGCTCGTCGGTCATGCCCAGGCCCTCGACGTCGAGGGACTCGGGCGTGGGCACGTGGCCGACCGGGGTCTCCACGGCCGAGGCGGTGCCCTCCAGGCGCTCGACGACCCACTTGAGCACGCGGGAGTTCTCGCCGAAGCCCGGCCACAGGAAGCCGCCCTCGTCGTCCCGGCGGAACCAGTTGACGTAGAAGATGGCCGGCAGCTTGGTGGCGTCGGCGGACTTGCCGGTCTCCACCCAGTGGTTGAAGTAGTCACCGGCGTTGTAGCCGATGAAGGGCAGCATCGCGAACGGGTCGCGGCGGATGACGCCGACCGCGCCGGTGGCCGCCGCGGTGGTCTCCGAGGACAGCGTCGCGCCCATGAACACGCCGTGGTTCCAGTCCCGGGCCTGGGTGACCAGCGGGATGGTGGTCTTGCGGCGCCCGCCGAACAGGATGGCCGAGATCGGCACACCCTTCGGGTCGTCCCACTCCGGCGCCAGGATCGGGCACTGGGTGATCGGCGTGCAGAACCGGCTGTTGGGGTGGCTGGAGGGCTCGTCGGAGTCCGGGGTCCAGTCGCGGCCCTTCCAGTCGGTGAGGTGGGCCGGCGGCTCGTCGGTCATGCCCTCCCACCAGATGTCGCCGTCGTCGGTCAGGGCGACGTTGGTGAACACCGAGTTGCCCTGCTCGATGGTGCGCATCGCGTTGGGGTTGGTGTCCCAGCCGGTGCCCGGCGCGACCCCGAACAGGCCGAACTCGGGGTTGAGGGCGTAGAGCCGGCCGTCCTCGCCGAACCGCATCCACGCGATGTCGTCGCCGAGGGTCTCGACCTTCCACCCGGGGATCGTGGGCTCGAGCATGGCCAGGTTGGTCTTGCCGCAGGCGCTGGGGAAGGCCGCGGCGATGTAGTGCACCGCGCCCTCGGGGTTGGTCAGCTTGAGGATCAGCATGTGCTCGGCGAGCCAGCCCTCGTCGCGGGCCATGACCGAGGCGATCCGCAGCGAGTAGCACTTCTTGCCCAGCAGGGCGTTGCCGCCGTAGCCCGACCCGTAGGACCAGATCATCCGCTCCTCGGGGAACTGGACGATGTACTTGGTGGTGCTGCACGGCCAGGCCACGTCCTCCTGGCCGGGCTCGAGCGGGGCGCCGAGGGAGTGCATGGCGGGGACGAACGGGCGGTCGTCACCCATGGCCTCGAGCGCAGCGGTGCCGATGCGGGCCATGACGCGCATGGAGACCACGACGTACTCGGAGTCGGTGAGCTCGACGCCGAACATCGGGGACTCGGCGTCGATGGGGCCCATGCAGAACGGGATGACGTACATCGTCCTGCCGCGCATGCAGCCGCGGTACAGCCCGGTCATGACCGACTTCATCTCGGCCGGGTCCATCCAGTTGTTGGTCGGCCCGGCGTCGGCCTCGTCGACCGAGCAGATGTAGGTGCGGTCCTCGACCCGGGCGACGTCGCTGGGGTCGGACTGGGCCAGGAAGGAGTTGGGCTTGGCGGCCAGCCGGGTGAAGGTGCCGGCGGCGACCAGCTGCTCGGTGAGCCGGGTCCACTCCTCGTCGCTGCCGTCCACCCACACCACGCGGTCCGGGGTCGTCAGCTCCGCCATCTCGGCCACCCAGGCCAGCAGCCGCGAGTGGGTGGTGGGGGCGTTCTCCAGACCGGGGGTGGCCACGGACGTCACAGGCGTCTCCATCCATCGATGCCGCCGGTGCGGAGCTCGCCCCGGCGGTGGTGCGATCGGACGAGGCTAGCGCCGGAGCAGGGCCACCGACAGACGAAACGGGTGAGACGTATCTGACGTCTACCTGTCGGGCAGACGTATCAGACGTCTTGTGGCCCGGTTGACCTCTGCCCGGGGCGGGCACGGCCCCGGTCATAACCGTCACCGACCCCGACGTGCCCGACCCCGCCGCCGACCCGCGCACCACCCAGGCCGACCCCGGCGCCGTCGCCGAGGGTGCCGACCTCGCCTCCACCGAGGACGACGAGGTCGTCGCCGGGGAGGACGAGCTGGCCGCCGACCCCGCCGGCGAGGCACCCGAGCAGCTGACCGAGCAGGAGCCCTAGCGGCGCCCGGCCAGGTCGGCGAGCGCCGCGGCCACCTCGGCCGGTGCCTCCAGGGCGGTCAGGTGGCCCGAACCCGGCACCACGACCGCGGTCGCGTCCGGTCGCAGCCCGCGCAGCTGGACCAGCCGGTGCTCCGGCGGCGTGGGCCCGTCGTGCTCGCCGAACAGCAGCAGCACCGGCGCCGGGAGGTCGCGGACGGCGGCCGAGGTGTCCGGGCGGGCGGCCAGCGCCCGGCACACCCAGGCGACGTCGGCGGGCTCCCGCGACCGGATCATCGCGGCCACCCGCTCGGCCAGCTCGGGGCCCGCGTGCGGGCCGAGGCCCTCGGCCACGGAGTCCATGACCGCCCCGATCCCGTGCTGCTCCAGGTCGTCGGCCACGGCGAGCCGGTCGGCGGGGACGTCGGGCGGCCCGACCTCGGTGGTGGTGTCGCACAGCGCGAGCGCGGCCACCCGCTCCGGGGCGCGCCCGGCCAGCATCGCCGCGACGTAGCCACCGGTCGAGAGCCCGGCCACCACCGCCCGGTCGGCGCCGAGCTCGTCCAGCAGCGACAGGACGCCGTCGACGGCGAGGTCCAGCGACGGCTCGCCGCCGGCGGGGGACCCCAGGCCGGGCAGGTCGACGGCGACCGGCCGCAGCGGGGCCGGCAGCAGGGCCGCGACGTCGTCCCACAGGCGGTGGTCCAGCGGGAAAGCGGGCAGCAGGACGACGACCGGGCCGGGCCGGTCGGGGAAGGGGTCGGCACGGTTCAGCACGCCGCTGCCCTACCCGGTGCTCAGAACCGGAAGCGGCCGACCTCGTACGGGTAGCGGACGACGACGTCGCCCATGGAGACCTTCCCCAGCACCACCAGGTGCAGCCGGCCGTGCACCGGCCCGGCGGGCACCTTGCTCTTGACGCTCCCCAGGCCGGCCGAGACGCGGTCGACGTCGGCGGTCGCCCCGTCGGGGAGGATGAACTTGGCGGTGCCGGCACCGAGCTTCACCCGGACCTCCACCACCTGCTGGCCGACCAGGGCCCGGGTCAGGTCGAGGGTGACGTCGCCCATGGTGCTCTGCACCTCGAGCACCGGCGGCACCTGCCAGGCCCCGGTGCGCTTGATGTCGCCCATCCCGGACCTCAGCACCACCGGCGCCGGCCCCGCCGGGGGCGCCGGCTGCCAGCTGGTCGGGGTGGCAGCGGGAGCGGCGGCCACCAGGCCCGACGGCGCCGGCGGGTGCTCGGGCGGGAGGTCGGCCAGCGGGGGCTGCAGGTCCTCGGCGTACCGGGCGGCGTAGACGGTGGCCAGCCGCTCGTCGAGCTCGGCGAAGCTGATCCGGCCCTCGGCCATGGCGGTGTGCAGCCGCTGCGCGGCCCGCTCCCGGTCGGCGTCCGAGATGCGGATCCGCGGCGTCCCCTCCATGGCCGCGACCCTAGGTCACACGGTGCAGCTGTCGCCCTCGCAGCCGGCGGCCGGCGGCACGGTCGCCAGCGGGTGGCTGTCGGCCCAGGCGCGCTCGAGCAGCTGCAGCAGCACCGCCGGGTCCTGGGCGCCGGCGGCGCCGTAGGTGCGGTCGACGACGAAGAACGGGACGCCGGTGGCGCCGAGGGCCTGCGCGGTGGCGATGTCCTCGCGGACCGCGCCCAGGTACCGGCGGTCGGTCAGCGCGGCGCGCACCTCGTCGGCGTCCAGGCCGACCTCGGCGCCCAGGCCCACGAGGGACTCCAGGTCGAAGACCGACACCTGCTCCTCGAAGTGGGCGTGCAGCAGCCGCTCCTTCATCGCGTCCTGCCGGCCGTGCTCGGCGGCCAGGTGGATGAGCTGGTGGGCGAGCAGGGTGTTGCCGCTGACGCCGTTGGCCAGGTCGTAGTGCAGGCCCTCGCGCAGCGCGAGCGCGTCCAGCGACGTCATCTGCTCGCGCATCTCCTCCTCGGGGCGGCCGTACTTGCGGGCCAGCGCCGGCAGGGTCGGGTGCACGTCGCCCTCGGCGACCGACGGGTCGAGCTGGAAGCTGCGCCAGACCACCTCGACGTCGGCGGCGTGGTCGAACCGCGACAGCGCGGTCTCGAAGCGGCGCTTGCCGATGTAGCACCACGGGCAGACGACGTCGGACCAGATCTCCACCTTCACGCGCGGCGCAACACCCCTTCCGCCCGCGGTGTTCCCCGGGCCAGGATCGGGTGCGTGCTGGACCACCTGGGCATCCCCTGCGCCGACCCCGAGGCCGCGCTCCGCTTCTACCTGGCGGCGTTCGCGCCGTTGGGGTTCCGGGAGGCGGTGCGCTTCGGGACCCCCGCCGGGCCGGTGATCGGCATCGCCGGCGCCGGCGCCGACGGGGTCCCGCACTTCTGGCTCGCCCCGCACGCCGGCCGGACCGAGGGCGAGGTGCACGTCGCGTTCACCGCTCCCGACCGGGCCGCGGTCGACGCCGTGCACGCCGCGGCGGTCGCGGCCGGCTTCGAGGTGCTGCACGCGCCGCGGGTGTGGCCGGAGTACCACCCCGGCTACTACGGCACCTTCCTGCGCGACCCCGACGGCAACAACGTCGAGGCCGTGCACCACACATTCGGGCAGCCGGGCTAGCGGACCCCGACCAGGTCGACGACGAAGACCAGGGTGGCGCCGGGCTTGATGACCCCGCCGGCGCCGCGGTCGCCGTAGGCCTTGTGCGCCGGGATGGTGAGCCGGCGGCGGCCGCCGACCTTCATGCCGGCGATGCCCTCGTCCCAGCCGGTGATGACCATGCCGACACCGAGCCGGAACTCCAGCGGGTCGCCGCGGTCCCAGGACGCGTCGAACTGCTCGCCGCCGTCGTGGGTGACGCCGACGTAGTGGGCGGAGACCAGGCTGCCGGGGGTGGCCTCGGCGCCGTCGCCGACGGTGATGTCCTCGATGACGAGGTCGTCGGGGGCCGGCCCGGTCGGGGGCTCGACGTCGGGACGGGTCAGCTCGGCCACGCGGTTCTCCTCGGATCGGGTGCCGGGGTGGTCCCGGCGTCCGTGGACCACCCAACCAGACCGGCGGGTGTGAAGCCTGGGTTACGTCTGGCCGCGGGGGCTTGCCCGGCCCGCCGGTCGCGGCTCGAATGGGCCGCAGAGCCGCGGCAGCTGCCGTGCGGCCACCCCTCGGGGGTCCCCACCATGAGCACGCCCACCCTGTCCGAGCTGGCCCGCGAGTCCCGGATGGGTGCCCCGGGCACCCTGACGACCAACCGCGAGGTCCGCCGCATCTCCCTGGCCGACCTCGATGCCCGCCGGGCCGAGGTCACCGACCAGCTGTGGTCGGCCGCCACCGACATCGGCTTCTTCCAGGTCGTCGACCACGGCATCACCCCCGCCGAGGTGGACGCCGCCTTCGCCGCCGCGCAGGCGTTCTTCGCCCTCCCGGCCGAGGTCAAGGCGCGCTACCCGCTGAAGCGGGGCCTCAACGCCGGCTACGAGTTCAAGTCGCAGGTGCGGCCGTCGGTCGGGACGCCGGACCAGAAGGAGTCCTGGCAGCTGACCCGCCCGCACATGGCCGGGCTGTGGCCGGCCGACGACGAGCTGGCGGGCTTCCACGACACGGTGCTGGCCTTCGAGGCGCACTGCCACCAGGTCGCGATGACGGTGCTGTCCTGCTTCGCCGACGTCCTCGGGCTGCCCCGCGACTTCTTCGCCGCTGTCCACGACCCGGCGAACCCGCAGTACCAGTCGTGCCTGCGGTTGATCCACTACATGGCGTTCCCGGCCGAGCTGGTCGGCACCCCGGGCACCTGGCGGGCCGGCGCGCACACCGACTTCGACTGCCTGACCCTGCTCTTCCAGCGGGCCGGGCAGGACGGCCTGCAGGTGCTGCCGGGCGCCGAGGCCGCCCGCCCCGCGGACGACGGCTTCGCCTGGACGCCGGTGCCGGCCACCGACGACGCCATCACCTGCAACATCGGGGACATGCTGGAGCGGTGGTCGGGCGGGCGGCTGCCGTCGAACTTCCACCGGGTCGCCGCGCCCGGCCCCGGGCAGTCCCGGGACCCCCGGTTCTCGATCGCCTTCTTCGCCCAGGCCGACAAGGACGCGGTGATCGAGGCCCCCGGCGAGGAGTCGATCACCGCGGGGGAGTTCCTGCTCCGGCGCATCCAGGCCAACTTCCGCGCCTGAGGACGCCTGCGGCCCGGCCCCCACGAGGGGACCGGGCCGCAGCGCTGAGGTGGATCAGTCGCCGAGGCCGGCGCGGTCGACCTTGCGGTGGAACCGCATGCCGGCCAGACCACCGAGGACCGAGCCGACCAGGGCGACGCCGGCGACGACCAGCGCCACGATGATCGCGGTGGTGCTCAGGTCGCCCTCGTTGACCGGCAGGCGGGGGAAGGCGTTGAGCTGACCCAGCACGTCGTACTGGTTGCCGGCGACGGCGGCCAGCACCGCGACGACGACGGCGACGACGACCGCCCAGACCCAGACCGCGATGCCCTGGCGGACGCCGTGGAAGCGGGCCATGCGGCCGGCCACGTAGCCGCCGGAGTAGTAGGAGAGGAACAGGATCACCAGGAGGGCGATGCCCCCGGCCCAGCCCACGGCCTGCGGGTTGTTCGTGGCGTCGTCGGCGGCCTGGGACAGCGAGGTGTCCGTGGCCAGCCCGACGGCGGTGCCGGCGGCGGCGACGAGCGCGGTCAGCAGCACGGCCATGCCGGTGGCGGTCAGCCAGCCGAAGAAGGCGGAGCCGATCTTGACCCCGCCGGCGCGCTCCTTCTCGGCGGCGACGACGTCACGGCGGGACGGGGTCGCGGCGACGGTGGTGTCGGCGGGCACGGCGTGGGCGCCGGCGGCGGTGGTGGTGGGACGGGCATCGGGGTCGATGGACACGGTCGCTCCTGGGACGGGTTCCCGCTCCGGGCGGGGTGGACGGGTGGACGGGGTGGTGCGGGGCCGGGGCCGGGCGGTGGTGCACCCGGCCCCGTGGGCGGCTTACTTGAAGACGTCCTTGACCTTCTCGCCGGCCTGCTTGGTGGACGCGGAGGTCTGGTCCGCCTGGCCCTCGGCCCGGAGCTCCTCGTTGTCGGTGGCCTTGCCGATGGCCTCCTTGGCCTCGCCGACCAGCTCCTCGGCCTTGTTCTTGATCTTGTCGAGACCGCTCATGGCGTCGCTCCCGTGGGTCGGGCACCAGGTGGTGCCGATGTCGGCAGGACGGTCGCCCTGCCGGGGCCCGGGCGGACGGACAGTCCGCTACCGGATCGTCCGCAATGGTTCCTACGTCGTAAGCCCCACCCGGACAGCGGTTCATTACGCCGTAAGCGGCCCGGCCAAACATCAGCGGGGCAGATCACACCCCGGCCTTCTCGACGTGCGGCGGCCCGGTGGGCGTTGCAACCTCGACCGGACGGCACGACGGAAGGTGGACGTGTGGCAACCCCCGGGGACGACGAGCCGGGCACGGACGTGGGCGCGATCCAGGACGGCGGGATCGAGGCGCCCGACCACCCGGGCGACCCCGACCTGCCCGAGAACCGGGGTCGGCCCGCTGCCGAGGACGCCGCCGGACCACCCAACCTGGGCACCCGGGTACCGCTGGACCGGGAGCGGATCATCTCCGCGGCCATCGACTACATCGACGCGCACGGCCTGCCCCTGCTGACCATGCGCCGCCTGGGGTCCGCGCTCGGGGTCGAGGCGATGAGCCTCTACCGGTACGTGCCCGGCCGGGACGACCTGCTCGACGGGGTGGTCGACACCGTCGTCGACGAGCTGTTCGCCGACGACGAGGTGCTCTTCGAACCGACGTTCGGGTGGCAGGACTACCTCCAGCGCCTGGCGCACGGCGTCCGGCGCATCGCGCTGGCCCACCCCGCCCTGTTCCCCCTGGTGGCCACCCGCCCGCCGGCCGCGCCGTGGGTCCGCCCGCCGCTGCGCAGCCTGAAGTGGGTCGAGTCCCTGCTGCGGGCCCTGCACACCCACGGGTTCACCAGCGTGCAGGCCGTGGTGGCCTACCGCGCCTACACCAGCTTCCTGCTCGGGCACCTGCTGCTGGAGGTCGCCCAGCGCGGGGTGTCGGTGCACCCCGAGGACGACCCGGACGGCACGCCGTCGACCAGGCAGCTGGACCTGGTGGAGTTCCCGCTGATCACCGAGCTGCAGCCGCTGCTGTCCCTGGACGAGACCCTCACCGAGTTCGAGGAGTCCCTGGAGAGCCTGCTCGACCGGCTGCAGACGATGCTCGAGACCGGTGCGCACCACCTGCCGCCGCCCACCGAGGACGACGGGCTGACCGCACCCCCGCCCACCGGCATCTGAACGATCCGTCCGCACCGGTTCCGGACCCCCGGGGGTCGGGTAGGCCCGGCCGATGAGTCTCCTGGGATTCCTCGACCGCATCGCCGACTCCCCCGCCCTCGACGGCGCCGACCGGCCCGCGCGCACCGCCGTGCAGCGGGCGCTGCGGCCGCGTGCGCTCGAGGACGCGCTGCACGGCACCTGGCTCGGCCACCCGCTGCACCCGGTGCTGGCCCAGGTGCCGGTGGGCAGCTGGGTGGCCGCCGGGCTGCTCGACGCCGTCCCCCCGCTGCGCCCCGCGGCGACCGTGCTGATCGGGACCGGGATGGCCGCCGCCGTCCCCACCGCCCTGGCCGGCTCCGCGGACTGGGCGCAGCAGGAGGTGGGCGTGCGCCGGGTCGGCCTGGTCCACGCGGCGCTGAACACCGTCGCGCTGGGCCTCTACGCCGGGTCGCTCGTCGCCCGCCGGCGGGGCGCGGGGACGGCGGGCCGGGTGCTCGCCTACGCCGGGCTCGCGCTGGCCGGCGGCTCGGCGGGCATCGGCGGCCACATGAGCTACGCGCAGGGCTCCGGGGTCTCCCACGCCGCCACCGCCGCCCGCTCGCTGGGCCATGACTGGGTGGACCTCGGGCCGCTGGAGGACCTGCCCGACGGCCGCCCGGCCCGCCGCACCGGCCCGGGCCAGGGCACCCCGGTCCCGCTGGCCGTCGTCCGTCGCGGCGAGCGGGTCGACGTGTTCCTCGACGCCTGCGCGCACCTGGGCGGGCCGTTGTCCGACGGCGCGGTCGAGCAGGTCCGCGGCCGGGACTGCCTGGTCTGCCCGTGGCACGACTCCGCCTTCGAGCTCGACGGCGGCGAGCCCACCCGCGGCCCGGTCGCCGTCCCGCAGGAGAAGCTGCTGGTCAAGCAGGAGGGCGGCCGGGTGCTGGCCCGCCTCGCCGGCCGGCACACCGGCGACGACTGACCCCGCTCACCCCAGTCCGGCGCGGGCCGCGCAGCGGACGGCGTCGGCGAGGGCGTCCAGGCTGGGCGAGCGCAGCTTCCACTGCTGCCACCACAGCACGACGTCCACCGCGCCGGCCGGGTCGAGCTCCACCAGGCCGTCGTCCGGGCCGGTCTGCAGGTCGGGCAGCATGCCCCAGCCCAGGCCGAGCCGGACGGCGGCCAGGTAGTCCGCGCTCGCCGGCACGAAGTGCACCGGTGGGGTGGGCCGGTCGTGGGTGCGCCGGCGCAGGTAGGCCGCCTGCAGGTCGTCGGTGCGGTCGAAGACGACGACCGGCGCGCGGCGCAGCTCGGCCGGCGTCGCACCCGCGGGGAACCACCGCCCGGCGAACGCCCGGGTGGCCATCGGGCGGTAGGTCATCGACCCCAGCCGGTCGACCGAGCACCCGGGGACGGCGACGGGGTCGGCGGTGACCGCGGCCATCACCGTGCCGTCGCGCAGCAGCGCGCTGGTCAGGGTCTGGTCGGCGACCCGGACGTCGAGCTGCACCCGGTCGGCCAGCGGCGCCACCGCCGGCAGGAACCAGGTGGCCAGCGAGTCGGCGTTGACCGCGACCGGGAGCACGGGCGGCCCGGGCGCGGTGGTCCCGGCGAGCTGGGCGGTGGTGTCGGCGACCAGCAGCTCCACCTGCCGGGCCAGCCGGAGCACCGCGGCGCCGGCCTCGGTGGGGACGACGGGCCGGCTGCGGACCAGCAGCACCTGCCCGGTCGCGGACTCCAGGGCCCGCAGCCGCTGGCTCACCGCGGACGGCGTGACGTGCAGCAGCCGCGCGGCACCGTCGAGGGTGCCCGCCTCGACGGCCGCGGCGAGCGCCTGCAGCTGGGCCAGGTCCATCGACAGCGCAGCTTACGGTGCTGCAGAACCGTGCGCGGGTCTGTCGTCGACGAGCACTAGCGTCGGGCCCGTGGGAACCGCTGTGCTCGCCGGGCTGGGCCTGGGTCTGTCGCTGATCGTCGCCATCGGGGCGCAGAACGCCTTCGTGCTGCGCCAGGGCCTGCGCCGGGAGCACGTGGCCGCCGTGGTGGCCGTCTGCGCCGTCTCCGACGTGGTGCTCATCCTCGCCGGCGTCGGCGGGACCGGCGCGGTGCTGACCCGGGTGCCGTGGCTGGTCGACGTCGTCCGGGTGGCCGGCGCCCTGTTCCTCGGCGGGTACGCCGTGCTCGCCGCCCGTCGCGCGCTGCGGCCGGCCGCGCTGGCCACCGACGCCGGGGGCACCCGGGCCGGGCTGGGCGCGGTGGTGGGCACCGCGCTGGCGCTGACCTGGCTGAACCCGCACGTCTACCTGGACACCGTGCTGCTGCTGGGCAGCGTCGCCGGCACCCACGGCGGCGACCGCTGGTGGTTCGCCGCCGGTGCCTGCGCGGCCAGCCTGCTGTGGTTCACCGGCCTGGGGTTCGGTGCCCGCGCGCTGCGCCCGGTGTTCGCCCGCCCCGCGGCGTGGCGGGTGCTCGACGGGGTCATCGCCGTCGTCATGGCGACCCTGGCGGTCTCCTTGCTGGTCGGGCCCGGCGGGGTGCTCGGGTGACCGACCGGCGCGGGCCGGTCAGCCGGCGTCCTGGGTCACCGGCTCCGGCACCGCGGGGCGGACGTCGTGCGCCACCACCGGCCGGGACTCCAGCACGCGGCGGCCGACGGTGAGCAGCGCCACCACCCCGAGCACCGACACCGCGTGCTGCACGTCGGCGATGCCCTGGTCCAGCGCCAGCCCGCCGACCATGCACAGCGCCAGCGCGGCACCGGCCCGGCGGCGCCACCGGCCGGCCGGCATCGTGACCACCAGCGCCGCGACGAGCGCCCAGCTGCCGGCGGAGGTGCCGCCGTCGACCTCGTGCAGCTGCAGCCGGGCCGGGTCGAAGCCCAGCGCCGCGGCCACCCGAGTGCCGACCAGCACCGGCACCGACCCCAGCAGGTCGCCGGCGAAGAACCCGACCGCGGTCCACCGGCTGCCCACCCGCGCCTCGGCGACCGGGACGACCGCCAGCAGCAGCACGTTCACCCAGACCAGCCCGGGGCTGGCCTGCACCACCGGGGAGGTGAGCAGCCGCCAGACCTGGCCGTGGGTCAGCAGGTCCCAGGACGACCCCGCGGCCAGGAACAGCTGCTGGTGCACCTGCGGGTCGTAGGCGCTGGACAGCATCAGCCACAGCTGGACGACGACGGCCGCCGTCGTCACCGGGAACCGGCGGACCACGGTGGCGACCCGCACCAGCGGGTTGCGCCGGTCGGGCAGCTCGCCGAGCCGGGCGACGGCCACGGCCACCCGCGGCAGCGCGCTCTCCGACGTCGTCACCAGGTAGCGGGGCTCCCAGCGCGGCGCCCACTTGTCCTTGAACG
>Ga0325400_1000607_pt1 | contig 27150 bp, 33 predicted proteins | sample PopdelMetagenome_2_FD_205662 | JGI IMG/M metagenome (GOLD analysis project Ga0325400, IMG submission 205662) | Populus deltoides microbial communities from Bellville, Georgia, United States - Xylem-PdKOR-R1 | ecosystem: Host-associated > Plants > Phyllosphere > Stem > Wood/Secondary xylem...
AAGGTGGTTATCCGTATCCTTGACGAATCCAGCCGGCCGGCCACTTTAGAAGAACTTGGTTACTGGGGCGAGTCATTAGCCCGCGTCCGCCAGGCGATCGTGCAGCCGCACGGCATGGTACTGGTGACTGGCCCGACCGGTTCTGGTAAATCAACTAGTTTGTTCAGCGTTTTAAGCCAGCTCAACGAACCATCGGTTAATATAAGTACGATTGAAGACCCGGTTGAGTATCGTATTGTCGGCGTCAACCAGACACAGGTAAATGCTCAGGCCGGCATGACCTTTATCAGTGGACTTCGTTCACTGCTGCGTCAGGATCCGAACATTATCATGGTGGGAGAAATCCGTGACGGCGAAACGGCTGACCTTGGCGTTCAAGCCGCGCTGACCGGACACTTAGTGTTTAGTACGCTGCACACTAATAATGCAGCCACTTGTTTGCCGCGTCTACTCGATATGGGCATTGAACCGTTCTTGATCGCCAGTACAGTACGAATTGTCATCGGTCAGCGTTTAGTCCGTAAGCTATGTGTTGATTGCCGGGAGTCGTATCAGCCAAAAGCCGATGAACTGCAGCAAATTACTAAAGATTTTAATTTAGATTTAAAGACTGGAACCGTTAAATTAGCTCAGCTTGAAAAAGCCGCTATGGACAGTGGTGTTGGCGTTGAAACGACCCCGGAAGCTAGCGTCGGCAGCAAACAAATCAGCCGATTATGGCGGGCTAATGAAGCTGGTTGTGCCGGCTGTAACCGTACCGGTTACCGCGGTCGGATCGGTGTCTACGAAGTGCTTCAAAACGACAGCGCCATCCAAAAATCAATCATTAATAACGCGACCAGCGAAGATATCGATGCTCAGGCGATTACCGCCGGCATGATAACGATGCGGATGGACGGCCTGATTAAGACGCTACGCGGTCAAACCACGATTGAAGAAGTCATGCGCGTCACGAGCGCCGAGAAGTAACCATGCCGGATTTTAGTTTTGTCGCCAGCAGTAGTACCGGTCAAACCCAAAAGGGAACGATCAGCGCCCACAACCGTGAGGCCGCCGTCCAAGCCCTGCGTGGCCGCCAGCTCCAGCCAGTAATCGTTAAACCATCCAAATCGGCTGGCGGTTTGTCGATGAATATATCGATGCCTGGTTCGACCGGTGTTAAAACGCACGATCTCGTCGTCTTCACTCGTCAGTTCTCGACGATGATCAACGCTGGTGTGCCGATTCTGCGGGCACTCGTCATTTTAAAGGATCAAAGCGACGCGCCAATGCTGCAAACCATCCTGCAAGAAGTCGTCGCTGATGTCGAAGCCGGTGGCAACTTAAGCGATGCGTTCGAGAAACACCCGAAAGTTTTCTCCAGTATTTATGTCAATATGGTCCGGGCCGGTGAGTCGGGCGGTATCCTCGACAAAGTGCTCGGCCGCTTAGCTTATCAGCAAGAAAAAGACGCCAATCTTAAGAGCAAGATTAAAGCCGCTATGGTGTACCCATCGGTTATCGCCGGCGTCACCGGTATTGCCTTCTTCGTGCTCATGACCTTTATCGTTCCAAAAATCGGAGGCATTTTAACAGAGATGGGCGGTGCTAACGCGCTTCCGATTTACACAAGGGCTTTATTGGCGGCCAGCGATTTTCTACGTTCACCAATTTTTATTGGTCTGGTCGTTATTGGCCTTCCAACCGGCATTATTTTTTTCCGCCGCTGGATTCATACGCCCAAAGGTCGCTATCAGTGGCACTCCATCCTCTTAAAGATTCCAGCCGTTAAGACAATTATTACAAAGACTGCTATTGCCCGTTTCTCTCGCATCTTTGCTTCGTTAATGGGTGCCGGCGTTTCGATCGTCGAGGCCATGAACACGACGGCCGGTGCAATTGGCAACGCTGTGATTGAAAAGGAATTACTCGACTGTTCAAGGGCGATTCAAGCTGGCAGTCAATTGTCGGACGAGTTAGCCAAAGCCAAACACTTCCCGCCGATCGTGGCCCAGATGATGGCCGTCGGTGAAGAGACCGGTCAGACCGATACGGTTATTTTGAAAATCGCTGAGTTTTACGAGGAAGAAGTTGATACGGCAGTTGGTGCCTTGTCGTCCATCATCGAACCGGTCATGATCGTCGTCTTAGGTGGACTGGTCGGTTTGATCGCGGTCAGTGTCTTTGGACCAATCACCCAAATCTCGTCCGGCGCCAGTTAGTAAAACCATAAGCTTATTGACAACTTCTTGTGCATAAGAAATAATACGGGACATGGCACGTAGTGTCGTTCTAAAAGGGCACCAATAAAATAGAAAGGTTAGGGGAAGAATGCGCTCCACTAAAAAACTTAATAACTCCGGCTTCACGCTCATCGAGCTGCTGATCGTCATTATCATTATCGGTATTTTGGCGGCCATCGGTTTCGTAGCTTACTCTGGTTCACAGAACAAAGCTAAGAAAGCTTCAGCTGAATCAACCGTCTCTCAGGTCAAGAGCAAGTTGGCTGAATACAACGCCGCTAATGGTAACTATCCAGCAACCCAAGCTGCATTTAACACCTGGCTCGGTAGCGCCGACGGTGGCAACAACGGCACCTTGGCTGGTACGTTCGTAACTCCAGGTTATACATACGCTGCTAATAATGGCTCCGGTGCTGCTTGTGACAACTCAGCTACTCCATGTAGCGGTTACACCGTCACGGCCAGCAAGGCACTCTTCAGCGGCAGCGCTGACATTACCCAGACTAACTAATCCTAGTTAGCTGACTTTATAAAACCGCTTGGGCAAAAGCTTAAGCGGTTTTATAATTGTAAATAACATGAGGTCAACACAAGATAATCGGCCAGTCAGCCAGGAGGCTGGTTTTACGCTGGTCGAGATTATGGTGACCATGGTTGTGTTTGGTATCGTCATCGCGTCGATTGCCGGCCTCTTTTATAATATGCAAATTACTGAAGTCCGTAGTCAACGACTCGATCTGGCTCAGCGAGCGGCCCGTTCTCAAATTGAGGTACTACGTAACTCAGGCTACTCGAATCTTACACCCGGCAGCACCATTGATTTTACGGCTAACTTACCGGCTGCTTTGCCGGCTGGCAAAAGAGGCACAGTCACGGTTAGTGAGCCGTTGCCTGAACTGCGTCGAGTCGATGTCACAATCACGTATGTTGATTACAAGATACCGCAAAATGTAACGCTTAGTTCGGACATCGGCGTGATTGGCATTGGGCAAGGACAATGAACCAGTTACGTAAAGATCAGGCCGGCTTTACGCTGGTTGAAATGACCGTAACCCTAATATTATTAAGTGTCGTTGGACTGACAGTTACGAACTTTATTGCCCGCTGGCTGCAGCAATCCAGTCTGGCCCAGTCACGGACAGCCCTATTACAGACAGCTCAATCGGCTCTTGATAGCGTCAATGATGACGTACGTTTATCTGGAAGTGCTGACGCGGTTAATCGTTGGCCGGATGCCAACGGCCCAAATAACAATCAATTTGGTTGGGCGTCGTCCAGTAGCGTATTGGTGTTGGCACGGGTAGCGGTCGATAAGTCAAACAATATTATATTCAGTGATCAAGCTAAGTATATCTCGCAAAAGGATGCGATCATTTATTATCGAACTGGCACGACGCTCTACCGCCGTGTTATATCGTCTGGTGCTACCAATGTGGCATCGATTTCAACCTGTCCGGCTGCCAAAAAGACGGCGACCTGTCCGGCAGACCGTATCATCGCCACCGGCATTACTAACTTCGCGGCTACGTACTACGACGTTAACAATGACGTCGTCGCGCCGGATGATGCCCGCTCGGTACAATTGGCAATTACTGCCGAGCGTAAGCTTAACAATAAAACAGTCGCAGCCAATTATGCGACAAGGATGGTGTTCCGTAATGACTAAATTGGCTGACGGTTACGTATTGGTTTCGGCGATTGTTATGATCTTGTTCCTGACGACACTTGGATTAGCCGTGTCATCACTGACGGCAGCACAATATCAGCACACTAAGCGCGAAGTTTTCGTTCAGAATGCCCAACTGGTGGCCGAAGCCGGTATCGAACGATCAGTACAACAGCTCAATACTAATAATAATTTTACTGGCTATTCTGCAACCCAGTACTTCAACAATACGAACCAGGGCCGAAGCGTTTATACGACATCTGTCGTCAATGGCAGCGATGGCAATTCGAAGACGATCACATCAACTGGTTCGGTTTACCGCACGGCTAGTGCCAGCTCGCCCTACATCACTCGTAAGGTCAGAGTAACGGTTGTTGGCACCTCAAGCAGTGGCTACTCGGTATACAGTGGGCCGGGTGGTCTGGTGATGAGTGGCTCGGCGACAATTTTGAACTCTAACGTGTATCTCGGCGGTACGCTTACTCTGACGGGTGCAGCCAAAATTGGCAGCACTAACAATCCGGTTGATGTTGACGTTGCCAACAATGCTTGTCCAACTGGTAATACTCCGGGCTCAACCTACCCGCAGGTTTGTAATAATGGCACGCAACCAATTAGTTTGGCTCAATCGACATACATTTACGGTACGGTCTGCGCGACTGGCCAGACTAGCAAAGGTCCGACTGGATCAAACATTCAGGGTGGTAACGGTGGTGCTGGCCTGAAAGCCGGTTGTACCGTGCCGGCTGTTTCGCCCGAAGTGTACAATAAGTCAGCTCAGGTTTCGGCCGTTGCCGTAACTGGTGCTGGTACAAGTAACACTTACGTTTGTAACAGTTGGCCGTTCGACCGGACCTGGCCGGCAAATCTTAAATTGACAGGTAACGTCACGATTGATGGTTCTTGCAACCTCAAAGTTAATGGTAATGTTTACATTACCGGCAATCTGACAGTCGGCGGCTCGGCTCGTATCACGACGGCTGATGGTGTTGGCGCTAATAGACCTAAAATTCTGGTTGACGGCACTATCAATGTCGGTGGCTCAGCAGCCATGATTGCTAATAACGTCGGTGCCGGACTGGATTTCATCAGCTTTAAAAGCAGCGCCTCATGTAATCCGAACTGTACGTCAGTATCTGGCACTGAGCTCAAGACGACCCAAAGTTTATCGACCATTACGATCGGTGGCAGCGTAAATTTACCAGGTATGGTCTTTAATGCGCAATGGGGCAAAGTATCATTGGCCGGAAGTGGTAATGTTGGAGCCGTGACTGGACAGACGGTTGATCTGAGCGGTGCTGGCACAGTCGTTTTTGGCACAACACTATCATCTGGTTCAAAAACCTGGAGCATTACCAGCTACCAACCGCTCTATTAGAGCATAAGCGGTGTGCTATACTAAGCATAGACATAGTCTGAGACAAACATAAGGGTGGTATGAAACCGCAAACCGATACATTTTTGCATAGCATTATGCTTCGTGACAAGCCGTTATTCGGTATGGATATTGGCCATGACACGTTACGCGTCATGCAGTTTGAGTCTACAGCCAAGGGCACACCACGAGTCAAGGGCTACGGTTCGGTTTATTTTAGCTCGACAGCAATTCGTGACGGCGTTATCGTTCACCCTGAAACGGTCGCGAAAGCAGCTTATCGTTTATTCTCTAAGAAATTAACTGGCGATATTAGTACTCGCCGCGTCGCCATATCACTGCCGGTCAGTCGAGCATTGACCCGGGCTGTTCAACTGCCGATCATGAAACCGAAAGAGATTGCCGAAGCCGTCCGGACCGATGCCGAGCAGTATCTGCCAGCAGCTATTGATAGTCTGTATCTCGATTACACAATACTTAATAAGACAGCTGATACGATCGAAGTATTTGTTGTGGCCGTGCCACGGACTTTGGTAGATTCCTATACGGTTTTAGCTCAAATGCTCGGTCTGGAAGTTATTTTGTTTGATACTACGATCGGTGCGAGTGCCCGATTATTTGCCAAAGATAAATTAAGTGATATCCCAACTGTACTTGTAGACTTTGGCGCCAATAGCACTGATATTACGATCGTTCATGGCGAGCCAGTTGTTACGGGTACCGTCGCATACGGTGGTGACGACATCACCTCTACCATTATGCGCACGCTTGATATGTCAGAGCGCCAGGCAACCACACTGAAAAGCCGCTACGGTTTATCGGTCGGGCCATACCAAAAGCAATTCACTTCAGCGGTTACACCATCGCTGGAAACACTCATCAAAGAAATTAAACGGACAATCCGTTACTATGAGCAACGCTACGCTAACGAAGCCGCGATTGATCAGGTAGTTACCATGGGCGGTGGTGCCAACATGCCAGGGCTGGCTGAACGTTTAACCGAACAGCTGCGTTTACCAGTTCGTCCGCTTGATCTGACCTCATTAATTGGCTTTGGAAAATTATCGCCGTTAGCCGCCGCCGACCATATGTCATATGTTACAGCCGCCGGTCTTGCCCTGGCTCCACCTACGGAGTTATTTTCATGATCAATCTACTGCCACCGGACGTCAAACAAGAGTATCGGTATGCCCGCTTCAATTACCGGCTAATGCGGTGGTGCTTGGCTTTGGCGGGTGTCGTCGTCGGCATTACGCTGATTGCAAGCAGCGGATTAGTCATCGTCAAAGCTCAATCGGCAGATTACCAGGCCCAAATTAATGATGCCAATGTTGATCTGGCCCGTCAGAATAACGACCAGATCCAGAGCCAAGTGACAGCCGTTTCTAGTAACATTCGGCTGATGGCCAACGTACTATCTAAGCAAGTTTTGTTTTCGCAGCTATTAAACCGACTCGGTAGCCTTACCCCATCTGATGTTAAGCTGACAAACTTATCGGTTTCGCAGGAGGCTGATGCCATCCAGGTGACAGCCACGGCCCGGACGTATGAAGCGGCCACTCAGTTGCAAGCCAACTTAAGCGATCCTGATAACCGAATATTTTCAAAAGCTGATATTGTCAGCATCAGTTGCGAGCAAGCTGCTACGGCTACGACGACGAGCGATTATCCATGCACCGTCGACATCAAAGCACTCTTTTTAGAGAATAATCCGTTCCTATTCATTAATACTGGAAAGGCTAAATCATGACCGCGCGCCAAGCTTTCCGAGGGATGTTGCTCGCGGTAGCCGTTTTGGTGGTGCTTGTGTTCGTATCGATCAAAGTATTGGGCGGCTTATTACAGACTGAGGCCAACAAACTGGCTGATCTTAAATCTGATGCCGCTACGATTCAGGCTAAGCAGGCCCAATTGTCTAAAAATAAGCAGGATCTAGCTAAATACGCCGACTTGAACACGATCGCTAAAACCGTCGTTCCACAGGATAAGGACCAGGCTCAAGCTGTCCGCGAAATTGTAGCGCTGGCGAAACAAAGCGGTATTAATCGGTTATCGTCGGTCACATTTGCGCCGTCTAATCTAGGTACGCCAGCTACCACCGGTGCTTCACCCGTTACGCAGGCAACACTCGTAAAAGGCATGGCAGGGGTTTATACGCTGCCAATTACGGTTTCGCAGGCCAATACCAGCCCGGTCAGCTACAGTAGTTTCCTCAGTTTTTTGACCGCTTTAGAGCGTAACCGCCGGACTGCTCAAGTCAGTAGTGTTGATATTCAGCCAGACCAAAAAGATCCTGGCAAGGTATCATTTACATTGATCGTTAACGAGTATATTAAGCCATGAAAAAGACTAATCTAAACGTAGGACAACTTGTTACTCGTTTGTATAGTGCGCGAGTTGGCTTATTCTTGCTGGCGACCATTGTCGTTTTTGGATTTGTCGGTTGGCAAGTCTGGCGAGCGATTAATATCGCGCCGTCACAGTCCTCGGGCGCGGTTACGGCTAGCCCGAAGATAGATCAAGCGACTGTCGACAAAATCCGCTCACTACAAGATAGTAGTGTCCAGGTCCGGTCGTTATTCGACGAAGCCCGGCGCAATCCGTTCCAGGAGTAGGCTCGGCCGCGCTATAATAGCGGCATGTCACCACAATATATCAAGCATGCCGAAGCTGATTTAACTGCCCAAGATCCGATTCTGGGCGCATTAATTGCCAGTCAAACTTTGGAACCCCGTGGCCGACGCGAGGCTTACTTCGCTTCGCTCTGTCGTTCAATTATTGGCCAACAGGTGTCAGTGGCGGCGGCTATGGCTATCTATGGGCGCTTCGAAGCTATGACGCAGCTTGACCCGGCTAAAGTTGCCGGTCTTGACCCGGAAGCTATCAAGACAATTGGCCTGTCTCGCCAAAAAACTGGCTATCTCCTCGATTTAGCTGGACACTTCGTGGCCGAACCGGCAATTTATGATCATTTGGACATGCTTGAAGACCAGGCTGTCATTGACGAACTAGTTGCTGTTAAGGGAATTGGTGTTTGGACTGCTCAGATGTTCCTGATGTTCACGTTGCTTCGTCCGGACGTGTTCGCGCCGGATGATGTTGGTTTGCAAAAAGCTGTTGTCCGACTCTACAATCTACCAGCCGTACCATCTAAGACAGAATTAGTGGCAATGGCTGAACGGTGGCAGCCGCACCGCACCATCGCGAGTTGGCATCTGTGGCAGTCGCTGAACAACACGCCGGCGTAAATTCTTACAGTCAAAAAGATGCAGGTTTATTACGATACGATTAAATCGTAAGCGGAGTATATCTATGGACCCAATCAAAGTTATCGTACTGGCCTGCAGTCTCAACTCGTCATCAACCGAATCATCGAGCGAGCTAATCGGCCGCCAAATCCTCGACGAAATGGGCCAATACGGCGCTGAAGGTGAGATCATTCGCGCCGTCGACCACGACATCAAACCAGGTGTCGAACTCGACATGGGTAACGGCGATGCTTGGCCCGCCATCCGCGCTAAAATCATTGATGCCGACATCTTGCTGATCAGCACACCGATCTGGATGGGCCAGCCGTGTAGCGTTGCCAAGCGTGTTTTAGAACGGCTTGATGCTGAACTTTCCGAAACCGACGATGAAGGCCGTCTTTTAACCTACGGTAAAATCGGGGCTGCCTCAATTGTCGGTAACGAAGATGGTGCCCATCACTCGAGCGCCGAAATTTTCCAAGCTCTCAGCGACGTCGGGTTTACTATTCCAGCTGGTGGTCCGGCTTATTGGGTCGGCGAAGCGATGGGCAGTACCGACTATAAAGATCTACCGGAAACACCGGAAAAAACAATGACGACTATTAAGTCAGTTGCGGCCAATAGCGTGCACCTTGCTAAAATCTTAAAAGCGCAGCCATATCCAGCCGTCAGTTAGATTAAGTTGTAGTACACTTAATTTAATCGTAAATAAGGATCAGACATGGCCGCTACTGATTATGTTATCGAAGCCCGCGATCTCGTTAAGTCGTATGGTAAAACCGAAGTTCTTAAAGGCGTCAATCTTAAAGTCCGTCGTGGCACCATGCTGGCCCTGCTTGGCCCAAATGGCGCCGGTAAAACGACCACCGTCCGTATTTTAAGCACGCTTCTTAAATTTGACGGTGGTACCGTCACCGTCGAGGGCAACAACGTAGCAACCGATCCTGATAAAGTCCGAAGTGTTATTGGCCTGACTGGTCAATCGGCTGCCGTCGACGAGCTGCTAACCGGCCGCGAAAACCTTGTAATGATGGGCCAACTTTACCGACTGACCAAAGCCAGTGTCAAGGCCCGAGCGCAGGAACTATTAGAAGATTTTGATCTTGTCAAAGCCGCTGACCGCCCGGCTAAAACCTATTCCGGTGGTATGCGCCGCCGCCTCGACCTAGCCGTCAGCTTAATTGCAGCGCCACCAATCATTTTCTTGGACGAACCAACCACTGGCCTCGACCCACGCTCCCGCCTGACAATGTGGAACATTATCCGCAAATTGATGGCCGGCGGTACAACCATTCTATTAACGACACAGTATTTAGAAGAAGCCGATCAGTTGGCCGACCAAATCGTTGTCATTGACGGTGGTAAGGTCATTGCAGAGGGTACGGCAGCCGAGCTTAAATCTAAAGTCGGTAAAGACCGTCTAGAACTACTGTTCGATAATCCCAAAACCTTTAAGACGGCTCAAAAAGTTCTTGGTAAGGGTGTGATTGATACCAATGAAAAGGATAACTCTGTCACCTTGATTATCAATGATACCAACGCTGATGTCCGCACTATTTTAGAGCAACTTAGCGACAATAAAATCAAATTAGCCTCAATGGCGATTCATAAGCCAACCCTTGATGACGTATTCTTGTCACTGACTGGCAAACAAACTGCAAAGGAGTCCAAGTAATGGCAGTCGAACTACAATTTGAGCGTAAGCCAAAAATTATTATGGCCCTGCGTGACTCGCTTATCATGATTGCTCGCAGTAGCCGGCACATTATCCGCAATACAGATCAGTTACTCGGTACCTTCTTCCAACCAATTATGTTTTTGGCGCTGTTTTCGGCTGTGTTTGGCGGAGCGATTTCATTAGCGCTTGATCCAGGTGTTAGCTACATTCAATTTCTGATGGCTGGTATTATCGTCCAGACTGTTGCTTTCGGCTCTACTACCACGGCAATCGCTGTCTGTAATGACTTGCAGAAGGGTATTATCGACCGTTTCAAATCTTTGCCAATGGCCAATCTGGCTGTACTGAACGGTCACGTCGTTTCGGACTTATTCCGGAACGGTATTTCAACAGTCGTCATGTTATTAGCTGGTCTGGTATTCGGGTTCCGGACTAATGCCAACTTGCTTGATTGGTTAATGATTGCCGGTATCCTGATCCTATTTACCTTGGCTTTTTCATGGCTGGCAGCCATTGTCGGCGTCTTTGCCAAAAGTGTCGAAGGTGTCCAATGGCTGACGTTCGTAATTATCTTCCCGCTGACGTTTGCCAGTAGTGCGTTTGTGCCGGTCGAAGGTATGCCGCGTTACTTACGGGCATTTGCCGAAAATCAGCCAATCACCGTCGTAATCGATGCCGTCCGTAATTTGTTCCTCGATAAGCCAATTGGCAATGATGGTTGGTTGGCGGTTGCTTGGAGCCTCGGCATTCTAATTATTGCCGTCCCAGTCGCCTCAATCTTATTCCGTCGTAAAACCAGCTAAACGTCGTGAAGCGCTTGGTCCGGATTGCCGCTTATGTAGGGTAGGGCCGTATAACGCATGTAGTCTTGCAGGCGTTGATTGCCGTGACTACCAATGACCATAAAGTTCTGACTTTCATAGCTACTAAGACCTGACTCAGCCGGGAAAATGCCAACGTTTTGAAAAGCGCCATGGAACGCTGCGCTCAGTCGTTCGAGTACGATGGCCGCTTTGCCGCGGTAGGAGCCAATCGCATTCATGATTAACATACCATCCGAACTCAGCTTCTGAGCCATCAGACTAATAGCTTCTAGTGTGATCAATCCACGCGGTATCGCTAGCTCTGAAAAAGCGTCAATCATTATAAGATCATAGGTCTTAGTGGTTTGTTCCAGGAACTGGCGGCCATCACCACCGTATACCGTAAGTTCGGGCCACATAGCTAAGCCAAAGTGGTCACGGGCGATTGATAACAACTCTTCATCTAGTTCAACAACATCTAAATTCATGCCAGGCCTGTCTTGGTTCAAGGCTTTCGGCAAACTAAAGGCACCACCACCGATTAGCAAACTGCGTTCCGGCTTCAGCATTGTCGCTGCTTCACGGAAGCGTTGAATGTAATCAAATAGTAGTTCTGGTTTTTCGTCCAAAGCTAAACCTGATTGAGCGGCGGTTTGGTCGCCAGTGAAAAGCACCCGACTCGGCCGCCCGCGGTAAATCGTTTCGACGATTTGGTAATGATCATGGGCCGTTTGGAAGTCGGCGATAATGTGGCGGGTAAGAGACATCTGTCTAGTATAGCGTGTCACTACTGGAAAAATACAAAGCTCATGGTTATAATAGGTTTAAATGGGAAATCCAAACCAGGCACCGCTCAGTGCGGTTGAGCAACATAGTGCTGTACCAGAGGCAATTGATGGTAATGGTCAATTCCAAGCAGAGTTTTTAGATCATTATGGTATTGATGAGGAGCTAGCCCAGCAACACATTGAATATGGTGGTCATCGGGGCCCGCTTTATCAGGCGATTGGTCATGCCGCTTGTCCGGTAGGTGATACGCTGCGTAACGCTGTAATAAAAGCTCAGGAGCAGCATCCTGGTTCGGTAGAAGAAACCCGCGCAGCTGTCTTAAAGAAGTTGAATGGTATGGCCGACTTTCTCGACGACGAAGATTTGGCTGTTTTAGTCAATCGGAAACAATCCGAAAACGACCAAAAAAAAAATTAGTTGAGCAAGCCAAATTAGAACGAGAGGAATCTCCTAAAGAAGAGCTTCGAATTAAAGCTACGGTAATTGACAAGCCAAATGTACAGACCCGTACAGTAATCAATAAAACCAAGGCAGAACCAGTATTATCTGAACTAACGAACGAACCAGTAACTGAAGCTACACAGACTTTACCCGAACTTCAAGATATTGTGCAACTAGAACAAATTCAAGACACTGATCAAATCATAAAAGCACAAGTCCAAAACGTTGAAAATCCGAGGCTTTTGACGCTACCAGAAGCGACTACAATCATACCTAATGAGTTTCATCCTCAACAGTTAATTGAGCAAATTAACGAAGACAATAAAGAGACCGCTGTAACGATGTCCGTAGTAAATACGCGTAATACCGTTTTAGGCGATGCCGAAACTGGTTTAGTACCAAGTGAAGAATTAATTATTTCTCAAGCTCAATTAGAGACATATAAGTCAACAGACGGATTGACTATTGATGCTGGTATCGCGCTTAATCTTGAGTTGCCGCCAATACCAATTACTCAGGATTATGAGCCAACGTCTTACATTAAACTACATGCTGAACGCCTGACCTCAGTTGGTTCAATTGATCTTGTCGAATCATCGCCTATTGATATAGAAACTGAAGTTGCTCATAGCGAACAGCATCAAAAGAGCATGATATTGGAAGGTTTTGTCAGCCTTGATTTATCCGAAATCACTCAAGAACAACTTGAGCGTCCTGAACCTTTGCCAAGCTTAGAGCTAGATAGTGAGGCATTACATGACCCAATCACTCTACAAGAAGTGATTTTAACTCACGTTAAGACATTGCCTGAAACCAAAGTTGCACCGTTGATACCAGTTATGGAACGGTTATTAATTGTAGGTGAGCAGTTAGCTAGATTATCAGAAGCTGATGGCGATGAAGTTGATTTATTGCGATCTGAAGCAAATGCCATTATCGTATGGTTGATGGACGAGCTACTAATCGACATTGCCGAAGCTGATAAACAACGGATGATCGATCTCGTTATGTATGAGATTGCCGAAATGAATCAGCAGTTTAATGCTGATATCGATTTCGACGAAGGTACTCACGAGCGCAAATGGTTTCAACCATTATTATTTGCGTTGTCGGACGTCGTCACCTCAGCCAATACGCAGCTAAAAGCCATGACAATATTAGGCCGCTCGGCCATTCAGCCACTATCGGCAACCATTAGTTAATTATGTTACGGCGAAAATAGAGCTATCATTTTATTATTTTTGAGAAATAATAAGGAGATAGACATGGCCGATTTCAAAGTAGGCGATAAGGTTGAGTGGGAATATAGCGGTAGTAAAGTAACCGGTAAAATCACTAAGCGTATCACTGAAGAAACCGAAGCTGGTGGACGTAAAGTTAAAGCTAGCAAAGATGAGCCGCAGTTCTTAGTCAAAAGTGACAATAATGGCAGCGAAGCCGTTCATAAACCAGAATCTTTAAAAAAGGCGTAGTTACTTTAAGCGCTTTTTGACATTGCTAAACAACGGCCGTAAACGGTGATTATTCGCTAGTTTATCCTGATGTCGGTCTAAGAATTGCCAATACATCTGCGTCCAGTCCGACTCTTTAGCGGCGGCCGCCGTAGGCCACCAGCGACCCATTTTTTGCAAGTAATTACTACCCGAAATATAAGGTTTGCTCGCAAAGCCACCGTTATCAAGTCCGCCGTCGGCATATTGACTCATGCCAATCACGTTCGGCACCATCACCCATTCGTAGGCGTCGACGTACATCGTCATGAACCACTTATAGACTTCGTGCGGATCGTAGTCGGCAAGTAGCATGTAGTTGCCGAGGACCATCAAGCGTTCGATATGGTGCGAGTAACCATAAGTTTTAAGTCGGCTTAAGACATCTTCGAGCGGTGGCTCGGGCGCGCCTTCAAGCTTCCACCACCAGGCAGGTAGTTTCTTTTTTTGAGATAAGAAGTTGCGATCTTTCCAGTCGGCCGGTTTGTAATTGTATAGTCCAAACATGAACTCGCGCCAACCAATAACTTGGCGAATAAAGCCTTCTTTACCAGCGAGTGGTACATCGGCTTTAAGGGCGGCATCGACAACTTCTTCGGCATGCAGTAGTCCGATGTTGAGCAGGGCAGACATGGCCGAATGATATAGAAATGTTTCGCCTTTGAACATGGCGTCTTCGTAGTCACCAAAGTTGTTGAAACGATCTTTAATGAATTGCTTTAGCCACGTTTGGGCTTGCTTACGGGTAGTTGGTAGCCAGTTGACTTCAAGAGTGCCTGGATTATCGCCGAAGTAGGTTTCGACTAATTGCTTAACTTCGGCGGCATGTTTTGATTCACTCGGGAACTTTAATGGTGGCAAGGTCGCATCTTTGGGAAGTGGCTTGCGGTTTTCGCTATCGAAGTTCCAGCGGCCACCAATCGGCTTGTCGTGTTCGATAAGGATTTTCAAACGGCGCCGTTGCCAACGGTAGAATTGCTCCAGTTGAAGTCGCTTCTGGTCTTCGGCCCATTCATTAAAAGCTGAAGTGCTGGTTAGGAACATGGTATTTGGGGTCGTTTCTAACTCGATCTTATTATCAGAGCACCAGGTTTCAAGCTGTTGTTGCGGCGTACGGTCGTTCTGACGCATGGCGGTCAGTTTTGTGATCTGGTGTTTCTTGCAAAGTTTGCCAAGTGAGGTGTACCAGTCATCGTCGGTGTCGTCCAATTTTATATAATGGACGGTTCGACCGGCGTCAGTTAATTCATCGGCATACTCACGCATGGCGGTCAGGACGAAAGCCAATTTTTGTTTATGGTAATTGAACTTACGGCAAATTTGTTTCGATTCGATTAGAAAAACCGGTGCGTCAGGCTCTTGCTGCAGGGCAGAGTGATGATCAATCGTCAGTTGTGTGCCCCAAATGACGATTGCCGTTTTAGCCGTTGGCATGCTGGTGCTCCTTACGGCGGCGGATATAGTCTTCGTCGAGCCGCGCCCTATCGTAATATTCATGAAAAATACGAGCTGACTCGGCTTTGATAGACTGTTCCGAACCGGCGTCCTGGGCCTTGATCGTGCCATCGTTCGCATAATTATTGCCAGATGCGTGGTTGGTATAGCGCCGTGACCGGGTAAAACCCATCTGTAAAAACTTACGCGCCATATCCATACCAACGAAATCATCGGCCTTTTGGTAATCGAGAAACATCTGATAAATATGTTTTGCCGACTTAGTGGCGGCAGCTGGCGTAGCGAACTTCCAGTGTGGCAAGATTTCTGATTTGTACGGCTGAGCGATTAGGACGCCTTGCTCACCGCGGCCCACCACATATTTATCGGGGTATTTGCGGAAATCTATATCACGGTAAGCGTCGGCATAACTGGTTTTTAACATGCGATAAGCATTGCATATTTTTATGAACCTGACGGTGAGCTAGCTTACGCTCAAGTAGCGCTATCGATGAGGCGTTTGCCGCCGCGGTCGAGCCACCGCTCATAGGTTGGACTGCTGCCAGCGTGTCGTTCACGCCAAAGGCCAAGTGCGTCGCGGGAGTAGCTTACGGTTTCGGCGGAAGTTAGCCCTTCACCGTCTTGCAAACGTCGAGCAGCACCCGGACCGCCGTTGTAGCCGGCCGCTACCAGCTCGACCGTTTCGTCCCAGGTCGGCGATTGCCCAGCCGTTCCAAAGCGGTCACGTAAATAACTAAGGTAGGCTGCGCCAAACTCAATGTTAGTGGCTGGGTCATAAATGTCGTAGTCGGTCCGAGGTTCTTTTAAATATTTTTTGGCAATGTCACCGGCCGTCCCTGGCATAATTTGCATGAGTCCCTGAGCACCAACCTGACTGACAGCTTGCGGGTTGCCGCCAGATTCAATGGTAATAATGATAGCGAGCAATTCCGGATCAACCTGATATTTTTCGGCATTCGTCAAAATGAGGGATTGCCAGCGATGAACTGACTCGGGTAGCCAGGCAATGCCAAGCTGATCATTACGGCCCCACAGCGGTTGGTCGCTACTGAACGGATGATACATACGCTGAACCCCGATTACGATTGCTATAAAAAGGGCTATGAATGCTACGACGCGTAAAGGTCGTCGCTTGAAAGCTTTTAGTTTACGACGTAACGGTTGGAGTGATGTTTTGCCCACCTAATTAGTATAACGGCTTTAGCTAAGGACGGCCTGGTATATGCTGCAGCGGATCGGTCGGCACGCCGTTGACACGGATTTCGAGGTGCAAGTGCGGACCGGTTGATACGCCAGTGGTGCCTTCATAACCAAGGACGGTAGTTTTCGTGACCGGTTGGCCGCTTTGAACATTAATCGAGTTGAGATGAGCATAAGTTGAAGTCAGGCCGTTGCCATGGTCGACGATGACGTGGTTGCCAAGGCCTTTGCTGCTATAAATTGCTTCGGTAACGATGCCGGGCTTGAATGGTTTGATCTCGGCCGTGCCACGGCGTTGGCCGGTGCTGATATCCATGCCGGTATGCTTATCCTGAAACGGACGGTGGGGGACGCCGAATAAGGTTGTAATCTGGCCGTTCAAGGGCCACTGCGGTGCGTCGTCAACCTGTGGAGCGATAGTAGGCGTTGGGACGACGGTTGCGGGAGCTGGTGCTGGCGTCTCGGCAACGGACACAGCTGGGTTAATAACGGGCAGGGCAGTGTCATCAATTGGCGTCAGCAAATTACCAACACTAACGTTTTTGGCGGCAGCGTTCATAACAACGGTTGGTGTCGTAACGGTGGCGGCATATTGGTTGCCAATCAATTGACCGGTCAATAGGACACCACTGTTGAGCGTACGGACACTGGTGTTGGCGACCAGACCGACACCGTTAATAACCGTGCCACTAAAACCATGCACGCCGTTTACGACAGCCCAGAGGGCATATCGGCCATGTTGTCCAGCATTATTGAGATAGTCTTCGGCTGTATTCGCTAAAGTAGCCAAACTATCTAATAGGGCGCTATCGGAACCATACGCCGTTGACGTAAAGGTTTCACTTTTAGGCGGTTGTGTTGGTTCTTCCAGAGGTGGTAGTAGTGAAAAGCCAAGTAATAAGCAGAGTAGGCTACCGCCACCGATCATAACTTGCCGCAAACGTAATTGTGACCAAAGTGCCGTAACTCGTTCTTGCATAAACTAACGAAATATTGTTGAAGATGATAGTATAACGCCGATTGAACCATTTGTCATGCATAAGCATTTTGTATTGACGTTAAGTCATCGAACGTAATTGCTCTAAAACAACCGGATCAAGCTTGCCGTCATGCCACCGTTCCTCAAAGTTCTCACGGCCCATCCACTGATATAAATCGTGCCAATAATCATCGGAGGCAAAGCCGGCAATGGCCAATCGGCGTATAATTTCATCTTTTAAAGCTTTATCAACCGTTATAAGTTGGTCATCTGGCGTGACGCCAAAATAAAGATCATGCAGGTCGATCATCCGAAGTAATTCATCAATAGGTTCAGGTGAGTCATCGCTCCGCAGGTCAACCACGACATCACTAAGGCCACCGTAGCCACCGCCCTTCGAGACGACTAAAACGGCCGCCGCTTGCTTACCGCGCGGATCGCCGCCAGCAGCTTGGCCAGCTTGAAGGGCATTTACTAATCGTCGAGCCAATATCGGTTCGTTGGCTTGAGCGATCCAGGTGTCGACCATTGCCGTAACGACGTGTTCGCCCGCCAACATGTTACCCTGGGCGGCATATGAGCCGTCCGAATGTTCGGTAGCAATGCCGCCGGCCCATGGCATGCACTTGCTGCCAGTGTAGGTAATAGCTTTACCGACCTTATCGACGACACCAATTTGACGTTCGTCGCGCATCGGATCAGTGCTTAAGAACTGTTGCAGCATGGCTTCCGGGGAAAGGCCGTCTTTTAGCAAAGCCAATCCTTCGGTTTTCAAAGCGACGTTACCATAGGCTTGAGTTGCTAAGGCACCGGCATCAGCGTCAGCTGCAGGCACGTAGGCGCCAACCGCTAAGAACTTACTGGCGACGGCAACGCCGATTTGTGTGCCATCTTTACTGCGACCGATAAGGGAGAATGTCATGGCCTTATTGTACCAACTTATCTAAATTGTTGATTCAAGGTGGTGCTTAAGTTTTTGGAAAGCTTTTGTTCGCATGCTGAACTCTGGTTTATATTCGTCGCCCATTTCAGCGAAGGTTTCGCTAATGCCGTCAGGTTGAAATATTTCGTCCCAACCAAAGCCATCAATACCATTTGGGGCCACGATTTGACCATTAATCTCACCCTCGAAGAATCGAACGACTTGGCCATCGTCATAGCCAATGACCGTTTTAGCGATGGCAGTACGTTCATGGATATCTTGGCACAGCTTATAAATACCTTGGCAGCCAACTGCTTCAAGCATCCATTTGATCAGTGGGCCAGGGAAGCCGTTAAGTCCCGTTAGATAAAGCGAAGTATCTTCAACAATCAATGGTCCCTGGTGATGTTGTTTAGCTATAGCCAGCTTTTTACTTATGACTAACTGAGGATCTAATGTTTGTTCTTCTGGTAAATCAATCTCGATCTGTCGAAGTGTAGGCAATAATTGCTTAGCTTCACTAAATTTATTTTGATTACCGGTTACAAAGTAGAGTGGTTTCATAGACATATCTTAGTCATTCTTAAGTAGATTTACAAAAGCCTGCCATTTTTTGACAACGGCGTCCGATGAGCCGCCATGGCGCCAAATATCTTTATCAAGTGCTGAACCGTCAGTGGCGCGAACTCGTAAACAATCAGGACTAACTTCTCCAAACATCTTTTTACCATCGGCTGCTATAAAAAAGCAAATGTCCCATAAGTCCAAACCTTTGTTTTTGAAATATTGCTGTAATGTCATGAATGCGGTCATAGCAGTTTTCTGTGCTTCTGAAACATTAATGAACCACTTGGCCATTGGCTCTGGTAAAACTTCGTCAGCTAACCGGTTATCAGATAAATCATGTGTCGGGTTGCGCCAATCGAATCGGATGAATGGCTGAGGATAAGGCTTGTCAGCCCTTATTGGCCAACCATTGATAGTTGTATGTTCAGTCATTGCGTAGTATCGATGTTTTGGCGTACCGCTATGAACGGTCTTAGCAACAACCTCAATCGGTGGGGCTACTGGCAGGGTGGCCAGCTCCTCCTTTGTTAAATCATTTGGTCTAAAGGGTGCTGGTGTACCTTGTACGACTGGTTGCAGAACAAGCTGCGAGCGGATCCAGCGATCAGTGATCTCTTTATAAGTATGCTGTATCCCGGCTTCACGAAGAATAGGTAGCAATGCTGCTATAGACTTTAGCCGTAGTATATCCGTGCCAGGGATAACGCCGCTTCGATTATGCGTATAACTATAAATTGTTGGTTTCAAGGCTATTATGACTTCGCCATTACCAAGGTAGCGGACTTCTTTACTCTCACCTTCTGTCACTAATGGCAAAGCTTTAAAATGTTCTAAAGTAAAATCATTTAATTTCATAGTTATCTCTGTATGTTCATGTCCCAGATGATATTACGAGCTAAAGCTTCGGGGGTGACATCGCTGTCACTGCGGTATAGCCCAAGCATATGTTTACGCATGACAGGATTAATGGCTAGACGGCCGTATTTTAGGGCGTAGTCATATTGTTGGTCGAGTGTCGACCAACTGGTTTCTTTGTCATTACAAAGCCGCCTTTGAGCTACTGCCGGGCTAACTCCTAAATGGGCTGCTGGTACAAAATAACGCCAATGCCGTTCAAGTTCGAGACGACCCCCTATTTCAGTAAAAGCAGTCATCCATTGTCGGTCATAAATGAGGACGTCCGTACCTTCTTCGGTTGCCCGTAGCTCCCGTTGTCGCATGACGTCGTGGAGTGCGTCGATTGCGACAATGGCGTCCGGCTCATTTTTCCACAAATTGTAAATATCGACACCGAGCATTTCATTTGCAGCGCGGTAGGGCGCAAAAACAGCTGCGCTTAAGCCTTCGCTTGTTAATTGCAGTACCATCGCCTCGGCAGCTGACGTTTTGCCAGCACCGTCAATTCCTTCCAGTGCTACTCGTGTAATCATTGCTTCTCCTTTGTTAAGTGCTGAAGCAATGTACCTCAATATCTACAAAACCAGAATGTAAATAAATCAACGATCTAATCTGTTAGTAGTTAGATGTTATTTACTCCCAAGGAGTTAAAGTTGTGATAATTACTCAGGATTTGATTCTAAACTCGGTGAATTTGACCCTGACTGCGGGATAACCCAAGATGAGCGACACTACGACTATTACCCATGCGCTACTCGCCAGCCAGCCAGCTAAAACATCCGTCGGGTAGTGGACTCCTAAATATAATCTTGAGTAACCAATCAACAATATGAACGGTACACCAATTCCAATGGCAAGCCAGCGCCATCGGGTATTCCAAGCTATGGCTATGATCGATAAGGCTAAAGCGCTACTGAGCATGGCGTGACCGCTCGGAAACGAATAGCCCGTTTCACGGATGGCCGACTGCCAAAAAGCAGGTCGATCACGGTGAAACACGAGTTTTAGGACAAAGTTAGCAGCGGCTGCACCGAAGAAACTACTGAATATGATGGCCGCCTGCAAGCGGTAGCGCTTGTATAACAAGATACCAATTATAGTTAAAGCGATTAGTGTGATGACTTCAACGTTGCCAATCGTTGTGATGGCTAAAAACAGCTTGTCCAAAAAGGTTGAACTATGGGCATGAATCCACTGCAGTATGGCATTGTCGAAAAATAGCGGCTGCCGTTCCAGGACCTCGCCGGCTATATAGCTAAAAGCAACAACTGGTGTCCAAAAAAGAAATAGGCCAACCAGGAGACGCTTTTTAGTAACGGGGTTGAGCTGTTTGTATTTCTTCATTTTGGTCAGTATAGCAAAATAAAATAGTACTTTTCTGAGAATCGCTTTAATCAAAATAAAAGGGACTTGACCGACGTTCCGCCGGCCCGCAACTGCGCGGTAACAAGCTGAGCTTGTTCCGGCGGATTGCCTTGCGAAATGCCACTGGCATTTCTCACCTCGACACCCTATGGAGTGTCGAGAATTTATGTCACTCGTGTTCCATTTAAAAGACCCCAGGCAAGCTAGGGTCTTTTAAATGGAGGGCCATTGTGAACTCTATAGCGTCTACTATCTCAATATCAGGATCAAATTCCTTTACCGCCATTCACCGATAATTCGGTTTGATTACCTATACTGTCAATCAGTGGCATAGCCTTTTGTATCAACGATCTAATGTCCTCTGGCTCAAGCGACTTGTCGTGTCCTTCTTTAGTGAGCCACGTCTCATATACCCATACAACATTAGCCCCGTCTGATGTGCTCACAATGTAATGTATACAGTCACTGTTTTGCTGAAGTAATTCACTCGCTCGTAAAAGAATATCAAGAAGCTCATCACGTTTACCATCTTTTGCTACGAAACTACCAAACAATCCATATTTCATAGTTATCAGTATAACAAAAGCGACCTCGTAATAACGAAGTCGCTAGATTAGAAAGTATGTTTTATAACGGAACTGGAGGGCCAGGAGGGACTTGAACCCTCGACACCCTGCTTAAGAGGCAGGTGCTCTAACCAGCTGAGCTACTGGCCCGACAAGAGATGATATTAGCACAATTGTAAGAATAATTAAAGACCCTAGGGCGTGAATAAGCGTATCATTAAATTATGAATGAATCACAATCTTCCAACTATGTTCCGGGTGTCTGCAATATTAATCGTGCCGAAATCGCTTATCGCCGTAAGGCAGGTTACGCTGGCCTGGCAATTGCCATCGCATTGTTAGCAGTCATGTTACTACTATCATTAAGTCGCTGGTATCGCCTCATCCTGTTCTTACCAATCCTAATTGCGGCTGTCGGTTATTTACAAGTTAAAAATAAATTCTGTGTTAGCTACGGCGCAAGTGGTCTACAAAATGCTGACGATGGTAGCGCCAAGGCGCAGGAAGTGTCGGCCGCCGACAAGCTCAAAGATAAAGCTAAAGCCCAAGGCATGAACCGCCAAGCTATTATTGTTAGCGTTGTCGTAACAGCGGTACTGCTACTTATTCCCGAATTCTAAGCTAGCCGCTACAAAGGCGTTAAATAGTTTTTGCCAACGTGTTTCAGTGCTATGTTCAATTGATTCCGGATGACACTGAACGCCGATGACAAAGTTACTATTTGGTAATTCCAAAGCTTCAACCACGTCATCACTGGTCCAGGCGGTTGCTTTAAGGCTGCCGCCAAGATCTTTGACAGCTTGATGATGGTAGGTGTTGGCGTTAATTGAACTGCTTTGTAAAATATCAGCCAACCGCGACGAACTATCAATGTCCAGTACTTGATCAACCTGATCAAGCCGATCGGCCAAATTTGATTGTTGATGATCCAGGCTATCAGGCAACTCACTCGCTAAATCTTGATACAAGGTGCCGCCCTTCGCAACGTTCAGTAACTGCATGCCCCGGCAGATAGCTAAAATCGGCTTACCGTCAGCTAAAGCCCAGCGGATAAGCTGTAACTCGAAAGCGTCGCGGCGGGGTGAGATTTCGCCAAGTTTAGGATGTGGTGTAGCACCGTAACAGGCTGGATCAATGTCGTTACCGCCAGCAAATAATAATCCGTCAAGTCGATCGTATAAGTCGCGAGCAGCCGCCACAGTGGTTAATGGTAGTAGGCAAGGGGTGCCGCCTGCATGCACGATTGCATCGCTGTAGGTAAAGCTCTGACCGTAAACCGTCGGCGAAGCCGGGTGGTCGCGGTTGATAATCTCTCCGCAGGTTATGCCAATCAGTGGTGCATTCATATCTCCATGGTAGCAGCTGCCTCTGTTACAATGAAAGGATGAAAATATTAAACGGTGCCGAATTAGCCGGCTATATTAAAGAGCGCCAAGCCAAACAAGTACGAGCTTTGCGCCAGGCTGAAGAGGTCGCGCCTAAGCTAGCTATTGTTGTCACAGTCGAACATCCGGCGATTGAAGTCTACATGCGCATGAAGAACCGTTACGGCGCCGACATTGCAATTGACGTCGATATTCATAAAGTTGATCAAACCGAAGCACCAGCTTTAATTGAGCAGCTCAATGCCGACAATACGGTACATGGCATTATCGTTCAATTGCCTTTAGCTGATCCATCGCAGACCCAAGTGATTTGTGATCTAGTAGCGCCTGTCAAAGATGTCGATGCCCTTGGTGTTGATGCTATCTACGAACCAGCTACACCGCTAGCCATTCTCTGGCTACTCGCCGGCTATAATATTAATTTACCTGGTAAAAACATCGTTTTGGTCGGCCGCGGTAAATTGGTCGGTGCGCCTTTAGAGCGCCTTATGCAAGCTTCCGGCCTTGAACCAATCGTTATTGATAGCCGCACGCCCGACCCGGACGCGATCATCCAAGAAGCCGATGTCATCATCACCGCTACCGGTAAGCCCGGCGTGGTCAAAACCGACAAAATCAAATATGGTGCCATCGTTGTCGATGCTGGCGTGGCCGGTGAACAGGGCAAAACCGTCGGCGACCTTGAGCCGAGCGTCTACGACCGCCAAGACCTGACTATTACACCAACTAAAGGTGGCGTCGGCCCGCTCACTATCTGTGCCTTGTTTGATAATGTGATCCGCGCCGCCCGCGCCAGCACTAACCAATAGTTATAAACTTGAAACGACCGATTTAAACTGGTTACCCCGGTCTTTATAATCAGCAAACAAACCAAAGCTCGCACAAGCGGTTGATAATAATACGACGTCACCATGATGCGCCTGATGTTTGGCAGCTTTAACGATCTCATGCATCGTCGTACCGCCGGGGTAAATATGATGAAAACCAACCTGCTCCAAAACTGTTTGAATAGCCAAGGCCGTCTCGCCAATTGTTATCACAGCTCGGACATCATTGTCTTTTACGGCTCGGGCTAGTTTGGCAAAATCAGCGCCTTTGTCTGAGCCGCCCAAAATAATAACTTTGGTCTGTTGAAATGCTTGAATGGCAACGATGGCTGTTTCGGGCGTTGTGCCGAATGAGTCGTCGTAGTATGTTACGCCATGTACGCTGCGGACTAATTCAAGCCGATGTTCCAGGCCGCTAAAGCTGGTAATTACAGAATGCAGCGCGGCCGCATCAGACGTAATTTGCCAGACAGCTGTGATTGCTGCACAAATGTTCTGCCAATTATGAGCGCCAAGTAGTTTAACTTCATTAAGTTTACAGATTGTTTGGCCGTCAATCATGATCGAATCATCTTCGATATGTGCGCCCGGTTCTTCGAAGTAGGGTAGCATTCGTCCCTCACCGGCACTAGCCACATTAACTGAGTTAGGGTTCTGGCTGAAATAAATCGTCGTGTCACTAACGGTTTGATGAGCAAATAAATTTTGTTTAGCTGCTAAGTATTCGGCCATATCGGCATGCCAATTCAGGTGTTCTGGTACGATCATCAAGCAAACCGCAATAGTTGGCGAACTTTGTAGATCAATTAATTGGAAACTCGATAGTTCAAGTACAACCCAGTCGTCTGACTTTATATCGGATAAGATTGAAAGCGCTGGCAGCCCAATATTACCCGCCAAATGTACTTTTTTGCCGGCTGCTTGTAGCATTTGGTAAATAAGGGTACTCGTAGTGCCTTTGCCTTTGGTGCCGGTCACACCAATAATGTTGCGTGTCGGACAGTCTTTAAAGAATAAGTTCGTACCACTGGTGATTTTATTTGCCACAGTCGGATTAGCAGCCAAGATATCACTTGGTTTCAAGCCTGGTGTCCGAACGATCAGATCGAACCGGTCCAAATCTCTAAGGTAGTCAGGGCCAAGCTGTTTTTCGCAATCTGCTGGTACTTCAATGTCGGTTTTAAAATCACAAATGGTTAACTGATGATTCTGATTACTGAAATACTGATAGCTGGCCTGGCCCTCACGGTCAAAACCGACAATCGCAATATTCATAAGTATTTACTTCTCGAGCTGTTTCTTAACCAGCTCAGCGACTTGCCGCGGCGTCATGTCGGCTTTTAAGATCAAGGCTGCGACATTCAAGTTGCGGATGTTTTCGGGGATCTCTTGTTCGCCTTTATTGGTAAGGACGACGACTATGATTTTCTTGCCCCAGGGCTGATCACGGAGCTTCTGCAACATCTCGTCGCCGTTCATTTCGGGCATCATTAAATCGAGCAAAATGATATCTGGTTGCATGGTTTCGCAGAGCTTCAGGCCAAGGACACCGTTGGAGGCCGTCTCAACTTCATAATTTTCAGCTTCAAATTTAAAGCGGTACATTTGGGAGATAGCGGGGTCGTCTTCAATGATGGCGATTTTAGGCATAACCATACTATACGGTTTTGCCAACGCTTACACAAATTTGCTTACATAATTAGTATGTTGTAACGGAAATATTTATTGACAAACTTAAACATAAGTGCTATAGTTATTGCTATGAAGTTAGTTGGTGAATCGGTATATCTTAGCCCTGACGAAGAGTCATTGTTACAAATGACCAGTCCCGTAGCAGCAACTGTTGCATTTAAATTTTCAGATACTTTGTTGGCTAAATCAAGTCAACTAGCTGAAGTCCTTCAAGACAAACTTAAGAACCAAGCCGAAACTTATGATGAAACCCGTTGGCATGCTGCAAAATTAGTAGGTAGAGCTTTATCTAAACGACAATTTAGAATGGCACAACAAGCTATTGTTCCGGCTATCAAACAAGCTATCAAACCCGATTCACTCGTACTTGAGCAACAAATTGATGAAATAAGTAATGAAGCTTTGGCTTACGGCAACTTAGGTAACGCATTGAAACGAGCCGAGAGAGAAGAAAAGACTCATTTAATAGTTGCTGATACCGAAACCGATGTACGTATAGCAACTAATGATATGCTACAAGATATAGACGCATATTTAATAACATCTGCTATGGACATCGATGAAAGCTAATGTAGCTATCGGGTAATCCAATGACACACGCTCACATTTTCGAATACAGTAATCAAACACCCGTGTATATCGATTCTCCTATTGAGTTAGATGTACCTTATGAAGCAGTTTTGTCTGACGTAGCACCAACGCCAATGCTTGAATCTACGATGCTACAACGTGAGACGGCTAAATATCTTACCGGTCCTGAAGGTAAAGACCTAGAAGGTATACAAGATGCGGTACGTGCTTACTTGTCTGAAACGGCTGATCCGGAGGAAGCAATACAGTACGGCGTGTATGACCGAGCAATAACTGCTCGGAAAATAGGCGCTCTTAATAATTATTTGCGGGATAATCATCCGGGAATTTCAGAAATAGAATTATCAACAACTGACACTTTTGTTGAAGCTGCATTTTCTATGTATGAAGAGTCTCAAATTGAAGTAAGCAATGGCGACAAAGATGGTAGCTTCGCATTCGTGGTGCCAGCTCGCATGGGACGTAACCATCCTGAATACGGCAAAGAAGTTGAGCCGGTTATGCCAAGTTTACGATACGTGCCGAACGAGCTACGCGCATCGTTAATAGTAGGAATGCCACCATTTGTTATTGATACGTATCAGAGAGGCCAGGATGGCCGTCGCGGCTATTTGGTCTTTGCGCCTGTATTCGAAGATATGATTACCGATTTAGGTGCAGTCACTGGATTTAAAAAAGTTCGCACTATTGTTAACGATACGGTTGATTTTGCCCAAAAGCGTTTCGGCGTGAGCGTAGTTGGCCTAGGCGCGACACTGCCAGCTTTAACAAAATACGGAAACACGGTGACGAACGAACATGTCATAACTACTACCGGACATGGTGGAACTGTCGAGTTGATTAATCGTACTCTGAACACCTGTTTAGAAGAAGGTTATGTAGCTGATAAATCTAAAAGTACATTACGGTTAGGTATTCTTGGTCTTGGCTCGATAGGTGCATCGATTGCCGACGTTGTGGCAAATAAATTTGGAAACGCAGACGTTAATATC
>Ga0325400_1000608_pt1 | contig 27136 bp, 23 predicted proteins | sample PopdelMetagenome_2_FD_205662 | JGI IMG/M metagenome (GOLD analysis project Ga0325400, IMG submission 205662) | Populus deltoides microbial communities from Bellville, Georgia, United States - Xylem-PdKOR-R1 | ecosystem: Host-associated > Plants > Phyllosphere > Stem > Wood/Secondary xylem...
GACTTCGGTCGCAAGCCGATACACTGCCCCCCGGCATCTGCCCCCTACACCACCCCCGCCCGCGCCAGCGCGAACAGGACGCAGGGCCAAGCGACCGAGTTCGCGACGTCGCCCAGCGTGTCGGCCCAGCGCCAGTCGCCGTTGCGCAGGCGGTCGAGGCCCTCGTTCGCCAGTTCGGCGGCCCAGCAGAGCGCCAGCGGCCACCAGGCGCCGACGTCGCCCGCCACCGCGACGCCGGTCACCCAGATGGCCAGGCCGACATGGACATGCAGCGTCGCGTGGTCGAGGCCCAGCGTCCGCGCCAACCAGATCTTGGCGCGGTTGTGCAGCGTGGCCTGGCGGCCCTCCGCCTGGGGGCCGCTCAGAAGGCGAGGCCCATGGCGGTGCGGACGCCGGGCAGCGCGCGGACGGTGGCGAGCAGGTCGGGCGTCACCGCCTCGTCGACCGACAGCAGCAGCACCGCCTCGCCGCCCGCCTGACGCCGGCCGAGGTGGAAGGTGCCGATGTTGACGCCGGCCTCGCCCAGGGTGGTCCCCAGCCGGCCGATGAAGCCGGGCGCGTCCTCGTTGACGACGTAGAGCATCGGGCCGGCCAGATCGGCCTCGACCTTGATGCCGAACAGCTCGACCAGCCGGGGACTGGCATCGCCGAACAGCGTGCCGGCGACCGAGCGGTCGCCGTCGGTGGTGGTCACCGTGACGCGCACCAGCGTGTGATAGTCGCCCTCGTGGCTGGACCGCGTCTCGCGCACGTCCATGCCCCGGTCGCGCGCCATCAGCGGGGCGTTGACCATGTTCACCGTGTCCGAATGGACGCGCAGGAAGCCCGCCAGCACCGCGCCGGTGATCGGCTTGTTGTTGAGCGCCGCGGCCGCGCCCTCCGTCTCGATCGACACGGCGGTCACGGGCCCGCGCGCGAGCTGGCCGACGAGCGAGCCCAGCTTCTCGGCCAGCGCCATGTAAGGCTTCAGCTTGGGCGCCTCCTCGGCGGACAGGCTGGGCATGTTGAGCGCGTTGGTGACGCCGCCCGACACCAGATAGTCGGCCATCTGCTCGGCCACCTGGATCGCCACGTTGACCTGCGCCTCGGTGGTGGACGCGCCCAGGTGCGGCGTGGAGACGAAGCCAGGGGTGCCGAACAGCGGGCTGTCCTTCGCCGGCTCGGTCTGGAACACGTCGAGCGCGGCGCCGGCCACGTGGCCGCTGTCGAGCGCGGCCTTCAACGCCGCCTCGTCGATCAGGCCGCCGCGCGCGCAGTTGACGATGCGGACGCCGCGCTTGGTCTTGGCGAGGTTCTCCGCCGACAGGATGTTGCGCGTGCTGTCGGTGAGCGGCGTGTGCAGCGTGATGAAGTCGGCGCGCGCCAGGAGCTGGTCGAGGTCCAGCTTCTCGACGCCCATCTCCAGCGCGCGTTCGGGGGTCAGGAAGGGGTCGTAGGCCACGACCTTCATCTTCAGGCCCAGCGCGCGGTCGGCGACGATCGAGCCGATATTGCCCGCGCCGATCAGGCCCAGCGTCTTGCCCGTCAGCTCGACGCCCATGAAGCGGTTCTTCTCCCACTTGCCCGCCTGGGTGGAGGCGTCGGCCTCCGGCAGCTGGCGGGCGAGCGCGAAGATCAGCGCGATGGCGTGTTCGGCGGTGGTGATGGAATTGCCGAACGGCGTGTTCATCACCACCACGCCCTTGGCCGACGCGGCGGGGATGTCGACGTTGTCGACGCCGATGCCGGCGCGGCCCACCACCTTCAGATTGGTCGCGTGTTCCAGGATGGCGGGCGTCACCTTGGTCGCGGAGCGGATGGCGAGGCCGTCATATTCGCCGATGATCGCTTTCAGCTCGTCGGGGCTGCGCCCAGTGATCTCGTCCACCTCGACGCCGCGCTCGCGGAAGATCGCGGCGGCGCGGGGGTCCATCTTGTCGGAAATCAGTACCTTGGGCATTATCCATGCCTTTCATATGGATACGGGAGGTCGCCCGCCGACGCGCGGCGGGCGCAGACAGGGGTTCAGGCCGCCTTGGCCGCCGAATAGGCCCAGTCGAGCCAGGGGCCGAGCGCCTCGATATCGGCGGTGTCGACGGTGGCGCCGCACCAGATGCGCAAGCCCGGCGGCGCGTCGCGATAGCCGGCCACGTCGTAGGCCGCGCCCTCCGCTTCGAGCAGCGACGCCATGCGCTTGATGAACGCCTCGTCCGCGCCGTCCACCGTCAGGCAGACGCTGGTGCGCGAGCGGGTGGCGGGGTTGGCCGCCAGGTGGCCCAGCCACGGCCGGCTCTCGACGATGCGGTCGAGCGCGGCGGCGTTGGCGTCGGAGCGCGCGATCAGCCCGTCGGGGCCCAGCGACCTGGCCCATTCCAGCGACCAGATCGCGTCCTCGACGGCCAGCATCGAGGGGGTGTTGATCGTCTCGCCCTTGAATACACCGTCCGCCAGCTTGCCCTTGGATACGAGCCGAAACACTTTGGGCAGCGGCCAGGCGGGGGTGTACGTCTCCAGCCGCTCGACGGCGCGGGGCCCCAGGATCAGCACGCCGTGCGCGCCCTCGCCGCCCAGCACCTTCTGCCAGGAGAAGGTGGCGACGTCGATCTTGGTCCAGTCGATCGGATAGGCGAAAACGCCCGACGTGGCGTCGGCGAAGCTCAAGCCCCCGCGGTCGGTGGGGATCCAGTCGGCGTCGGGAACGCGGACGCCGCTGGTGGTGCCGTTCCAGGTGAACAGCACGTCGTCGGACCAGTCGACCGCGCCCAGGTCGGGGAGTTGGCCATAGTCGGCGCGGACGACGGTGGGGTCGATCCGGAGTTGCTTGACCGCGTCGGTAACCCACCCCTCGCCGAAGCTTTCCCAGGCCAAGGCGGTCACGGGACGCGCGCCTAGCATGGTCCACATCGCCATCTCAAAGGCGCCGGTGTCCGAGCCCGGCACGATGCCGATGCGGTGCGTGTCGGGCAGCTGGAGCAGTTCGCGCATCAGGTCGATGCAATATTGCAGCCGCGCCTTGCCCAGCTTGGACCGGTGCGACCGGCCGAGCGACGCGGTGGCGAGCGCGGACGCGTCCCAGCTGGGCGGCTTGGCGCAGGGGCCGGAGCTGAAAAAGGGTCGAGCCGGCTTGGTCGCGGGCTTATGGGGCGCACCCGTCACGTCGGGGGCGGTGGTCGTATCCGTCAATGCAACTCTCCTCGCAGAGAGCACGCGCCGCGTTGGGACGGCGTGGCCCGTCGACGGCCCTGACGGCAGGCCCGCGCGAAGTCAACAGGCCGAAGCGGGCGGATCGCGTGACGAAGGGGGTGGCGCGCGGGCGGGCGGCGGGGGAATAGAACGGCCGTGCGAACGATCCCGGCGCTTTTCATCCTGCTACTGCTCGCCGCGTGCGGGCGCGTGGGGCCGCCCGGCCCGCCCGGCGGACGACTGCCCGACCGGCCGCGCGCGTCGGAGACGGCGCGCTGCCACGCCGACCTGCGGGCCGAGGGCGTGGATTTCCGGCCGCTGCCCGACCGCGACTACGGGAACGGGTGCGGCGTGTACGGGGCGGTGCAACTGACCGACATCGGCGTGCCGGTGACGGGGATCACCGCCATGACCTGCGGCCAGGCGCGCGCGTTTTCCAGCTGGGTGCGCAACGCGGTGGCGCCCGCCGCGTACCAGATGCTGGGCAGCGAGCTGACACGCGTGCAGGGCATGGGCACCTATGCGTGCCGCAACGTGGTGGGTTCGGCGGGGCCCGCCCGCCTGTCGGGGCACGCGCGCGCCAACGCGGCCGACGTGGGCGGCTTCTGGCTGAAGGACGGGCGGCGCGTCACGATCCTGCGCGACTGGAACGGCGCGGACCCCCAAGTGGCGGAGTTCCTGCGCGTGGTCCGGCGCTCGGCGTGCCGGCGGTTCGGCACCGTGCTGTCGCCGGATTACAACGCCGCGCACCGCGACCACCTGCACCTGGAGGACGACCGCGCCGGTTTCTGCCGCTGACCGCGCCCGCTGGCGTTACGCCGCGACATGCCCTAACCGCCCCGAATGAGCGAAACCCGCGTTCCCAGCCGTACTTTTCCCCGCGCCCGCCAGGATGCCGAATCCGCCAAGGACGCGATCTCCACGCCCCAGACCGAGAGCCCGGCCTACAAACTGGCGTTCCAAGACATGGACTTCCTGCTGCGCGAGGACCTGCGCCCCGTGCGGTTCCAGCTGGAACTGCTCAAGCCGCAGCTGCTGCTGGACGAGGCCCATATCGGATCGACGTTCGTGATGTACGGCTCGGCGCGCATCCCCGAGCCCGCCAAGGCGCAGGCTTTATTGGACCTGGCGACCGACGACAAAGCGCGGGCGATCGCGGAAAAGCTGGTCGCCAAGTCCCAATATTACGACATGGCGCGCGAGCTGGCGCGGCTGGCGTCCAACTTCCCGCGCGACGAGCAGGGGAAGCGGCACTTCGTGGTCTGTTCGGGCGGCGGACCGTCGATCATGGAGGCGGCGAACCGGGGTGCGACCGACGTGCATGCCGAGTCGATTGGGCTCAACATCGTGTTGCCGCACGAACAGGCGCCCAACCCCTACGTCACCCCGTCGCTGTCGATGCAGTTCCATTATTTCGCGCTCAGGAAAATGCATTTCCTGCTGCACGCGCGCGCGCTGGCGGCATTTCCAGGCGGGTTCGGGACGTTCGACGAGCTGTTCGAGTTGCTGACGCTGATCCAGACGGGCAAGGTGGCCCCCATCCCCGTGCTGCTGTTCGGGCGCGACTTCTGGGAGCGGGTGGTGAACTTCGACGCGCTGGTCGAGGAGGGCGTGGTGTCCGAGCGCGACCTGGGCATCTTCACCTACGTCGAGAGCGCGGCCGAGGGCTGGGCGGTGGTGCAGAAATTCTACAAGGACCGCGCCGAACGCGAGCCGACGCCGCCCGGCGCGTGACGTTCGGGCGGCCCGGCCGGCCCGCTCATCCCCTCTAGCCCCCCGCCCAGGCCAGCAGCGCATCGACGATGCGACCGCAGGCCTGGCCGTCGCCATAGGGGTTGTGGGCCCGGCTCATGCGCGCATAGGCGTCCGGGTCCGTCAGCAGGCGCGTGACGGCCGCGACGATGGCGTCCGCATCCGTGCCGACCAGGGCTGCCGTGCCCGCCTCCACCGCTTCGGGCCGTTCGGTGGTATCGCGCATCACCAGCACCGGCTTGCCCAGCGATGGCGCCTCTTCCTGCACCCCGCCGCTGTCGGTCAGCACCAGGTACGACCGATCCATCAGCGTCACGAACGGCAGATAGTCCTGGGGCGGCAGCAGGTGGACGTTGGCGATGCCCGCCAGCAGCCGGCGCACCGGTTCCTGTACGCTGGGGTTCAGGTGGACGGGATAAACGATGTCGGCGTCGGGAAAGCGCCGGGCGATCGTCGCCAGCGCGCCGCAGATGCGCTCGAACCCGTCGCCGAAGCTCTCGCGCCGGTGGCCGGTGACCAGCACCATCCGTCCGCGCGTGACGGGCAGGCCGCGTCCCGCGTCGGCCGCCAGCACCGGGTCGGCGCGCAATCGCCCGACCATGGCGACCAACGCGTCGATCACCGTGTTGCCGGTCACGATCACCCGCTCACCCGCCACCCCCTCGCGGGCCAGGTTGGCGGCGGCGCCCGCGGTGGGCGCGAAGTGCAGCGTCGCCAGCGCGCCCGTCAGCCGGCGGCTCCCCTCCTCTGGCCAGGGGGCGTAGAGGTCGTGCGTGCGCAGCCCCGCCTCGACGTGCCCCACCGGGACGCGGGCGTGATAGGCCGCCAGCGCGGCGGCGAAGCTGGTCGCCGTGTCGCCGTGGACCAGCACCATGTCGGGCGCGTCCCGGGCCAGCACGTCGCGCATCGCCGTCAGCACGGCGGCGGTCACGTCGGTCGGGTCCTGGCCCGGCCGCATCAGCCCCAGGTCGATGTCCGGCGCGAGCGCGAACGCGCGCAGCACCTGAGCCAGCATCTCGCGATGCTGGCCGGTGACGCAGACGCTGGTCCGGAACCGCGCGTCCGCCCGCAGGCGAAGGGCCAGCGGCGCCATCTTGATCGCCTCGGGACGCGTCCCGAAGACCAGCATCACCTTGATCGGCACCCCTGCCCCCTGCCCCCTGCCCCCGCTCCCCTGCCCTAACGACGGCGTGGGGACGACGCGAGGGGCATATGATCGGCGGGCCGGAGCGGCTATTCCGCTTCGGGCGGGCGGGACCGCAACCGATCCTGTTCGCCTTCCGGGACGCCGTAGCCGCTGCTCGCCAGGGCCTTCATAGCCTTGCGATCGCGGATGATGACCAGGCCGCGCTGGGCGGTGATGAGGCCGCGCCCTTCCAGGTCGTGCAGCACCGCCGTCACGCCCGTGCGCTGGGCTCCGATCATGATGGCGATGAACTCGTGCGTCACCTCCAGCCGGTCGTAGCCGATCCGGTCGTGATACATCAGCAGCCACCGCGCCAGCCGCGCCGGCAGCCGCTGGCCCACCGCGCTGACCAGCCCCTCGGCCATCTGCACCATCTGGACGTGGACGGCACCCAGCGCCGCCCGACGCAGATGGGCGTCGGCGGCCACGCACCGCTGAAAGGGGTCGGCGTCGATCGCGATCGCGGCCAGCTCGTCCGCCTGTACGAACGTCTCGTAGGGCCAGGACCCGGCCCCCGTCACCAGCGGCGCGCCGCTGAACCCCTCGCATCCGATCAGGCAGAGTTCCAGCCGTTGCGCCGCGCCGTCCTGGCTGACCACGGACGCCACGCCGGATGCTATGAAGAAAGCCGCTTCCACGGGACGGCCCGGCAGCGTCAGCGCCTCGCGACGCTGCATCCGCACGCTTCGGCAATGCGGGGCGATCAGCTCCAGGGTCCGGGGCGGCAGTCGGGACAACAGGTGGTTGGGGCTCGCGGACAGCGTTTGCTGATCGATGACGGTCGTCTCCTGGACCCCGTGCAACGCCCCTTGGCGGATCCGAAGCCTCCTCTGACAATAAGAGAACGGCGCTGTCCTAAACCTGGGTGGTGCCCTCAACGCTCTGTCTGCAAGCGGACACATGGTGGCGCGCCCCATCGGAATATTGCCGGTTGCCCCCCGACATCGGGTGGGGGGCAATCATGCGGGCCGAGATGGCGATCGACAGGATGCGGGGGTTCCACCGGCAGATCCGCGACCTGCTGGCGGAGTCCCTGTCCGCCATCGAGCTGGCGGAAAGGAACACGGTGACGCTGGCGGCGCTCCGCTGGCGGCTGGTGCGATTGCTGCGCGAGTATCAGCTGTTCAAGCACACGGAGATCTTCGACCCCATCATCCGCGGCGACCGCGCGTCGCGATCGGCGGACGCCGGCCGGCTGAAGGCGGCGTGCGAGGAGACCGGCGCGGCGTATAACGACCATATCCGCCGCTGGAACCTGAGCGGCACGGGCGAGACGTCACCCGACTACGCCGCGGACGCGCGCCACATGATCCGCCGCGTCGGCGAGCATCTGGACCGGGAGCAGCTGGACATCCGCCGCTTGCTGGACGGGGTGGAACGCACGCGGGACGGCTGACGGCGCGCGCGGCCCGGCGACCGCGCGTCAGCCAGGGGGCGGAACGGCGAGCGCCCGCTGCCGGGGCGCCGCATCCGACCGGCGACGGACCAGCGCGCGGTCCAGCAACCGCGGCGGCTCGACGCCGCTGCCCCGGCGCGCGCGGCGCGCGGCGGACACCAGCATCTCGATGGCGGCGCGCGCCATGTGGGTGATGGGCTGGCGGACCGTGGTCAGTTCGGGCCAGATCGCGGTGGCGAGCGCCGTGTCGTCGAACCTGCACACCGTCAGGTCGCCCGGCACGTCCAGCCCCAGCCGATGCGCGACCGCCACGGCGGCGGCCGCCATGTCGTCGTTGGACGAGAAGATCGCGGTCGGCGGATCGGCCAGTCCCAGCAGACGCTCCGCCGCCTCCAGCCCGTGGTCGCCCGGATCGCATTTGCGCACCACGATCTGCACGTCCGACCGCGACGCCTGTTCCAGGCTGCCCAACAGGAAGTCGTTCAGGAAACCGGCGCTGGGATTGGCGTAGAGCAGGCCGATCCTGAGCTGGCCCGCGCCCGCCAGGCTGCGCGCGGCCGGGTTGGGGGCGTGGTCGAGGGCGGCGATGGCGGCCGTCACCGCCTGGCGGGTGGCGGGGCGCACGCTGGTTTCGCCGTTGATGACGCGCGACACCGTCATGGACGACACACCCGCCCGCGCGGCGACGTCGCTGATGGTGGGCGCCGCCCCCGATCGCGCGCGTCGGACGGGAGTGGCGGCGCGCGTTACGGGAACATCCATGTGGCCCCACCGTGACCGCAAGCGCGCCGTGCGACAGGTTCGGGCCGTTCGTCCCGCCGGCCCGATAGCGTAGCGGGCGGACGAGCCCCCCCCACGGACGCCGTTCGCGGGGGGCCGCATCGACGGCTCCCCCGCCCGCGCTCACCCCTCCATGGCTTCAAGTTCCTTGCCCTTGGTTTCGCGGACGAAGCGCTGGACCAAGAAGAAGCTGGCGGCCGCGCAGGCGCCGTAGAAGGTGTAGCTGGCCGCCAGCCCGATGCCCGCCGCCATCACCGGGAAGCTCTGGGCGATCAGGTAGTTGGCGAACCACTGCGCGAAGCCGCACACCGCCAGCGCCGAGCCGCGGATGCGGTTGGGAAACATCTCGCCTAGCATCACCCACATCACCGGGCCCCAGCTGGCGTTGAAGAAGATCACGTACAGATTGGCCGCCACCACCGCGACCACGCCCAGCTGCTGCGACAGCACCAGCTTGCCCGACGCGTCCAGCGCGCCGTGCCCGAACGCCCACACCATCACGAACAAGGTCGCCGTCATGCCGGCGGATCCCATCAGCAACAGCGGCTTGCGACCGATCCGGTCCACCACCGCGATGGTGCCGAAGCACGCCGCGATCGAGACCGCGCCCGACACGATGTTGATGAGCAGCGAGTCCGCCTCGGTGAAGCCCGCCAGCTGCCACAGCGTCGAGCCGTAGTAGAAGATCACGTTGATGCCGACCAGCTGCTGGAACACCGCCAGCACCAGCCCCGCCCACACCACCGCGCGGATGCCGAGGAATCCCTGGCCCCCCGCCGGCGTCAGCACGTCGGACAATCGCGGGCGGTGGTCGCCCGCGAAGCTGTCGCGGATCTCGACGAGCTTGGCCGCCGCCGCCGTCTCGCCGAACAGGCGCGCCAGCACGCCGCCCGCCTCGTCGTGGCGGCCGCGCGCCACCAGGAAGCGCGGGGACTCGGGGATGAAGAACAGCGCGCCCAGGAACACCGCCGCCGGCACCGCCTGCATCAGGTACATCCACCGCCACGCGGCGACGCCCGTGCCCCACAACTCGTTGACCGAATTGTCGCCCGCCGCCTGTTGCAGGGCGTAGTTGACCAGGAACGCCGCCGTCAGCCCGGTGATGACCATGATCTGCTGCACCGTGGTCATGCGCCCGCGCACGTTGGCGGGCGCCACCTCGGCGATATAGGCGGGCGACAGCACGGAGGCCGCGCCCACCGCCATGCCGCCGACGACGCGCGCGATCACGAACAGGGTATGGCTGGCGGTCAGCCCCTGTACGATCGCCCCGCCCAGAAACAGCATTGCCGCCAGCCGCATCACGCTGCGCCGCCCGGACCGGTCCGCCAGCGTGCCCGCGAAGAACGCGCCCACGAAGCACCCGATCAGCAGCGAACCCACCGTGAAGCCCAGGCCCGCATCGTCCAGCCCGAACGCCGCGCGCAGACCCGCCTGCGTCCCGTTCACCGCCCCGCTATCGTAACCGAACAACAGCCCGCCGATCGTCGCCACCGCGACGATGGCGGCGATGAAACCGGTGTTGGCCGCCGCGTCCGTACCCCCGGGCCTCGATATGTCCGTCACTGCCGTCCCCTCCCGCGATCCCGTGCGGCATCGTCCGTCGCCGATTCGGCGTCGTTTAGGCGACCGTCGCGGCAATCGCCGGCGAAGTCGAGTGGATCGTAACGGGGGGTCGGCGGTCGGGCGCGGTTCGGATCACTCCCCCGCGATCAGCCGGCGATATTCGCGCTCCGGCGGGCCATAGGTGTCGCCCGCCAGCGCCAGCAGCTTGGTGCGGTCGCGCACGATCACGCGCCCGCGCAACGATCGCACCGCCTGCTCCTCCTCCAGCCGGTGCAGCGCCTCGGTGACGCTGGACCGCCGTACGCCCAGCATCAGCCGGAACTCCTCGTGCGTCATGCAGATCTCGTCCTCGCGCACCCGGTCGTGATAAAGCAGGATCCAGCGCGCCATCCGCCGCTCGATCGGGTGGGCCAGCGTCGACACCACCGTTCCCGCCATCTGCGTCATGAACACGCCCGCGAACCGCAACAACCGTTCGCGCAGCGTCGCGCTCTGGTCCGCCACGGCGATCAGGTCCTGGGCGGACATGGTCAGCGCGGTGCCGTGCTCGGCGCGCATCACCACGTCGTGGCACCAGCGATCCTGTCCCATCAGGATCGGCCAGCCCAGGAATCCCTCGTTGCCGACCAGCCCCACCGCGTATTGCCGATCGTCCATCCGGTCGAGCAACGCCGCGATCGCGCCTTCGGGAAAGCATATGGTATCGATGACGTCGCCGGCTTTCGCGATCACGTCGCCGTTCACGAACGGCACCCGCTTAAGCCGCGGCGCCAGCAGGGCCAGATCACCCTCGGTCATCGACCCCAACAAACGGTTGTCGGTCGCCAGCCCCTCCCGACCCGCCATCGGCGCGCCGTCGCTTCTCGTTCTCATGGTCAACCGATTAGCGCGCCGTCGCGACCGGTCCATCACCCGCCTCTGCGCGGTTCCGTACGCATCGGCCGGATGCCGGGGCCTGTTGCGTCGATGCAACACATCGCGGGCGGCTATCGCGACGTGTTCGTCCCCGCGTCCGACAATTCGGCCACGATCAGCTTGCGCGGTCCCGCCCGTCTTTCCACCAGGCTCCCCGTCGGCGTGACGTAGGTGCCGCGGCTGGTGAACCGTTCGACCCGGTACACGCCCGGCCCGGCCCCGTCCGACACACCGGCGTAGCGGCGACCGGCGATCTGTCGCAAGGCGGCCCCGGTCCAGTCCCGCCCGACGCCGCGCAGCACTTCGGCATCGCGCGTACGACCGTCGGGATCGATCCAGAAGCCGATATCCGCCCATCGGATGCCGGAATAATCGCTCGGCCGCGTGGGGAACGGCTGGAGCTCGCCGAACCGCGCCGCCGCCCGCTGCGCCGCCTGGTCCGGAGCCGGCTCATAGGCGGGAGAGATCAACAGCGTCGGGGCGGCAGCGACGTCGCCCAATTGCGCGATCAGGGCGTCGACGGTGGCCCCGTCCGCGTCGCGAGCGGCGATACGCAATTCGATCACCTGCAGGATCGCGCGCAACTGCGGGTCGCGAGCGGCGGGTGTGGTGGCGGCCGCGCGGATCATCCCCCGCGCCTCTCCCGTCTCGCCGCGCAACGCCGTGACCCATGCCCGCCTGGCGACGGCCAATAATTCCCCACGCGCGTCCCCCGCCTCTCGGGCGCGTTCCTCGACACGGGCGTAGATACGCAACGCGTTACGAGTTTCGCCTAGCGACAGCCACATATCCCCCGTCGCCAGCGCCGCCGCGGTGCGCGCGGGATCATCCGCCGTCAGGTACGCCGCGGTCCGCATCCGGCCTCCGACGGCACGGCGATAGCCGCGCTCATCCCCTTCGTGCAGCGCGGCGGTGGCATAGGCCTCGTAGATGGCGGCGACCGGCCTGGGATCGGTGGCGGCGCGACGGCGGTTTCGTTCGGCCGCCGCGGCCAGGATCGACTTGGCCGACAAATAGGCTCCGCGCCGGAACCGGTCTTCGGCGAAGGCGATGGAAACCTGCGCGTCGCGCAGCGCCGTGCAACGCGCGGTCGCGCATTCGCGATACGCCTGCTCCAGCCGGGGGCCGTTCACGACGACGTCGGGGGGCGGGGTAGTAGGCGCCTGACCCGTGGCGGCGATCTGAACGACGATCGTGATGAAAGGCCCCATCCTCATTACCCCCGGCATCCAGTTCGTGCCTGTCGCACCGAAGCGGTGAAACAGGATGCGGCCGATCTACCCTCAGGGCAAGCCCGCCGGATTGACGATCCGCCCCCCGTGACGAAGCTCTACGCCCACGGGTCCTCCGGCCTCACCCAGAACCACGCCGCCGCCTACGCGGTCGCCCGGCGCCACCCCCGCCGCGGACAGGCCGGTCAGCGTGCTGCTCCACCCGCCGCCGTGATCCAGGATCACCACCGTGCCGAAGCTGCGGAACGGGCTCGCGAACCGCACCAGCCCCGCCCGCGGCGCGCGCACCGGATCGCCCAGCGACGACGCGAAGCGGAGCCCGCGCGCCGACACGCCGGCGTCCGACAATTCCCTGAACCCCTCCGCCAGGGGCGCGGGGGGCAGGCGATAGGCGACGCGCGGCGGCGCCGGGGGCGGTACCACGCCGGGGGCCAGCGGGCGGGGCGGCGGGGCGGCCAGCCGGGCCAGCGCGTCGGCCGACGCCCGGTCGCGCACCCGGCCCTGGGCCCGGTCGCTCAGGTCGCGCGCCTCGTCGGCTAGCAACAGCGCGCGCGCCTCCTCGCCCAGCGCGCCGCGGGTCAGCGCGTCGGCCCGCCCGCGCGCCGCCGCCGCCGCGCGGGCCAGCACCGTCCGCTCCGCCTCCAGCGTCGCGCGCGCCGCGCGCAGGCTTTCCATCGCGCGCACCGCCCCGGCGACCGCGGTCGCCAGCGTCTCCGCCCGCGTCCGCGCCGCCGCCGCGCGCGCCGCCGCCAGGGGCAGCATGGTGCCCAGCAAAGCCCGCAACCGTGCCTGGTCGTCGATCGATCCGGGCTGGGCCAGCACCGCCGCCGCCGGACGCAGCGCCAGCGCCTGCACCGCCGCCAGCAGCGCCGCGGTCGGCGCCTGGGCGCGGGCCAGTACCGCGCGCGCCGCCGTCAGCGCCCGATTGGCCGCGTCGACGCGCAGGTGCGCCGCCGCCAGCGCGGCGCGCGCCGCAGCGACGCGCGCCGCCGCCGCCGCCTCGTCGCGCCCCGCCCGCTCGGCCGCCGCCGCCGCGGCGTCGGCGCGCGCCGCCAGCGCGTCCGCCCGCGCGGCCGCCGCCGCCGCGCCCGACCGCGCCAGGGCCAGCCGCACCGTCTCGCTCGCCGCCGCGTCGAGGCGCCCGACCTCGGGCGGACGATCGCGCGCCACCGCCAGCGCCAGCGCCGCCGAGGCCGCGACGATCCCGGCCCGCCCGCGGTTCATCCGCCGCGGTGATAGGGGTGGCCGCCCAGGATCGACACGGCACGGAACAGTTGCTCGGCCAGCATCGCGCGCGCCAGCATGTGCGGCCAGGTCATCGCCCCGAACCCCAGCAACAGGTCGGCCCCCTCTCGTAGGGCGGCATGGTGGCCGTCGGCCGCGCCGATCAGGAACCGCGCCTCGCGCACGCCGTCGTCGCGCCATCGGCCCAGCAGTTCGGCGAACGCCTCCGACCTCATCGGCCTCCCCCGCTCGTCCAGCACCGCGCGGCGCAGCGCCGGCGGCTCGGGCGGCACCCGGCCGCCGGTGTCGGGCAGTTCGGTGACGCGCGTCGGCCAGTTGATCCGCTTCAGGTAGCGGTCGACCAGCTCCGCCTCGGGCGAACGGCCGATCCGCCCGCGCACCACCAGGTGGAGCAGCACCGCCGGTCGTTCAGGCGGCGGGCGGCGCGTCCGGTGTCGGCGGGGCCACGGGTGCCGGCGCGTCGCCGAACGCCCACATCTTTTCCAGGTTGTAGAAGGTACGGACCTCGGGTCGGAAGATGTGCACGATCACGTCGCCCGCGTCGATCAGCACCCAGTCGGCCGCGGTCAGCCCCTCGATGCGGACGTGGCGGCCCAGTTCCGCCTTGATCCGCTCGGCCAGCTTCGAGGCCATGCTGGCGACCTGCCGCGTCGATCGGCCCGACGTCACGACCATGTGGTCGGCGATCGAACTCTTGCCCGCCAGCGGAATGGTCACCGTCTCGACGGCCTGGTCGTCTTCCAGCGAGCGCAGCACCAGCGCGTGCAGCGCCTCCGTCTCGGCGGGGTCGGGGGCGCGGGGCGCGGTGGTCTGGGTGGCGGGCAAGGTCATTCCTATTGGGGGTGGGTATGGTGCGGAAGCACGGCCGGTCCGCCGTCCGCCAGATGCCAGTCCCCCCCGCGCGCCCGGATGGCCGTGGCGGAGGTCGGATCGGGACGGAAGGCCAGGAAAACCAGGGCCGGCGGGCTCCACTCGGTCCAGTGCTTCGCCCGGCGCGACGGATGCCGCCAGCGCCTGAGCCAGCCCATCGCCGGACCCGCGAGGGCGGACCCGTCATACCCCGGACGCGCCGCCACCGCAATCGGCACGGTTCGCGCGATCCCGCGCCAGTCGCGCCAGCGGTGGAACTGGCCCAGATTGTCCGACCCCATGATCCACACGAAGCGCGTCCGGGGGTGGCGGCGGACGATCCGATCGATCGTGTCGGCGGTGTACCGGGTCCCCAGCCGCGCCTCCAGGTCGCTGGCGACGATGCGCGACGCCTTGGCCAACTTCCGCGCCGACCGCATACGGGTCGCGAACGGCGCCATGCCCGCGCGCGGTTTCAACGGGTTGCCCGGCGACACCAGCCACCACAGTTCGTCCAGCGCCAGCGCGCGGATCATGCCCAGCGCCACCCGCCGATGGCCGCGATGCGCCGGATTGAACGACCCGCCCATCAGGCCGACCCGGCCGGGGGGGCTCCCCGCGCGGACCCCGCTCACCCGCGGACCTGTCCGCTGCCCCGCCCGACCCATTTATACGTGGTCAGCCCCTCCAGCGCCACGGGCCCGCGCGCGTGCAACCGCCCGGTGGCGATGCCGATCTCCGCGCCCAGCCCGAACTCGCCCCCGTCGGCGAACTGCGTGGACGCGTTCCACAGCACGATCGCCGAGTCGACCGCGCCCAGGAACCGTTCGGCCACGCCCGCGTCGGCGGCGACGATCGCATCGGTATGGCCCGACCCGTGCCGCGCGACGTGCGCGACCGCTTCGTCCAGGCCGTCCACCAGCTTGACCGCGCAGATCGCGTCCAGATATTCGGTGTCCCAGTCCGCGGCGGTGGCGGGCACGACCATTTCGCCGATCGACGCCTCGCCCGGGTCGCCCCGCACCTCGCACCCCGCCGCCTGCAAAGCCTCGACCAGCCGGGCGGGCTCCGGATAGTCGCGGTCGATCAGCAGCGTCTCCATCGCTCCGCACACGCCCGTGCGGCGCAGCTTGGCGTCCAGCACCACCGCGCGCGCCATGGCGGGGTCGGCGTCGGCGTGGACGTAGACGTGGTTGTTGCCGTCCAGGTGCGCCAGCACGGGCACGCGCGCTTCCGCCCGCACGCGCGCCACCAGCCCCTTGCCCCCGCGCGGGATCACCAGGTCCAGCACGTCGTCGGCCGCCAGCATCGCCCCCACCATCGCGCGGTCGGCGATGGGCACCAGCTGCACCGCGTCGGCCGGCAGCCCCGCCGCCGCGATCCCGCGCGCGAAGGCGGCGTGGATCGCCCGGTTGCTCTCGGCCGCCTCGCTGCCGCCGCGCAGGATCGCGGCGTTGCCCGCCATCAGACACAGCGCGCCCGCGTCCGCCGTTACGTTGGGCCGGCTTTCATAGACGATGCCGACCACCCCGATCGGCACGCGCACCCGAGCGAGCGCCAGGCCGTTGGGGCGGACGGACCGGTCGATCACCGCGCCCACGGGGTCGGGCAGCGCCGCCACCGCCGCCACCGCCGCCGCCGCGCCCTCCACCCGATCGGGGCTCAGCGCCAGCCGGTCGCGCATCGCCGCCGACAGGTCGCGGGCGCGCTCCAGGTCGCGCGCGTTGGCGGCCAGGATCACGTGCCCGTCCGCGCGGATCGCCGCCGCCGCCCCGCGCAACGCCGCCGCCTTGACCGCGGTCGGCGCGGCCGCCAGCACGCGGGCGGCGGCACGCGCGCGCGCACCCATCTCGGCGATCAGGATGCGGGCGTCGTCGCTCATGCCGCCCGCGCTAGCACGGGCGGGCGCTCGAAACAGCCTCGACCCGGCAGCGCCCCTCCGCCATGCTTGAGGCGGGACGGTTGGGGGACGCGTCGTGGATATGACCAGGGTTGATGCGACGGGGCACGATGCGGCCCACAACTGCGCCAATTGCGGCGCTGCGCTGACCGGGGCCTTCTGCGCCGCCTGCGGCCAGCACGGCCACGTCCACCGCACGGCGGGCGCCTTCCTACACGACGTGGCGCACGGCGTGTTCCATTTCGAGGGCAAGTTCTGGACGACGCTGCCGATGCTGGCGCTGCGGCCGGGCGAGCTGACGCGCCGCTACGCCGCGGGCGAGCGCGCGAAGTTCGTCAGCCCCATGGGCGTGTTCCTGTTCAGCGTGTTCCTGATGTTCGCCGTGGTCGCCAACATCCCCTTCCTGGGCAGCACCGTGAACCTCGGCACCGACGCCGACCTGACCAAGCTGCGCGCCGAGATCGCGGTGCAACGGCAAAAGGCGGAAAGGGACGCCGCCGCCGCCACCGGCGCGCTGGCCCGCGCGCGAAAGGATGGCGACGCCCGCGACGTCCGCGAGGCGCAGGAACGGCTGACCGAGGCGCGGGCGGCGCTGGTCCCGCTGACCCAGACGCAACGCTTCCTGCCCCCGCCGGGCGGCAAACAGCCCTCGGCCGGCGGCGATCCGGAGGACGGTGTGGGCCGCTGGCTCCAGGGCAAGGTCGACCACGCGCGCGAGAACCCGGCGCTGGTCGCCTACAAGATCAAGAGTTCGGCCTATAAGTACAGCTGGGCGCTGATCCCGCTGTCGCTGCCCTTCATCTGGCTGTTGTTTCCGCGGCGACGCGACGTGGGCATGTACGATCACGCGGTATTCGCCACCTACTCGCTCAGCTTCATGTCGCTGGCGGTCGTCACGCTGACGCTGCTGCGGTCGGTAGGCGTGCCCGGCGACCTGACCAGCTTGGCGATGGTAGGCATCATCCCCTGGCACATGTATCGCCAGCTCAAGGGCGCCTACGGCCTGTCCCGAGCCGGGGCGGTGTGGCGCACGGGCTGGATGCTGCTGTTCGCCGCGATCGCCAGCGGGCTGTTCGTGTCGATGCTGACCTACATGGGCACCAAATAGGAAACGCCCCGCCGGTTTCCCGGCGAGGCGCTCCTCGATGGTTCAGGCCCCGGCGGGGCTGGGGCTGCCGAACGGACCCGATGGCCGCCGCGTCTTGGGGATCGACGTGCCCGCCCGCGGCACGCTCGGCTTGGCGGCGCCGGGGTCGGGACGGCCGATATCCTCGCCCGCCACCAGCCGCTTGATCTCGTCGCCCGACAGCGTCTCGTAATCGAGCAGCGCGCCGGCCAGCAGGTGCAGCTGGTCGATATGGTCGGTCAGCACGCTGCGCGCGCGCGTCAGCCCGCCCTCGACGATCGACTTGATCTCGTCGTCGATCAGCTGCGCCGTTTGGTTGGACATGCGCACCGGCTGGCTGGACGAATAGCCTAGGAAGCTTTCGCCTTCGGGCTGCGCGTACTCGACGGGCCCGACCTTGTCGGACATGCCCCATTTCGTCACCATGTCGCGCGCCAGGCCGGTCGCGTACTGGATGTCGCCCGACGCACCCGACGACACCTTGTCGTAGCCGAAGATGATCTCCTCGGCGACGCGGCCGCCCATCGACACGGACAGGTTGGCGTACATCTTGTCGCGGTGATAGCTGTAGCTGTCGCGCTCGGGCAGGCGCATCACCATGCCCAGCGCGCGGCCGCGCGGAATGATGGTCGCCTTGTGGATCGGGTCGGACGCCGGCTCGTGCAGCGAGACGATCGCGTGGCCCGCCTCGTGATACGCGGTCATGCGCTTCTCGTCCTCGGTCATAACCATCGACCGGCGCTCGGCGCCCATCATGACCTTGTCCTTGGCTTCCTCGAACTCGGCCATGGCGACCAGGCGCTTGGACTTGCGCGCTGCCATCAGCGCCGCCTCGTTGACCAAGTTGGCCAGGTCGGCGCCCGAGAAGCCCGGCGTGCCGCGCGCGATGGTGCGGCTGTCCACGTCGGGGGCCAGCGGCACCTTCTTCATGTGGACTTCCAGGATCTTGACGCGGCCCTCGATGTCGGGGCGCGGCACCACCACCTGCCGGTCGAAACGACCGGGGCGCAGCAGCGCGGGGTCCAGCACGTCGGGCCGGTTGGTGGCGGCGACGATGATGATGCCCTCGTTCGCCTCGAAACCGTCCATCTCGACCAGCAGCTGGTTCAACGTCTGCTCGCGCTCGTCATTGCCGTTGCCGAGCCCCGCGCCGCGGTGGCGGCCCACCGCGTCGATCTCGTCGATGAAGACGATGCAGGGCGCGCTCTTCTTGGCCTGCTCGAACATGTCACGCACGCGGCTGGCGCCGACGCCGACGAACATCTCGACGAAATCGGAGCCGGAGATGGTGAAGAACGGCACGCCCGCCTCGCCCGCGATCGCGCGCGCCAGCAGCGTCTTGCCCGTGCCGGGGCTACCGACCAGCAGCGCACCCTTGGGGATCTTGCCGCCCAGCCGCGCGAACTTGGTCGGGTCCTTCAGGAACTCGACGATCTCGGTCAGCTCGGACCGCGCCTCGTCGATGCCGGCGACGTCGTCGAACGTGACCTTGCCTTCCTTCTGCGTCAGCATCTTGGCGCGGCTCTTGCCGAAACCCATCGCGCCCGAGCCGGTGTTCTTCTGCATCTGGCGCACCACGAAGAACGCGATCCCCAGGAACAACAGGAACGGCAGCGATTGATACAGCAGCAGCTGCCACATCGACGGGCCCTCTTCGGGCTTGGCGGCGATGGTGACGCCCTTGTCGCGCAGCTTCTGGACCAGGGTCGGGTCCTGGATCGGATAGCTGCGGAACTTCTCGCCGCTGGACAGCGTGCCCGAGATCACGTCGCGCGACACGGCCACGTCCTTGACCGTGCCCTCGTCCACCTTGTCGAGGAAGGTGGAATAGGCGATCGTGTTGCCCTGGCCGGTCGCCGGCTGGCGTCCGTCGAACATGGTCACGAACAGCGCCAACGCCAGCAGGATGCCGACCCAGATCAGCAGACTCTTCATCCAGGGGTTGGTGCCGCCGGGGCCGCCCCCGCCATTGCCGTCGTTGCCGGGCCCACGCTTGTTGTCGTCGCTCATGGAACACAAGATAAGCCCGCAGGGGTTAATGGCAATGGAACGATGCGGGCGTTTCCACGTCGCGCCGCGACTTGATCGTGCGGCCCGGCGCGGGGACGGCACGAACGGGCGCGGTCGGGGTCGGGACCCATTGCCGCCAATGGTCATCGCCGAGCCGAAAAGGACCGGCAGGCAGGAGCGAGGAGGCGATGCTCGCGTATCGCCGACGACGAGCGCCCCTCCTGGGTTTCCACGAAATAGTACTTCGCGGGGTGGCCCCTACCAGCCCCTTTCGGCCTGCCCCTCCGAGGTCGCCCGCGGAAGGCCAGGGATAGGCATGGCGGCCTGCTCATCGTCGCGACGCTTGCGCGCAGTCCTGCTACGCGTCTCGCGCACCGCTCCTTGCCCCTGGCCTTTCGCGGGCGGTGCCGACCGTCGGCAGCAATGGGTCCCGACCCTACCCCCTACGGCGTGGCGGCGCGGGGCGCAGCCGCCAGCGCCCGTCGCGCACCGACGCCAGCACCCCGCCCTGCGTCGCTCGCCGCCCGTTCTCCAGCGCGTCCAGCAGCGGCTCGACGTTGGCGCCCTCGCCGAACGCGGGCTCGGCGATACCGGCGGCCGCGCGCACCGCCCCCACCGCGCGCCGCGCCAGCCGGCGGCGAAGCTCGCGCGGCAGGTCGGCCGCCGCCAGACGCACCTCCGCGTCCATCACCTCGGCGCGCGCGCGCCACAGCCATTCCACCGCCGCGGCCAGGTCGGCGTCCGCCTCCGCCAGGTGCGCGGCCGACCGTGCCAGGTTGGCGGGCCCCAGCCACTCGTTGGCGTCCAGCAGCTGGCGGACGCGAACGCGCTCGAAACGGGGGTCCTGGTTCGACGGGTCGTCGACGAAGGGCAGCTCTCGCCGCCGCACCTCCGCGCGCAACTCGGCGCGCCGCCGGTCGAGCAGCGGGCGCACCACCTCCACGCCCCCGATCGTCGCGCGCGGTCGCACGCCCGACAGGCCGGACAGGCCCGCCGCGCGGCCCGCGCGCATCAGAAACGTCTCGGCCTGATCGTCGGCGTGGTGCGCGGTCGCCACCGCCGCCAGTCCCCCGGCCGCGGCCCAGCGGGCCAGCATCGCGTAGCGCGCCTCACGGGCCCGCCCCTGTAGCCCCGGGCCCGGCTCGATCCCGTCCGCCGTCAGGATCGCGTGCGGCACGTTCAGCCGGCCGCAGACCTCGGTCACCATCCGCGCCTCGTCCGCCGATCCGGGGCGCAGGCCGTGGTCCACCGTCGCGGCCGCCACCCGCCCCGGCATGGCGTCGGCGGCCAACGCCAGCAGCGCGGTCGAATCGGGCCCGCCCGACACCGCCAGCCCCAGCCGGCCGGCGAACGGGCCGCCCCAGGCGCGTTCCAGGTCGGCCGGGAATCGCCCCGCGCCGCCCCCCACCGGGTCGTCGCCCGCGCTCACTTGCACTTGGCGGCGGCGCGGTCCCGGACGATCTCGGCGCGACGCTGCGTGGACAGCTTGGCGCCGTACACGTCGGTCAGCTCGTCATAGACCTTGCACGCGTCCACCGGCTTCTTCAGCGATTGCAGCGCCCGGCCGAGATAGAAAAGGCTGTCCGCCGCCCGCTCGCCGTCGGGCATCTTCTTGTAATTGTCGTAGAAGGCGATGGACGCCAGACTCGGCTTGCCCTCGTCCAGATAGGCGCGGCCCAGCAGGTTCTGCGCGTAGCTGGCCCGGCGATGCTTGGGATAGGTGGAGACCGCTTTCTTCAGCTCCGCCTCCGCTTCAGGGTAGAGCTTGGCCACCCACAGGCGATAGCCGTACATGTACGCGTCCTCGCCCACGTCGCCCGTGTCCTGGCGCACCACCGCCGCCAGCCGCGCCGCCCGGTCCCCGCCCGCCGCTGGGGCGGCTGCGGGAGCGGCTGCGGGAGCGGGGGCGGACGTCGGGCGCGCCTGCTCGACGGGCGGCGCCGGCGCGTCGGCGGCGTCACCGCCCGCGGGCAACGCGCCCGCGATCGGCAGCGCCGCCGCCCGCGCCTCGGCGTCGCGGCGGAAGGCGGCGAACTGTTCCTCCAGCTGGCGCTGGCGATATTGCAGCTGCTCCACCTGCCCCGTCAGCGCGCGGCTCTGCGTCTCCAGTGCCGATACCCGGTCGGTCAGGTCGTCCAGCGGCTGCGACGCGGGCGCGCCCGCGGGGGGGGCGGGGGCCGCCTGTTCGGGGACGATGTCGGGCTGGACCAGCGGGCCGTTGGGGAACACGCGCCGCTGCACCGCGCGCATCTCGCTTTCCAGCCGGCCGACGCGGCCCTCGATCCTGTCGTCGCGACCCTGCGCGGCCGCGGGGATCGCCGGCGCCGCCAGCGCGAGTGCCAGGAGCACGGGACCGAAACGCTGCATCTGACCTAATACCCCGATTGATTGGCCGATCGGGCGCCCGATCGGCCGAACGTGGCCCCCTGTCACGCCCCGCCTGTCTCCAGCCTTAAGCGCCCGGCACCTGGGCCGGCGCCTGCCCCTGCGGCCGGGCGACCGTGGGCTCGACGGGCGCCGCCTCGACCGGGGACACCAGGGGGGCCGCCCGCGGCGCCTCGGACGATCGGTTGCCGGAGGCCGCACCCGCCGGTCCGCTCAGCCGGGCATCCAGCGCAGCCGCGGTCAGCACCACGCCGCGCACCGGACGCGCGCCGTCGCCCAGCGACGGCAGCGTGCGGCCGTCCAGCGACACGGTCAGCTTGTCGGGCCGCCCCACCGTCAGCCGCGGCCCGTCCGAGTCGCGCGGCACCTCGTACCGCTCGCCCGCCTGCATGGTGCCGAGTTTCAGCGTGCGGTCGGCGGCGTCCGACACGCGAACCCAGACCTCATCGTTCGCCACCAGCGCCACTTGCCCCGCGGGCGTCGGGGCCGGGGTGGGCGTCGGCGTTGGCGTCGGCGTCGCGGCCGGGGACGCCTGGGGAACGGAAGCGACCACCGCCCCCCCCGTGCCGGGTGCGCCGGGCCGAAACAGGTCGGTAGTGAAATACAGCGCCGCCAGCACCACCACGGCCAGCGCCAGCCCCAGCGACACGATCGCCACCCCGCGCGACGGCACGCGCGCCGGGTCGGCGGTGACGTAGGGTTCGTATTCGGGGCGCGTGCGGCCGATCCGATCCACCTCGCGCCGCACGTCGGCGGCCACCGCCACCTCGTCGGCGCCCACCGCCCGGGCATAGGCGCGCGCGAAGCCGACCGCGTAGGTGACCGACGGCAGCCGCGCATAATCGCCCGCCTCAATCGCCTCCAGGTGGCGCAGCGGCACACGCGTGCGCTGGGCCACGTCGGCCAAGTCGAGCCCCTGCTGCTCGCGCCGCACGCGCAACGCGCCGCCAGCGCCACGCGGCACGTCCTGTGCGCCAGGTTCCAGGTCGCTCATCCGCACTCCCGCTGCGCGCCGCACTGTCCGCTCGCCCGTTCGACGGGCACCGGACCGGCGTCCCGTGTCCCAGAGCGGTTGTTCTATGTCAACGCGGGCACCGGGCGAGCCGCCGCCCGATCAGGCCAGCTCGACGCCCTGCGCCGCCGCCCAGTCGCCCAATTGCTGGCGGATGCTTCGGCCGGGCGCGGCCAGCAGCCGCGTCACGCATTCCACCAGCGCCGACCGGTCCAGCGACCGGATCATGGCTTTCAGCGGCCCCACCGCCGCGGGCGTGATCGACAACCGGTCGATGCCCACCCCCATGAGCGCCATCGCCTCCAGCGGGCGGCCGCCCATCTCGCCGCATACCGTCACGGGCACGTCCGCCGCGCGCGCCTGCGCCGCCACGCGCCCCAGGAACCGCAGGATGGAGGGGGACAACCAGTCGTAGCGTTCGGCCAGCTTGGGGTTTGCGCGATCGGCGGCGAACAGGAACTGGGTCAGGTCGTTGGTGCCGATCGACAGGAACTGGATGCGTGGCAACAGCACGTCCAGCTGCTCGGCGAGCGCCGGCACCTCCAGCATCGCGCCGTAGCGGACCTCGGCCGGCAGGCGGCGCCCGCGCGCGGCCAGCCATTCGCGCTGCCGCTCGAACAGGTTTCGCGCTTCCTCGAACTCCCAGGGCTCGGACACCATCGGGAACATGACGCGCAGCGTGCGGCCGGCCGCCGCCTCCAGCAGCGCGCGCGCCTGCGCCTTCATCAGACCGTCGCGTTCCAGCGCGAGGCGCAACGCGCGCCAGCCCATGGCCGGGTTCTCCTCGTCGCCCGCCTCCACGTCCAGGTACGGCAGCGCCTTGTCGCCGCCGATGTCCAGCGTGCGGAACACCACCGGCCGGTCGCCCGCCCCGTCCATCACCTCGCGGTACAGGCGCTGCTGGCGCTCGCGCTGGGGCAGCGTGGCGGAAACCAGGAACTGGAACTCGGTGCGAAACAAGCCGATGCCGTCCGCGCCCGTCATGTCCAGCGCGGACACGTCGTCGCGAAGCCCGGCGTTCATCATCAGCGCTACGCGATGCCCGTCCTTCGTCACCGGCGGGAAATCGCGCAAGCGAGCGAGCGCGGCGCGCCGTTCCTGCCGCGCGCGCAGCTTGGCATCGAACGCCTCGTCCATCGCGGCGGACGGCCGCACGAACACCGCGCCCTCGGCCACGTCCAGCAGCAACAGGTCGCCGTCGGCCACTTGGCGGCGCACGTCGCGCACCCGGCCCAGCACGGGCACGCCCATCGCGCGCGCGACGATGGTGACGTGCGCGGTCAGCGACCCTTCCTCCAGGATCACGCCCTTCAACCGCCGCCGGTCGTATTCCAGCAGTTCGGCGGGCCCCAGGTTGCGCGCGATCAGCACCGTGTCCCGCTTCAGCCCCAGCTGCGCCGCCGTCCCCATCTGGCCCGACACGATCCTGAGCAGCCGGTTGGCCAGGTCCTCCAGGTCGTGCATCCGGTCGGCGAGCAGCGGGTCGTCGATCTGGCGCATCCGCTGGCGGGTGCGCTGCTGCACGCGCTCGATCGCGGCCTCGGCGGTCAGGCCGCTATCGATCGCCTCGTTGATGCGCCTTTGCCACCCCTCGTCATAGGCGAACATCTTGTAGGTCTGGAGCACCTCCTCGTGCTCTCCGCCTACCCCGAATTCCGCCTCGCGGGTCATGCGGTCGATCTGCTCGCGCATCCGGTCGAACGCGGCGTAGACGCGGCGGCGCTCGGCCTCCGTATCCTCGGCGACCGTGTGTTCGACGACGATGCGCGGCTGGTGGAACACGGCGTAGCCGGCACCCATGCCGTCCACCAGCTTCTGCCCCGCCAGCCGCGTCGCCTGGGTCGGCTGGGGCCGGTCGGCGGCGGCGCCCGAATCGATCAGCCCGGCGTTGGCGATCAACTCGGACAGCACCATCGCCACCGTCTGCAACGCCTCGATCTCGACGTCGGCGTAACGGCGGGGCTCGGAATGCTGGACGGCCAGCACGCCCACCGCGCGCTCGCGCCGGACCACGGGGACGCCCGCGAAGCTGTGGAACCGGTCCTCGCCCGTCTCGGGGCGATAGACGAAGTCGGGGTGCACCGCCGCCTCGTCCAGGTTCAGCACCTCCATGTCGCGGGCGATGATGCCGACCAGCCCCTCGCCGACGCTCAGCTTGGTGACGTGCACCGCCGCCTCGGCCAGCCCGCGCGTCGCGAACAGTTCCAGCACGCCGTCGCGCAACAGGTACACCGAACACACCTCGCTGCCGATCGCCTCGCCGATGATCTGGACGACCTGGTTCAGCTTGGCCTGAGCGGGACTGCGCCCCGCCATCACGTCGTGGAGGCGGACCAGGATCTCGCGGGCGGATGCGGCGGCCGACAGGGGCATGAAAGATGGGCTAGCAGGCCGGGCGCGGAGCCCCAAGCGGTATCGCGTAGCTCCGCCGCAACGGACATATCCGTCTCACACGCACGCCGTCACCCCGGACTTGTTCCGGAGTGACGGGAAGGGGCGGCCCTCCCCCCTATGATCCCGCCACCGGCGTCGGAACGACCGCCGCCCGCGCCTCCTCGACCCGCCACGCGCGGCCGGGCGCGTCGCGCATTTCCAGCAGCAATCGGCCGTCGGGCGCTCGGGCCACGTCCAGCGTCTCGCCCACGAAATCCTCGCGCACCGCCACCCGGTCGCGCGCGGCGGGGCCGGTGCGGACGGACGCCAGCCGCCCCAGCCGCCGCCCCGTCACGCGGCATCGCTCGGCCGTGCAGGACGCGGCCTCCACCTCGGGCACCCGCACCAGCGTGCCCAGCGGCATCCAATCGCCCGCCACCCCGTCGCGCAACACGCGCAGGCGCATCGGGCCGGCCGCGTCCGCGCCCATCACGCCCGCGTCCAGCCGCGCGACCGCGGTGTCGGCGTCGCGTGGGCTCAGCGGCAGACGCGCCAGCTGGCCGTCCGGCCCCTCCACCTCGGCCGCCACGCTGCCGCCGAAGCGGGTGCCGGACCCTGCGCGCAGCACGATCTCCAGCCGCGCGTCGGCGGGCACCAGGCCCGCATCCTCCGCCACCAGCGCCAGCCCTGCGGTCGCCGGCCGCTCGGCACGACGCTCGGCCAGCTGCGCCACCGGCCTGGGCGGCAGCACCACCACGCGCAACGAGGATTGCCGCCCGTTGGCCAGCGCCACGCGCGCCACGCGCACCTCGCCCGACCGCAGCGCGCCGACGCCCGCACTGTCGGCGGTCATCTTCAACCGATCGCCCGCGCCCGCCCGCTCCAGCCCGTCGGGGCGCAGCGCCACGCCACCCAGGTCGACGCCCGCCACCTGGTCAAGCCGCGTACCCGTCAGCACCGCCGACCGGTCGCCCGCGTGGATCACCAGCCCGGCGACGCGGCCCACCTCCTCGTACGCCTGCGCCGTCACCAGTTCGGGGGCACCCCCAACTGCACTGGCACCTGTACTGGCGCCCGCATTGGTGCCGACGCCCGTCACCGCCAGCGTCACCGGCCCCGGCTCCGCGTCGGCCAACGGCACGCGCAGCCGGATCGATTCGGGGCCCGCCACCTCCCACGCCACCGTGCGCTGCGCGCCGGCCACCTGCGCCGACACGTCGGTGACGCACGGGGCGGCACCCCCCGTCAGCTCCAGCGGCGTCTCGCGCCCCACCACCAGCGACGCGCCGTCCGCGACCCGCCAACGCCGGCCGGCCGGCGACACCAGCCGGAAGCGAGGCCCCTCATAGGGCTCGAACCCCCATATGCCCGTCAGCGTGGCGGTGGCCGCCCCGCCCAGGTCGGCGCGTTCCAGCGCGTCGCCCGCCACCGCGAAGCCGCCGCGTTCCGGGTCGGGGCGGACGGGCACAATCAGCGTTGTTCCGTCGCCGCGCTCCACCTTCAGCGCCGCCTCGCGCAGGTAACGGCTGCCGAACACCAGGGGCGCGCCCTCCACGGGCAGCAACAGCCCCGGCCGCGCCGCGCACAGAGCCGCGTCCGGCCCGCCCGACGCCACCAGCGGCGGCAGCGGCGCGGGCGTCACGGGGGGCAGCGCCGCCACCAGCACCGATTGCGGTTTCTGGAACGACGGCACCGTATTCAGCAGCAGTTCGGTCCGGTCGCCCCGCTCGACGGACAGGGCGGGGATGAACTGCAGCTGCGCCGACTGGAACGCGCCCAGGATGCGCGCCAGATCGCGGACCACGCCGATATAGGGGCTGTAATAGCCCAATCCCCCCTGGGGCGTCGCGCTGATGCCGTAGGCCAGGTCGGTGGGCGCGCCGGTCAGCGCGTCGGCGACCGAGTTGGAATGGCCGTCCGCCAGCACCTGTTGCCCCGGCCCCTGCGTCAGGCACGCCGCCTGCAACTCGGGCTGGCGGGCCAGGCACCCCTCGTCGAAGCGCACCGCCAGGCTGCGCGCCAGCGGGCCGGACACGCGCGCCACGCGGCCCCGCTCGGGCGGGCTGCCCGGCGGCGGCTTCAGGCCCGCCAGGAACGCGTCCAGCCGCATCCGGTCGAGATGCGCCTGGTTCAATTCCTGCGACGCGCGCACGAACGCGCCCGGCCGGCCCGTCACCGCCTGTTTCACGGCACGGAACGCGCCGCCCGTGTCGGGGACCAAAAATACCAGCGCCTGTTCCGCGCCGT
>Ga0325400_1000611_pt1 | contig 27115 bp, 10 predicted proteins | sample PopdelMetagenome_2_FD_205662 | JGI IMG/M metagenome (GOLD analysis project Ga0325400, IMG submission 205662) | Populus deltoides microbial communities from Bellville, Georgia, United States - Xylem-PdKOR-R1 | ecosystem: Host-associated > Plants > Phyllosphere > Stem > Wood/Secondary xylem...
AAACAAAACTAGATGATAAGGCACCTCCAGTGACAAGTAACTTGTCGACTACTGAGATTCTGTTTAAATCGAGCCACCCTTGTAGCGAACAAATAACTAGAGGGGATGGCCTAAAAATTCATTACCCCATTATTTGTTATTTAAAAATTCTAAAAAACATTATAAAAATTTATATAAATCATATGTCAGCTGCGAAACATTCTAAAATCACTCAAAAAACAAAATGAAATTTAAATAAGAAATTAATTCAAAGTAAGAAAATGCATAAAAAATAAGGAGAGTATGAATTTAATTTTTTTTTCAAAAAATAATCAAAATAAAAAAAAATCAGGCATTGATGGGTCAGCCCAACATGCATGCTGTGAGACCTAAACTTTTATCTCAAACCCAAGCCCAAGTCACCCCAAACCCAACCTAAGTTAACCTAGATATATAAGAAAAGTTGAAAGAGAATTATTTTTCTCTTTTTTAGTTCTTGTGGCTGATGTGACACTTCCCTCATCAAACCAATGATTTCAATTTTTTATCTTGAATTTTTGGGTTCAAGAAATATGAAATTAGAAAGCAAGTGGTTCTCTCTCATGATACTTTCGATTATGGTTTGTTTATGGAAAGATTAAAAAATAAATTAAGATTTATAAAGATTTGAAGTTTATGTTGTTAATATTGATTAATAATTATTATGTGTTTAAAGTTAAGCGATTGATTTTGAGTGTCTTGTTAGAAATAAAGATTTATTAATTGATTTGTTATAAGTTAAGAAATTTGTTTAAAATTTTCTATAAAATCTGAACATAATGGCCTTGAGGTTGAAAATGATAAAATTTTATTTTGGTCCTTATTTATAAAAATTACAATTTAGTCCCTAAACTTTGAAAAATTATAATTTGACCCCTGAAATGTATTTTGGAATTCTAGGTAGTATTGTTATGAGGTTAAGGATGATTAATCTCAATTTGATAATTGATTTGTGTAGTTTTTTTATAGTCTCTCCATTTAAGATATTTACAGTTTAGTCCCTAAACTTTGAAAAAATTACAATTTGATCCTTGGAATGTAAATTGAGATTCCGAACAGAATTGAGGATGAATGATGAGTGAAATTTCAGAATGGTTATGTATTTCTAAAATTTATAGTTTGGTCACCCAATTCTGGTAAAATTATGTTTTAGTCCCTGGTTTCTAAAAATTATCTTTTTAGTCCCTAAACTTAGGAGACTAAACTTGATTTTCTTTTATGCATTGGAATCTTTTATTTGTGTTGCTTTAAGTTATTTTTTAGTATATTTTGTATATTCGTTGTAGGTGCTTTTAATGATCCTTAATAGGATTTTCATATCTTTCATCTGATATTCCTTTTATTTCTATATTTTCAAGTAAATGAGATAATATTTAATATGCATATAATATACAAGTAAATATGTATATTTATTATATGATGAGTATGATTAGTTAATTTCTTGAATATTTATATTTGTTGCTTTAATTGTTTAGTACTCATCTATTATTAAATTTACACTCGTATTTTGTTAAACTAAATTTTATGTGATATAAATTGCTTTGATAATTGTGTAAATATCTATTATACCTTAATATAGAACTTGTTAGTAACTCCATACTAACGGAGAGTAGTTGTTTATGTGCATATATATATATATATATATATATATATATATATATATATATATATAGCCAAGTTCACCATCACCAGGATAGCAAAGTGGCATTCAAGCAACTTCATTTTATATTGTATATATTTAAAATAATGACACGTGGTGGGATCCTACTTCTTGTCGTTCAGCAAAGTTAGTTATATGCACAGCGTAGCATACAGTAGTGTTGAAAAGTATCCATATATGTGCCGTGCCCCCTTATTGATTTAGCTCCTCTCAGGCATTATTAGAACCTAACATAATTAATTTGAATGTTATGCAGCCAGCCTCGATTAATTAACTATGCTGAGAGACTAACCGATTGAATGTTTAAACAACGTTTTCCTAGTATTGTAGTCTAAGAAGATGGGCCTGCAGATCGTGCATGAGTTGGTTTCTACTGCTAGTGTTTTAGTCCAAGATAGTGGCACTATAATTGGCTTTGTTATACGATTATTTATTTATTTTTTTTTTTGCATTTTCTAATCAGATGTTTTTAGGTCTTCAACATTCATGCAAAATTAAATCACTAAATATTTGAGGTCTTCCGAACACATACAAAATGGAAGGCCTGGTTTGATTTGAGCTGGGTCTAGGTTCAAAACCAGTCCTAGTTGAATGCCATTGAATGGAAGAAAAAGGTGCCTAAGCTGGCCGAATAAAAAAAGCCCCGCCATCAAGGGTGGAATGCTTTGGTTGTGGGCTATATTCCAAGTAAAGATTTTATCACTAATCCTTTATACTAAGAATTCATTTGTTTGATATAAAATAGTTTTTTGAAAATTATTTTTTAATTTTTCTTGTATTTATTTATTATTAGACATATTGATCAATAAAAAATACTTTCCAGATAAATAAAAATTTAGCTTGGTTTTTAAGAAAGTACTTTCCTTTTATTTTAGGAGGAAAACATTTTCCAGAAATTATGAGAAATTTAAAAATATCATATTATTTGCTGATTATAACAAATTTGGTCCTCAAACTTTTGATTGCTATATATTTTTTTTGAATTTTTTTATTTTTATATTAACTTTGATTTTTATTTTTATGATTGTTATTTGCTTTTATCTTATTAATTTTTTAATTGAAATTTTTTTATCTATCAAATTTAGTCCTCATTATTTTGATTGTTACTTATTTTATTTAAAATAATTTATGAAATTTTAATTATTATTATTTTAATTTCATCATCTTTAAATTTTTTATCTGTTAGATTTGATCTCCATTATTTTGATTTTTATTTATTTTATTAGAAATAATTTATGAAATTAATTTTTTTTTCAATTTCATTCCCATTCAACTTTTTAATTTATAAGATTTGTTCCTTATTATTTTAATAAATTTAAAAACAAAATATTAATAAGTTATTTTCCAGTTCATTTCCTCTTGAAAGTGTTTCCCAACTTATTTTCATGACACTACCAAACATAAAAAAATAATTCATTTTTTAGGAATCCACTTTCTAAAAAGAAATTACTTTTCAGTGAACAAACGAGACCTAATATTAAATAAGTCCAAGTTACATTTAACTAAATTAGCTAAAAAATATATTTTTATCCATCAAATCACTCATCTTTTTTTGAATTAAATTCTATATTTTTTTTAGTTAAGAGAGCCATAGTCGAAAATCATATCCCTTCTCATGCTAGATTATTTCTTGTTTCCCTACATATTCAACTCACAAAATTTAACATATCTGATACTATCTATCATACAAATTCAATTTAATTTTATTGTAATTACTAAAGTATTGCTTTAAACTTTAAAAAATATTAAATTTCATCTTCTTCTTATATATGTACAACCTGCTTGAACACAATATTATTAAATTAACATATTACATATAAATGTTTTATATGAGATTAACCTTTCACATAGTGTATTTGAATTAAAACTTTATTGTTAACTTCACAAATTTATATTAACGAGTTAATAATTGATTTTGAAATTTTTTTTATATATTTGCTTAGTAGCTTAGGATAGAAAAAATTTCTGGGTTGGTACTTGCCCGCCATGAACCATTTTGCTCCACCTCACATTTATAAATCAATTCAATTGCAGGAGATCTTCTGCATCATAAGAAGAGCCAGGATTAAACATTCATGCAAAATTAAATCACTCAAATATTTGAGGTCTTCTGAACACTTACAAAATGGAAGGCCTGGTTTGATTTGAGCTGGGTCTAGGTTCAAAACCAGTCCTCGTTGAATGCCATTGAAATTTGAATGAAAGAAAAAAGTGCCTCAGCTGGCGGAACAAAAAAGCGCCGCCATGAGCCCTTTTGCTCCACCTCACATTTATATACAAAAGTCAAAACTTTCGGTGAATGTTTTGATTTGCAGCTAGAGCATTGAATTCAATCTTTCAACAATGGAGAATATCAGCAGAGGAGACTCAATGGAAAGGAGCAGCCATGGGGTAGTTTCCCACGTTCGCTGACACCAATATTTATCAAATTTGACTGCTCTTACCTCCATGGCACCATTACTGCCCTGTACGTTTCTTTACCGACTCTAAAGTTTCTATTTGTATGCTTGAAAACTAAATCTTTCCTTATGCTTGCTTATTATTTGTTGTTTTGAAGTGCAGGAAACTTTAGATCTTACAGATGTAATTAATTCCGAATGATCTTCGGACCTTGACTTACCTCACCCACCCATTTGTATCGTTTAAACCTTCCATTTAAATGGATAATTTGATCAAGGTGTAGCATTCTTGATATTATGGTTCTAAATAAGCATAAGCTACTGGAGAATTTAGGTCAAAATTGCTCGAGAGGTACCGTGTCGTCTCCATCTGGTGGTAAATACCTGCACTCTATTCTAAATTATAATCTCAAACATAATATGGTTTAAGGAATAATAATATAAAAAAAGGGGAATAATAATAAAAAAAAAGACACAATTGCGCCAAAAATTGCTAAATTATATGGTTTAAGGAAAGAATAATAGAAATAGAGATATAAATTAAATTAATTAAATAAAAATATATTATGTAAGGATGTATATATTAAAAATATTATTAAAAAATAAAAAAAATTATTTAAAAAAATAAAAGTTGATCTATATAAAAGATAAAAAAAATTGTAAATGAATTAGATAAAATCTTCAAATTTAAATGTATAATTAAAAAAATAATCATCATCTAAAGGAGGCTCTCCAAAGAAAATAAAAGAGAAAAGATGTACTAATTTAAATATAAATTAAAAAAATTTAAAGAAAAAACCATAAAAAAATTATTAATTAAAAAAAAAAGAAAAGGTCAGGCGTTGCTAGAACGCCTGACTCATTTTGTCTGGGCACTGAATAAAATTCATCCAAATGTGTGAAAGGCTTGATAAAATCAAAGCTGGTTTTCAATGAAGAAAAAGAAAAATGATATCGAGAAAAGTCATCAATATTAATCGGAATGGGACATATGTATTGTCTAAAGGCAAATGAGTAATTATAATAAGAAAAAAAGAGAAAATAATAATAATAAAAAAATCTTGGAAGCACATTAAAACTCCAATTATAACATCATTAGTACCTTCATAAAGATTTTAACGAAACGAATTTAATAACACTAATGAAGGTAACTAATGGTGATTGAAATGAGTCCCACGTATTGTTAAAAGATAAGTAAATTGGCTACCAATTATGTTCCATTTGAATAATTGTTAATGAAATTTTTTGATATTATTAAAAAACATTTATTAAGATTTTTTTAATGATAGCAATAACATTATTACGAAAACTCGAATAAGTCTTAAGATCTTTGGTTTTTTTTTTTTCTTGTGTTTTTTATATACTCATTATAATTTGTGTCAGCCTCTGTTTAACAATTTATTTGAATAGTAACATTTCACATTAATTAATATTTTTTTTTCCACACCATTTCAATCATTAATAATTTTCCAGAACTAGTGGTGATGCATAACCGACTTTGATGCTAGCCAATCGAGCCAAGTTGAATAAATATTTGCAGTCAATTTGTTTCTGGATACATAGCTAGTGGTTGGTTAATTTTTCGGTGTTGAAACTGCATCTTTTTATCAAGTTTTAAGCAATTAGCCATAAAGGATAAGAGCAATAGAGAGAAGCTCAAATATCAACCTTTGAATTGTTATTAAAATCTCATTTAATTTAATTTCACCTCATAATGTATGGTTTCGATTTTAAAGCAAGTTGCTGATCATAATATATATGTCTACATATATGCTCACATGATGCCGTTTTGAAGCCCTTTTTTAGCTTTATGTGAATCAAAACTCAGATGAGAAAAGAAGGAAAGAAAAAAGACATGGGCAAATTAATGCGGGTTTGAAAGGGTATAGAGAAACGAATTGACATTTCTAAAGAAATCATGATTGGCTGAGAAATATTACATGGCAGGCCGATTCTCAATTGACTGAGAAATATTGAATGGTATATAGAAGGCCGAAGTTTTATGGCTGTTTACTTTTTTGATGCTGAAAGCTGCGTTGAACTTCTGCTGGGGAATGTTGTATATTAATTTTTGGACTGCAAGTGTATGTATATTGAAAACGATACTGCTTTTTGTCCAAAAAAAAAAAAAAAAAACCCTAATTGCTATTATTTTACATTATCATAATCCTTGTTCTTTTTTTTTTTTATTATTATTAACATGAATTAACGTGGGTGTCCGGACCAGCTTGCATCACCTCGACTAATCCTACGAGCCCTGAAGTTAATGACCATGTAAACCTCCAATGACTATTATATTAACAACCACAGAGATCGAACTTGAGATCATAGGAAAAGCAAACCCCTTGATCCCAAGCTCTTGCCATTAAATCACTTAATAAATGATTATAATTTTTATTGTTTTTCTTTTATTGGGTAGTAGCTAGGATTAGAACCAGTGTAAAAACAACTATTAGGAAGTTACATAACACGTAAGCACCATCAAATTAACAATGTTAATTATCTCTTTCACTCTCGGAAAAAAGAAAAGAGGAAAATGTTGTTCTCAAACTCATCTCTAAGGTATTATAGTATGTTAAATGATCGTTAATTTAACATATACAAGTCTCCGGTTAATTATTTAAACACCAACTCTTAATTACATACCCATTTAGCTCAATCTCGCCATTCTGTCTGAAATGATCGTTTTAATAGAAAAAAAATTTGTTTTTTTAATTCTAAGAAAAGCATTATTTTATATATAAAACAAGTAATAATTAAGATCATGGAAAACATTAATTAATGACTACGAATGGATGGCCTTAACAAGTGTTTTTTTTTTATGTATTTGAGATCCAATTGGAAAAAATATTTGGGGCATCAATCAGAATTGTTTTATAAGTTGTGTGGAGTTATATAAAGTTATCTAAATGAACATGTATTGTTTATGATTCAAAATTCAGCTACTGATGGGTTTGAAAAATATTATATATGTTGAATGTCTTCATCAATTCAATCCTTCACCCTTTAAAAAATTCCTTCTTTTTATATATAAATTTCAATTATCATGTATAGGATATATTAATGGACAATATCACGTACGTATAGGGAATTAATAAACACAGGGAATAATGGAGAAATATTAAGAAAAATCCTAATTTGCTTGTGAGAGAGAAAACGATATTTTTATTTTCTGTTTTTTTGTTCTTAGCATTTCCTATTTTAGTCATTAATTATTTTTATTTAGTTTTAACTTTACACGTTGCATTGATTGATATTTATGGCTCATAATTTATTTCAATTAACTTATTATGTAGTTCTTGTTATTTAAAAAAAAAAATTTTGATATTAAATTAATGCTCGGTTTGGCATAATAGAATTTGATTTTATTAATTAAAAATAATTAAAACTTTAAAGACTAAATTAAAATTTTAATCATACTTAATTAACCAAATTCTTCATAACTAAATTCGATGTGCCTTTTCTGCAATTTTTTTTATTATAATATAATTAATTAAAAAATAGATTCCAAAGGTTTTTTTTAAACTGCATTAGATTATTCCTTTTTTTTTTAATACATTCACGTTAAAATTATAAAAATATAATTTTTTTATTTATTAAAACTTGCTTTACGTTTTTAATTATGAGTTACGTTGTTGTTTAAAAATCAGTTATTATAGTAAAGAAGATAAAAATAAAAATTAGCGCATTAATCATATGAAGATGTTTTAATTAAAAAAATTAATTTTTTTATCCTTATTTCAAATTATTTATAATTATTTTGATATTTATTCTAATTGCTTTTTATCAAGTAATCATCGTAGCTCCAAAAGCTATATTTTTCTATTAAGAAATATGTTAATAAAAGAAATAAGGAATTATACTAGAAAGTTATATATATACACACACACACGTGTGAATTGTGATAGGCCAGCATGATATAAGAAAAGAAACCAACTTGATCCAACAAGTTGATTCGTTTGTTTGACCACTGAAAGATTGTATTTTACGGTTGTCGGCTACGTGACTGGGTAGTTTACTCTTCTAATACATGTTGGAAAACAACACAATTAAAACAGCATTTTGAAAATAGCAAACTTTTAATAAAGATTTGATTGCTAAGAGCGACTTTAACAGAGACATGGTGATTATTGGAAACAATTACTCTTAACCCTAATCTCAAACTAATTCTAAATAAAAATTCTAGATAGTACTGTAGCTCTAAGGGTGTATTTGAAATTATAATAGTTGTTATGGTTTAAAGTGTTTTTCGTTTAAAAATATATTAAAATAATATTTTTTTTTATTTTTAAAAATATTTTTTGATATCATCACATCAAAACGATTTAAAAATATAAAAAATAATTTTTAACAAAAGTGTTTTTTAAAATTTAAGAGAACGCAATTTACAAACCGCGTTTCCAATCATACCATAAACAATAACTCTAAATCTAAAAATAAACTTTAAACAATAACACTAATCACTATCCTTAAAATTAACACTAATCAATAACCCTAACAAACTCTAAATATTGTTGCTTTAGGGTTAGTTTTTAGAGTTTGCATTAATTAAGCGATGGGGTTAATTAGGATTTATTTATGAGGTTAATTAAAGATTTATATTAATATTTAGGGTTTTTTTTTTAGATTAGAGTTATAGTCTAGGGTTAGGTCTAATTTAGGATTTGTGTTTGGAGTTAAATTAGGATTAGTTTACGCCAGATTTTTTTGTCAAATCGCTATTCCCAATCACTGAATATTTTTCAAAGACTTTTTAATTAAAATATTACAGGTTGTCAAATTGTGTTAATTTCTTTTTTTTTTTTTTAAATCCCGCATGCAATAATGAGGCAGTTGGCATTTGTAAACAAAGCTTTGCATGTCAACGTCATATGATAAATGTGTGTGAAAACAAACCTTGCCGTCTTCAAGTAAATATAGTTTGGTAGTCGGTTGTGGCAATTTGGTGGCTCTGCTAAAATCTGAAGGGCTCTCTGCTCTCTCTCTTTAATCTGTTCCTCTCCCTCACTCGTCGTTGATTCTCTTGCCATTTCATCGATACCTTGCAATTACAGAAGATTCAAGTATTGATCATGATCAGACATCCATTGCTTCTTCCCTTCTTAGCCCTTTCTTTTGTTTGCATCATTGGTTTGGCTGCCATAGCTCAAGCACAGAATCAAACTCAAGCTACTACAGATTCTGATGAAGGTACGGCCTTCTCTCTCCCTCCCTCCCTCCCTCTCCCCTTTTTAGTTGTTCTTGGTGATGATGATGTGATGTTATCAATATATATCACCATGATCTCTCAACTAATTATCTATTAAGAGAACAAAATTTCTGATGATCAACTAAGATTTAGATCTTAGAACTATTCTTTTACCAGCTTAGTTAAGAAATCTACTTGAAGTATATATTCATTTTACTTTTTTTTTTTAAATAATATTAGATCACACACAAAAGAAAATCGCATGAGCCATATATCAAGGATCTCTCCTATATGTTTACTTGCATGTTCTTGCCAGTTGCCACCTTACATTATTTGTTTGTTTAGCTACAAATTGAGTTGATATTTAAAAAAATAATTAATGATGGCGGCTCTTATAAAGAAAGTTAGAAATGATAAGGGTGGCTTGAGCTTCCAGTGGGGTTGATTATTACTTAAATTTATTTTATTTTTTAAAAAGAAAATGATTGGTTAAAAGGTGTGTGTATATATATATATAGCATGTTCTTATTCAACCAACAGTAAAATAATAATAATAATAAATTTAATGCACAAAAAATAGCATCAAAATACCTCCTAATTAACCAAACAATCAGAATACGCATCAACACCCTGTTTGAAAAGGAAAAGGAGAACCTAAAGCATTATGAGTCTTTAATTGACCATCGCGGGGATGGCTCGTAATCATAATTAAGAGGGGGATTAAGCCTTTATTTGTTTTTAGTTATTTAAAAATAATATAATCATAAGTTATGAATTATTACATAAATTTACATATTATGCTGTAAAAAAATAGTTAATCACTCTCAGTAACTCCATAGTTGTGATGCTTGCGATATAGTAGTATAACTATAATTTACTTTAACATAAATATTAATTTATGCTTCTTCTCACCTAACTTATTTTTTGATAAAAATAAATTTTCTTATTCTAGTGGGGAAAAAGTTCATGACTATTACTGGTAATATATAATCTTTTATTTTTTGTTTTTTGTTTTTGTTTTTGGATATGCAGCTAGAGCATTAAACTCGATCTTTCAACAATGGAGTATATCAGCCAACACCAATCAATGGAACACAAGTGGAGACGTATGCAGTGGAGCAGCCACTGGTGCATCTCCTACCATTGACGACAAAGCTTTCAACCCCTTTATCAAATGTGACTGCACTTTCCTTAGTGGCACCACTTGCCGTATTACTGCCCTGTATGTTCTCTCTTTACCAACTTTAAAGTTTCCATTTATGCCTGGTAAAGTTCTTTTCTCTCAGGAGTCATCAACATTTGACGTTTTTTTAGTGGTTTCTGCGTTGTTCTTTGAGAAAAAGAAAAGGAGTTAGTAAACATAAACATTGGAGATTGGAGACCCATTTGTTGGAACCATTGTTGAAATTTCCTGTGAGCCAAGCTTGGAAGTTAGGTAGTAGTCAGTACATGGACGAGAAAATCTCACTTGTTCTCGTATATATTTGCCTTGTATTTGGAACATGATATATATATAACTTTTGTTTTGTAATGTACTCTCACCTTTCCTATCCGACAACCTTTCCCGGACCAATTCACCATGTCCAATCCCATTTGCTCATGCATCTAAGGTTTCAGGCACGAGGGTCTTGACGGGTCAATTGGTTATTTGGGGTGCTATACAAAGCCTTTGTGTTCTTGTGATTTTCTGGGATAAAAGTTGAATCTTTCTTGACGCTTGCTTATTCTTTATATTATTGAAATGCAGGAAAGTTTATGCAATAGATGTTATAGGATTAATTCCAGATGAGCTTTGGAGCTTGAAATACCTCACCAATTTGTATGGTTTCCAGCCCTCATGTACATTTGCTTCAGTCTTACACTACTGTTTATGGCACATCGTACATATATGAACAGTCTGTCAGTGTGTTTTAAACTTACGAGTGTGCTTGTTCTGATTTCTTGCAGGAATTTGGGTCAAAATTATTTGACAGGTAACCTGTCACCATCCATCCGTAATCTAACTCGGATGCAATACCTGTAAGCTGTTCTTATTTTTAATTATGAATTAATAGGATATCGCGTATATATTTTGTATTCTTCTTCTTCTGATTACAAGTTTATATTTCGATTAGGACCATTGGCATTAATGCATTGTCTGGGGAGCTTCCTAAGGAACTTGGACAGCTTACTGATTTAAGAGTACTGTAAGTTCATTTAATTGGCAACCTCCAGATTTTTATTTCATAGGCATATTGGTGCAGCTTCTTCTTCTTCTTCTTCTTTTTTTTATGTATTAACTTGTAACTTCCATATTGTTGATTTGCTTCTTAATGTTGATAGTGGTTTTGGATCAAACAACTTCACTGGTTCTCTGCCATCTGAGCTTGGGAATTTAGTAAAACTGGAACAAATGTAAGTTGTGGTATTGCTGAGCTTCTGTTCAATTTAAATGTAAATTACTATACTTCTTGATAGGGAGTGACTGTCCTGGGATCTCGTACGGAAAATTGTGAAGAAGTAGAGTGGCATAGGAAATGAAAACAAATCCATGAACAGAGATTATTTGCCCTTCATCCTGTGGCTGAAATAGTATAACCAATATACGAGCATTCTTATGTCTCTGAAACTAATTATTCTGCACATCTATATTTTTGTTCTGCCAACTTCTATTCTTTCATGATGATCTGGTAACCATTTACATGGATAATTAGACTGAAAAGAATGGTTAAAAAATTAATGAAATTTGTTTGCCTTGGCAGTTATTTTGATAGTTCTGGAGTTAGTGGTGAGATTCCTACAACCTTTGCTAATTTGCAGAACTTGGCTACAGTGTAAGAATATTTTGACTGTTCTTCCACTTAATTAAAATGTCCTGAAATGTTGTTTCGAAGTAAAAAAATAATAAAATTGAATCATTATTTTTCTGAGCAATCGTTGCTGTTCATCTCAGGTGGGCTTCAGACAATGAACTCACAGGAAGGATACCTGACTTCATAGGAAATTGGTCAAAGCTTATTTCCCTGTAAGAAGATTTATAACATGTTTTATATTTATTTTCTTCAATTGCAGTTGAGACAACAATGGTTTGAGCTCCCTTTTCCACTTAAAACTTCTATTTGAGGTAGAAGAATTGTGACAAGTAAAACAAATTGTTTGTTTGTACTTCTTTACATGTTAAATCTGCACAGTTTATATCATCTAGTCATGAATGTCACTGCAGAAGATTTGAAGGTAATGCTTTTGAAGGTCCAATACCATCAGTCTTCTCCAACCTCACTAATTTGACAGACTTGTGAGTTTCTGCATCTGTTTCTTTGCTATCCTTTTTTATATGTTACTGGTCAACGGTGCTAACAATCTCATTTAAACCATGATTGCAGAAGGATAAGCGATTTATCTGATGGAGGCTCCTCACTGGAATTTATTAAAAACATGAAGTCTCTAAGCATTTTGTGAGACAACAGTCTATCATTTGCTTTTTTCTCCCTGTTCTTGAAAGCTTTTGAAATGTAATGTCAATTACTTGGGCACATGTCATCCAGGATCCTCAGGAATGACAACATCTCTGCTTCAATTCCATCCTACATCGGAGAATTCCAGAGTTTGACACAGCTGTAAGTTATTTCTATTAACATGTGTCTTTAGATGTATCATACATGTTAAGGAGGAAATTATGTTTGGCTGGAGTGAGCTGGTTCAGTTACACGAAAGTGTAACTTGTCTCTTCAAGCAATGAGGCTGGTTCATATTTCTATGAGGTATGATCACTTCAAAGTGGCCACAAAGAAGTCTTTTCCCCTCTTTATGGAGTAATGAATCTGGGTTAAATTATGCAACTGGAAGTTGCATGAGGAAGAGCTAATTATTTCCTTTCTACTTTTGACCATTGCTTTCACTTTGTTGGATGGCTAAATTTATCTTTATGATGTATGATGTATGATGATGACAATTTCTTTTCTTCTTTAAGGGATTTGAGCTTCAACAATATCCAGGGACAGATTCCAGACTCGCTTTTCAATTTGAGCTCGCTCACTTACTTGTAAGATACCATCGTTGCTTAATTGCATCATATCTCATAACATGTGCGATACATATTGAAGCATGCCTTGTTCCCACTGTGCTTAGGTTTCTTGGAAACAATAAATTAAATGGCACCCTTCCGGCAACAAAAAGTTCAAGACTTCTCAATGTGTAAGTACATTTGGAGTATTGATTTTCAACATCATGTGACGAACACTATCTTTTGGCTGGAATACAAGTTCATTTATTCTGTCCTAAGCTCAGATGGTTAATGCTGATCATTTCATTCTTCCAGAGATGTGTCATACAATAATTTAGCAGGGGGATTTCCATCCTGGGTCAACGAAACAAATTTAGAGCTGTAAGTTTTACATTCGGCAATCTTATTTACACATCAAATAGTATGTGCAAACAGCTTGTGAAAAATATTTCTTAAGAATAAAACTACCATTCTGTAATTTGTGCTCAAATCCTGTGTGCACTTACTGCTGAATGAAGCTCATGTTAAGACATTACTTGTGTCTGTGCAGTAATTTAGTTGCCAACAACTTCACAGTAGTTGCTTCAAACCTCAGGTGAATCTTTTCTTCTAAATCCCTCTTTAATTCGAGCATTCCATTGAAATATTTCCAAATAGATCATCTAATTACCTTCCTCATTTAATTTTCAGCGGTTTGCCGTCAGGGCTGAAATGTCTTCAACGCAACTTTCCTTGCAATCGAGCCTCTCCAATCTGTAAGTACAACTGAAATACTTTATTTTTGTTTCCACTCGTGCTTTGTTGAGTGGAATGCTTTGTATCAGGATTGTGGGTTTGAAAACAATCCTGTCATCTAATGTGGAAGAATCATATCACAATTTCGAGAGCTATTATCATCTTTTTTCTGATTAATAATTTTTTTTTTTTTTGTAATGGTGTAGATTCACAATTTGGTATCAAGTGTGGTGGTCCAGAAATCACATCTTCAAACAGGGTTCTATTTGAGAGAGATAACACGAGTCTTGCTGCAGCATCATACTATGTGAGTGACACAAGCACTTTTGGTGTTAGTAATACTGGATATTTTTCCGGAAGCAACGACCCTCAGTACACGACATCTTCATCGTCACAATTTACAAATACTCTAGACTCTGAGTTGTTCCAGACATCTCGACTCTCTGCTTCATCACTAAGGTACTATGGGTTGGGGCTTGAGAATGGTAACTACACCATTATCATTCAGTTTACAGAATCAGTTATTTTTCAAGGAAGCACATGGAAGAGTCTTGGAAGGCGTGTTTTCGATGTTTATATCCAGGTCTGTATTGCGGCATTAAATGTGTATTACTGTGATAATAAGCGCAATAAATAATTACATGTTTAAGTGGTAGAAGTCTTAAAATGGATGTGATTCATCGAGTACTTATGCAGCATGAATATTGAAACTGACTGCTAAGATTTTTGTGTAATCCTGAATCACCACTTGATCAAGATAAGTAAACCTTTCACGAAGAAAGTTGTTCCTAACTTTTTCATAATTCAACTGTAAACCTTGTGGCAGTTGCCATCATGGAAACTACAGTCTAATCTTGCAATGAATTAGCCCTTCCACGTAATTCTTGGCATCATCACATGACATCAAATCTCTTAGTTTGCTTGCCAAAAAAATGGTTGCTTTTGTTATTTCAATTTTATCTAAGTTCTTTCCTTGGTATTCCAGGGAAGTCGTGTTTTGAAGGATTTTGACATACAAAAGGCAGCAGGCGGAATCATGAATCAAGCTGTACAGAGGGAATTTAAGGTTCAGGTAACAGAAAATTACCTTGATATCCATTTCTTTTGGGCTGGAAAGGGGACTTGTTGCATTCCTGCTCAAGGTACATATGGACCTTCTGTTTCAGCGATCAATGCTATCCCAGGTAACGCACTTGGTAAATTCTAATGTTACCCGAGTTACTGAGTTCTGACTACTGAGGTTCTGTACAGATTTCACACCCACTGTTAGTAACAAGCTACCAAGTGAGAAGAAGAAGAAGAATAGGACTGGTTTGATTGCGGGGATTGTTGTTGGTGTTGGAATAGTAGGCTTTCTACTTGTTTTTGCTGTATTCTTTGTTCGAAGAAGAAAAAGGCAAAGCAACAATGATTTTGAAGGTAAGCTGGAAAAGGAAAACCGTGCTTCATTTCTGTTCAAGCTATCAGACCTTTTGACTGTTTGTAGAATCCATATATAAAAATGCTGCTATCGCCTATCAGTATAATTATAGTCTTTTACTGTTCGTAGCATTTGACCCACATACTGTGTTGATTACATTGATAATTTTATGTATATTTTGGGGCCGTTGCTGTTCCCATCTTAAACTAGACAATCTCTGGATAAAAAGTATTAGATAATTTCAGAAGTATAATGGAACACTGAGGCATAAACTAAAATTTTCTCATGTCAGAGGCTCTTAGATGTAAGAACATAGCACTGTATTCCATCTAACGTCATTTAATCAAAAGATTAGTTCTTATTTGCAATTTCATCTTGTAAAGATTCTTCTCCCCTCTCTATCCTTTTAAAAATGTACATGATAGATAAGTGAATAAGTGAGCAGACAAACAGTTTCCTGAATAAGTATGCGTTTAAAATTGCAGAGTTCCTAGGGATCGATGCTAGACCGTACACTTTCAGTTATGGTGAACTGAAGACTGCTACAGAAGATTTTAGTTCTGCTAATAAGCTTGGAGAGGGAGGGTTTGGACCAGTTTTCAAGGTAAGTAATTATATTAATCAATGATAGAAAGTAGCTGAGCACATCTTATGTGCTTAATTCTTCCATCTGTTTCTAATGTATCTTATGATCCACCATGTGAGTAATATTTCTGATGGGATGAACTAGTTTTTTTTTTATGTTATATCAAAGTCGTACTGGTTAGTGATGAATTTGAATCTTATCACTTTTATTTTCTATGATAAAAAATTAAATAATCAAGTAAAAGATAGTGATAAACTTATAAAAATTTTAAATTTAGTTTTTTTATTTAAAAAAACATGTTAAAGAATAATATAAAACTATTTTGCAGTCAAAATGACAATATATCCATGCGTCCTTTCATATAAAATACACTTGAATAGCTTATTTTGATTTTTTCCTCTGGATGCTATTATTAATTGGCATGAAGTCTTGTGTTTTTTTCATAAATTCAGTTGAGCAGTCTAAATGTTGGAAGTGTTATACAAAGGTGTAAGTCGTGCTAGCCCAACTTTCATATTGCTAGCAGTTGCAGGAAATTTGGATCATTAAAATCAGAACATAATATTTCATTACACTAATTGATTTTTTACCAATAGGGAAAACTTAATGATGGGAGAGTGATTGCTGTTAAGCAACTGTCCATGGCATCTCACCAAGGAAAGACTCAGTTTATAGCAGAGATTGCTACTATATCTGCTGTGCAACACCGTAATCTCGTGAAATTGTATGGATGCTGCATCGAGGGAGCAAATCGACTCCTTGTATACGAGTATCTCGAGAACAAGAGTCTTGATCAAGCAGTATTTGGTACGCTAATTTGCTACACACACACACACACACACACACACACACACACTAGTATAGAAAATGCAGCAGAAACATAATTATGCATGCTCACATAATGCAGGAGAGCAAAGTTTGAATCTTGACTGGCCAACACGCTATGATATATGCTTGGGAGTAGCGAGAGGTCTAGCTTATCTTCATGAGGAGTCAAGGATTCGAATTGTACACAGAGACGTGAAGGCCAGTAACATTCTGCTTGATTTTAATCTCATTCCAAAAATTTCAGATTTTGGTTTAGCCAAACTTTACGATGATAAGAAGACCCATATAAGCACCCGTGTTGCAGGAACAATGTAAGATTTTGAAGTGAAAAACCATTTAATTTCTTTTTATTCAAGGAACCATCCTTTTACTCGATTCATGTCTAGAATCATTGACTGTGCAATCAGAGCATTCGTTACTGACTCTGTCACTACTAATATAGTGGATATCTTGCACCTGAGTATGCAATGCGTGGACACCTGACAGAGAAGGCCGATGTATTCGCCTTTGGAGTTGTGGCTCTGGAAATCATAAGTGGAAGACCAAATTCAGACACAAGCTTGGAAACGGAAAAGATTTATCTTCTCGAATGGGTATGCTATATACGATACTCACACCTCACTCACTGCAAGAGTTTTGCCCACATTTGACTCTGGCCAGTTTATGATTAATACATCATGTTTCTATCAAATCCTTTACTTTCTAAAGTCATTCATCAATATACGTGGTTACTTTCTTTTCAGGCCTGGCACCTCCATGAAAACAACCGTCAAGTTGAGCTAGTAGACTCTAGACTATCTGAATTTAACGAGGAAGAAGTGAACCGTCTGATAGGAGTTGCTCTTCTATGTACTCAAACTGCACCTACGCTACGGCCATCAATGTCACGGGTCATTGCTATGCTATCTGGTGATATTGAAGTGAATAGTGTAATTTCGAAACCGGGATACTTGACTGACTGGAAATTTGATGATACAAGCACCTTTACGAGTGATGATGCAACGAGAGCATCAGATACTAGCCACTACGATTCATCCACAAGGACAAGCCTCGTGAACAACCAAAAGGATTTGTCACCAAGCGCCGCCGATCCCATACTCCGTGACACTATCGGACAGGGAAGATAATGATTTCCTTTGACCAGTGCTGCTGCTTTTTTCATTGAAGTCTTTTGTTCATATACGTGTATTTTTTTTTCGAATTTGTACAATCATATGTACATAACTACAAGACACTCTATGATCGGTGTTTAAAATGAGTTTTCCTTTTTGTATTTACTGGTTTCGTTTCTCTTCATGGATGTAAGATAGGTTGGAGTTCTAAATCTTGTTATAGGTGTTTCCTGAAGCAACTGTAACATTATTATTGATAAATTAAGAGGATGTTGGAATCCCATTGCTCGCTGTATGTGTTTTTCAGCTTCTCCAGATCCATTAAATTCTTAAAGGAGTGGATTGATTCTGACTTCTTCTTTATCAGATATAGTGTTTAGGAGATCTGGTGCAAGATTTTGATGTCATTAGCATCGTTATGAACTCTGGTACTTATTTGAAGTTGAATGCAATCATGGAAAACGAAAGAAAGGTATTTTTGTGCTGGAATGTTAGATGGGCAAGGAAGTTCAAATTCCTGAAATTTGGGAAGATGTTTAACTGCTTGTTTTTACGTGTCAATCCATTGCACGTACCATGAAACTGGGCTTCGTTTCTTGCCCTGTTTCTGTTCCTGTTGTGTGAAGGAAAACCATATCCCCCATCGAATGTAACACAAATTTTGTGATTTCAGAGAGGAGGAAACAAAATCTACTACCTGAAATTGCATATGAAACATTGAATTACATGTGTAAGCTAATGACTTGTCCTCCTGAATTGCTTAACATAGGATGTCAATTGTTACAGTTTATTACGAAGCTTGCATTTCTTGGCCCTAAAGCAATCCTTCCCTTTATTAATTTTAATTCTTAAAAAAAAAAAAAAAAACATAGCTGCTCTCAAATTTACTTAGGTAATGCATTTAGTAGTAACTTGAGGGGAGTCCAATACGGTGACCTGGGTGAGAGCAATGACTTACAAGAATGATCTTGCATGATTTCTGGAAATTCTTCTCTTTCTCTAGTGGCTTTTCTTTGTCTGGAAGCTTTACAGATTGATTTTAAATCAACTGGTATCAAAGCTATAGATCTTTAAGACCGAAGTATTCCACCAGATACTCGTTATCAAGATATGAAAAGTTGAAGATAAGATTAATGAATCCATTGCAGTTGTCAACGGGGATCTTTTTCGGGGTTTATTTTTTTGTACAACCCTTCACTATATTTTTCAGGGTTTTTATCTTAGATTTTATTTCATCATTTTCTTGTGCGTGTTTATTGACTCCAAAACTCAAAGTTATTAAATCCAATCGGGTTCATAACCTGTATGGTAAGTGTAACCAGTGATCTGATTGACTTGAGTCAATAAAAAATATTATAGTCACAAAATAAATGAATAAAAAAGAAGGTTAAAATGACTTGTATTATTAATTTTTAGTTGAATTGGGTTTTCAAATGGTACGACAAAATAATGATAATAATTAGAAAATAATATGAACATGGAGTTTTAGTGAGTATAATGGATTTAATATGCATCCTTCTAAGCTCTCATAGCATACTAGTTATAAAAAATCTAAAAAGTACAGCTCAATTACTATAAAAGACAAGGTTGAAAGGAGTAGGGTGAAAAACAAAAATGAAAATAGGTGGCCATATCAAAATTCGGTTAAAAAGTTCATTTTGATCCTCTAACTTTCCAAAATTATATAATTCCAATTCCTATTTTTTTTAGAAAAATCCATTTTGGTCCAACATTTCATTTCCCTTATTTTTTATTTCCTATTTGAAAGAGAAAAGATAAACTGGTCGGATTCAATTGGTAGTGATAGAAAGTATCTATTAACACCGATTTGGGCCAAAGAAAATGTCATTTTTGGTGTCAACGAGTTCCATTCAACGAGTAGAGTTTTTCTTAGATGTTTTTTGTCCTTAACATTGCCTAACATGATAGATATGTGCCCATAAAGGTTTTTCATTTCGGGTTAATTTTGGGTTTGTGGATGAATTTTTTGTTGTTATAGGTCATACACAGATTTATTAAGGTATTTAGAGTGTTTTGTGTCGAAAATAAATTGAAAATTAATATGTTTTTGGGTCAAGAACCCATCAACCTTGATTTTTTGCTATGATGGTGGCAAGAATCTGAGGAAAAGCAAACGACGCATCACCTACCTCAAGAGGTGATGTGTTATTTACCTTTATTTTTTTTTCAAGAAAATAAAGGTAGAAAACAAGTCATTCTCCCCATAAAAAAATTAAACATGCCTAAGCACATGGGTTTCCCGAGGCCTACGTGTATGGGCTTTTTCTTTAAAGGCCTGAGTGTGTTGGGCAAAATATCTTTTTTTAGGATTCATTTGAGAATAATTTTGGAACCAAATTTTCCTTTATCCTTCTAAAAACTTTATAAGGTGGGAAATGCATCAACTTTATTATGAAAGTTTACCTATAAATGAATAGTAGATCACTAGATAACTGACTCGTGCTCCTCTGCAGGTTGGACCAAAAAAATTGAAACGTAAGAAAAAATGTCCAGGTCATAGGTAACTCTTCAAAATTGTCATTAAACTTGGCTTTATGAGTCAACTTTGAAACCTCTTAACTTGACTCCTTTTCTAACTCAAGTTTCAAATTAAACCATGTGAAAGTTGCCCGACGTGAGCCAATTGACTTGGCAGGCCCAAAGGCAATTCAAATGGCTAGTAAAAATATGATTTGGTTTTTTTTTTTTAAAAATAAGATGATATATTTTTTTTTTAATATTAAGACAACGACATATTGGATCAACCTGGGTTTTGTGGCTTAACCCTCCAAACCTGCCTCATATGTCATAGATCAATTGAGTTTAGTAACTTTTTTAACTATTTTTTTGTTTAGCTATACAATAAAAAAAATAGACGTTCATAAAATTAGGTATCGACTCAATGTTAAAATGTTTGTTTAAAATTACGATAACCTTATAAAAAGTAAATCAAAACAAATTTTGAAATCCAATTTCCAATCAACCAAAGTCAACCCATCAAACTTACAATCCAGGTCATGAATTCTACTAGGTTTAATAACTTTTTTTTTAACTACTTTTTGTTTTATTATATGAGAAAAAAATAGATACTCATAAAATCGAGCACTAACCCAATATCGAGATGTTTGTTTGAGATCACAATAACCTAATAGAATAAATAAATAAATTATAAATATCAATTCAAAATCAATCGATTATTGAAGGATGAAACTGAAAAGAAAAAAAAACATCAATAAAAAAACTATATGGCCAAACTAGGCTTCTTGTTAGAGAAAAAATCAAAGATAAAAAAAAAATAGACCATGAACATGGGATTTTTTTTAATGGCGAACGATATTTATTATTAAAAATATTAAATAGATAACATGTCATATGCTACCTAGAATTTGACCATAGTAGTGGTGGCTATAACATCATGGGCTTTTTTTAGCCTAAAAATCCATTTTAACCCATTATCACCTAAAACAATCAAATAAACACCCTTATAACGACCAAAAACCAACTTATCAACCTAAAAAAACCATAATCAAACTATGAAGATTATTTTTTCTCGATTCCAATCTATTTTTTTTAGTAGAGACTTATTAAAACTCCTTCGTTGAATGGAATCTGTTGACACCAAGTCGATTCTTTTTTCATCAAAATATGGCCAAACTGACATCATACTCTCTCCTTAGCTGTTTTCAAGTAACTTTCTCTCTTCTCTCTCAAACTCATGAAAGGAAATATTATGAAAATAAATATTTGGACCAAAATTAAGTTGCAAAAACTATAGGGATTGTGAGAAAAAAAAGGGTGGACTAAACAAAACAACTCGATTAAAATCGCTTAGAATCAACTAACCTTACCTAGCCAAACTAAATTGGTTAAGAACTTAAAATGAACACTAGACCAATTCAGATAAATGGTGTTGATCGTTCTGCATTTCATTTTATTAGAATCAAGGTTGTCAATTTTGTTTTGTTCCGTCTGGAATGGTCGGTATATCTCTTTTCAATTTAAAAAAACTAAACAAACTAGAATAGATTTTATCGTGCTTAGAACTCAACCTGTTTCATAAATTCCAACCAAATAGTATTTTTTTTTTTGCTTTTTTTTTAAATATTGTCTAGTTTTACAGTATTGATCATATCTCTCAATTCGACCGTTGGATCAGGCTAAATTTTTACGAGGAGTCTCCTGAAATATTTTTATATCTCGTTAAAATTTTAGTTCAATAGAAGTTTATAAAGACCTTGCAAGATTGCTGATAGAATTTTCATCATTTTGTTCATATTCATAATTTTGTTATGAAATGTCATTTTTTTGTCCATTTTTTATGTTGATTTTTTTTCATTTCATCATTTAACAATAGATTTATTGAAATTTGAGCGCTTTATTTGGGGTTATTATGGTCTCATGACCCGAGTCATAGATTTGAAAGGTTAATCCAGGTTTACCCGGGTCCATCCAATATATTGTCGTCTTGAATTTTTTTGAGTCAAACTATATTTTTTACCAGTCATCGAGGTTGTCTTTAGACTCGTCGAGTTGATTGGGTCATATTGATTCAACTCCCATTTTTTTACTTGTGTTTGAAATTTGAATTGCATAATTTCAAGTTAGTTTATCTTTAGATTTGAATTGAAATTATATTTGTTGAATTAATATTCTGAAATATATATAAATAGTACAACCCCTATGTCGAAACACTTCAAAACTAAAACATATCGTTTCAATTAAAAATACAGAATACTAGCTGGAATGAAATCGACAACCTTGGTTATGGTTCAACTCCCACTTTTTTACTTGTGTTTGAAATTTGAATTGCATAATTTCAAGTTAGTTTATCTTTAGATTTGAATTGAAATTATATTTGTTGAATTAATATTTTGAAATATATATAAATAATACAACCCCTATGTCGAAACACTTCAAAACTAAAACATATCGTTTCAATTAAAAATACAAAATACTAGCTGGAATGAAATTGACAACCTTGGTTAGAATCGCTGAGAATCGACTGACAAACTAGATTGATAAAACTTGGTGCATCAACTCTTGTAACTAAAAATGGAGCTTATTATAGCAAAGGCAAACTTCTAGTTCTAGGCTGTCTATTTGCCTTCTCATCTGTGTGTTTATTTATCTACAAACCGTAGTCTGATTGATGCACCGGCAATTCAACTAATGAACCGATGACAGTTTCAAAGTAAACTAATAACCATTTCTTACGTATGGTTTAAAAGATAAGATTTTATGCATTAGACAAGACAGTACGAGCCTTGTGTTAGAGAATAATATAAAGCATATCTTAGAATCTTAACTAAAAGGTTAAGCTATTAGGTTGAGGTGGTTTTTTGACATGGTATCAGAGCCTTGATGACCAAGTGATCACGAGTTCGAATCTCACCATCCTCATTTATTTGATAAAACTTAAACACAAGGTAATGGAAGGGCTTTCACTTGAGGGGGTGTGTTAGAGAATAATATATATCATATTCTAGGACCTCACGTAACAGCTTAAGCTATTGGGTTGAGATAGTTTTTTGACATAATATCAGAGTCTTGATGACCAAGTGATTATGAGTGCGATTCTCATCATCCCTATTTATTTGATAAAAATTAAGCATAAGGTAGTGTGAGTATATGCAAGTTTCGAGCCCAAAGAGCTTTTACTTGAAGGGGTGTGTTAGAAAATAATATAAATCATATCTTGGAACATTACATAAAAGCTTAAACTATTATATTGAGATGATTTTTTGACACTTTTCACATGCAGGATTATTGATAGAGCGTTTTTTAATAAAAAGAAAGTAAAATTATCCTTCATAAATTGATTCTCTTTTAATTTTAAGTATCTAAAAATTCAAAGATGGATTTTCGTATAGCAATTTGGTTTTTTTTTTTTTTGGAGAATTGCGAATAGCTACACCAGCTATACTTCATGAAGAAGTAATACTAAAAAAATCTGCCAATAAGATTTTTACTATTTAATTTAATATAACAACAAAAGATCTGATCTTCAATTTAAGTTGCATAAGTAAAATAAGATTTGCTTGCCTAGGATTTGTTTTTACAAGGGCCATGAAACTCCCCAGGCACCAGAAAGTAGGAAAACAAACAATGACAGGAATCATGCAATGATCCTGGACAACACTGAAACCCTAGCTATAATAGGACGCATTTGAATCATGAGGATGCGCAGCTGAAGTAGTAGCACTCTCTTCAAATTGCAAACAAAACAAACCCCCTGGCCTCTTGCTTATAAACCCAAGCTGCTAATTTTTGTGTATCTCTCACACTTTCCTCGAATACAAACATGTAAAACATAGCCATGATAAGTAGAGAAAGATAATAAAAGACCTTGGATGAATTGAAATATATGTAATAAGCTACCAAAGTTAGATAATACATTGCCTACAGAGAAAGAGAAATAATATGAGAGGAAAAGGTTTTGATGAAATGAGTGAAAAATGTTCATTTTATAGAGGTGGATGTTCAGGCAAGAATCTCTAGTGCCACGACACTACATGTAGAAGTAACTGTTGTGTTGTCAGGCAACAAAAACATGATAGCTTTTTCCTGGTAGAAATGGCTCCGCCATTTAATTTTGGATCGATTTGGGGCTCACACTTTAAATTCAGGTTGGTACATGTCCAGCCCTTGAAATTTATTAGTCTCGCGACTCTTGACAACTACTTGGTTTTTTTTTTTTCTCTGTCTTTGTCTTGCTTCGTGTTAATGTTACTTGTATGGTTAAATCTTAATTTTTTTTAGATTTTCCTTGGAATTCCAAGTAAGAAAAGTGTCTAAAGTTTAACAAAAGGAGGAGTTAGTTTCAGTGGAAGGGGAAAAAAACAAAGTTTAACTCGCCTTAAGAAAGAAAGGGAGCATTTTTTGTAGAGATTTTGTTGTGGGGGAACTGAACGAGTCTTGATCACTTATTGCATGAGTGTTGGAAACCCAGTCGATGTTTCGCTGATTATCTTTGTCACAAAGGGTAAACTTGACAACTCTTGTTATTATTCTCTTACTATAATCCAAAACAAAGAAGAAAAATTGCACTTGAACTAAGGAGGATTCCAAGAGCAATCTAAGTCTACGTAAATTAGGGATCCCAAAAGCAATTTAAGTCTAACTTTATATCTCAATTTAGAGTGTGTTTGGTATTGCGGTAGCTGTTGTGGTTATTGTTTGAAAACAAGTTATTTTATAAAAAGTACTTTTAGTTGAGGTTGGTTTGAAAAAATAGGTGTTTGGTTAAAACTGTGGTTAAAATTGAGGTTAAAGAAAAAGTAGTTTAATGTGTTTGGTTAAGAATGATTTTGAAATTGAGGTTATAAAATAATTTTAAAAAATATATATATTAATATTGATGGTTTTAAATTTAAATAGAGTAGAATTAACTACTCCTATTACATCATGAAATAAATAATACTTGATATAAATTTTTTTTATTATTCTATTAAACTATTTATAATTCCATTACATACAAAATTCAGCCGATAAGAACTACAATTTTCATAATTTTGTGAGCGTATAATAAAATCAAATAAAATATTATAAGTTATAAAATTGATATTACAGTGCGAGTGAATTTAATTTACTCTATACTAGTTTTTTAGGAAAAAAAATATTGTTCACTCTAAACTAGTTTTTTTAAAAAACAATTGTTAAAAAAATTAATAAACTGAAAAAAAAAGTGCACGTGAACAGTGCAAAGTGAATTGCACTGTTCGCGTGAACAGTACAATTCACTGAACAGTGTGTGTTTCACAAGTTGAAACTTGTAAAAAAGCAGTATTTTACTGCTTCTGAAAAATCATGGTCCTGCCGCATATAAATGGCGGGACCCATGTGTATTGATTGTTTAACCATTTGTAACCAAACGGCCATTTCATGCGTTTTTGAAGAAATGCGAACGCTAACGCGTAGCCAAACAGGTTCTTAGTGATCTCAGTGGATATATATGTTGTTTTAGTGTTCATATTGTGGGCAAAATTTAAAAATCTTAGAATCTTTATGTTTCTTTGACCTATGTGCATTTGTTTCGTAGTGAGGGTAGATGTAGAGCCTGGTTATGTGCTGGTAGCAGGTTTTGCATAAAGGCATCGCATTTTTTTTGCCAGAGTAACACTCTGCAAGTGCTAGCTTAAGCCTGTCTTTAATTTTATGAAAGCTGGAAGCATGGCTTAATCGAGCTGGTGGAATAGACAAATTAGCAACTAACTACTCCGTTGCAAATAATATTAAAATTCGTTGCAAATAACATTAAAATCCGTTGCTAAAATAATTTAGCAACGGAATCAGCAACGGCAAATATCAGATGCAGATTTGTCGTTGTTGATTTTTTAGCAACAGATTTGTCCGTTGCTGATTTCGCAGCAACGAAAATTTCGTTGCTTACAATCAACAATGGATTTTTCGTTGCTAGTTTTGTGAATCAGCAACGGATTGTCCATTGCTGATTGATGAATTATTTACAATCAGTAATGGATAATCCGTTGTTAACTATGTTATTTTTATTAAATTAAATTTTTTATTTATTTATCAAAATGACTTTTAATTTGTTTAATTAATTATTTATGGATATTTTAAAAATTGTGGAATATATATAACCAACATAAATTAATATTAAAAATAACTATATCACTAATAAAAAAAATGGAATAAAAATAATATTCATATTATAAAAATTTAGTTAAACTTGCATTAATACAAATAAGTCAAAATACAATAAAAAGAAACAACAAAAGATACAATCATGGTGCGGGTTGCGGAGACGAACCATGATATTGTGGATCGACACAAGATGAATCAAGATATAGTGGTCGAGGTGTAAGTTGATAAATTGGTTGAGATGTGGGACTCATATATGTCATTATCTAGGGAGCCATAAGTGGCGGCATTGATGGGGTCAAAGGTGGTGGCATACCTTGGCCAATATTTGATGTCCCACCATGGTATCCAAAGATTGTTCATAAGATATTCTTTCATGGAATCCATCTACCGTTTCATTTCAAGAATAAAATCATCTTTTTTCTTTATCTCCTATTCTTTATTCTTTATCTCCTTTTGCAATGCTCGATACGATGAACTGGGATATGATGACTCCACTGAGTAGGAATGTGATGAAGAGCTTGTACTAACTATAGATTTTGGCATACAAGGTGCGCCATATACCCTACCCTTTGTAACTCCTCCT
>Ga0325400_1000614_pt1:0-25000 | contig 26976 bp, 12 predicted proteins | sample PopdelMetagenome_2_FD_205662 | JGI IMG/M metagenome (GOLD analysis project Ga0325400, IMG submission 205662) | Populus deltoides microbial communities from Bellville, Georgia, United States - Xylem-PdKOR-R1 | ecosystem: Host-associated > Plants > Phyllosphere > Stem > Wood/Secondary...
ATAATGAAAGAAAGAAACATAAATAAACAAGGAAAGGAAATGAAAAGCATAAGCAAGAAATTAATATAAGCAAAACTTAAGCATTACAAAATATAAAGAAAGAGCAAGAGCATGATCTTGATCTGAATATCAAGATGCCTAAATACATGGCAAATGCCTCCTTTTATAGGCCAAAATTCGGAACTATTGATTTGTTGACTAATTGATGAGTGAGTGGCCACATCTTGACTTGGTGACAATTCTTATCTTCTTGTCTGCCAAAAACGTCATTGATAACGTCATAATTTGAATAGACTTCAATCATGAAAGTTCTAGAGAATTGTCTCATCTTTCCAGGGTTAAAATTTGAGATCATTTGGACTTCTAGAACTCGAGATATGGGTTGAACACTAAACAGTGTCTGGGCTGCTGGACAGATTCGGACTTCTTCGTTGTTGCTACAATTGGGACTTGAAAAAGGCCTTGTTAAATCTTGGACTCCTCATGAAAGTTGTAGGCCTATGTATTAGCTTTCCATCCATATAAGGCAGACCTAAATCCGAGATCTACAACTCCAGATATGACCCAATTACTGAACAGTGTTCCAGTTTGGACTGCACCAACATCTCTTTTCTAAGTTTGGCCATCTTTCTGTCCTTTCAATTTCAGTACTTCAACTCATCAATCAATTCTTTCATTTATGTGATAGGCCTGCATTTAAGATGGACATTTATCATAAATTAAAGGTATCTTATATTATTAGATATGTTAGTATAAAACATGCTTTAGTTAAGGAGTTATTGATACTTCAAGTGCAAAATGATGATATAGAACCTTGATAAAAATGCACTTTTAAGTACTAATCAGACATCCTCCTGGGTCATATGGAAAACCCTTCCTTGATCCCTTTCATTTTGCACTCTGGGTTGTCCTCTATTTGAGTTAGCTCCTGACTGAGTTGACCTTCCCGGTCTATTTACTGTGATAGACTGCTGATGACTCTGACTTTGCTGCCTATGTCTCTGAGGCTGTTCAGTGTTTAACTGGGGGCATTCCCTTTTAAAGTGACCCTTCTCACCATAGTGATGACATCCTCTTCCTAAGTACTGACAGGTTTTCAACTTATGACCTTCTCCTCGACATATATAGCATCGTCCAGGAGAAACCATACAACTCCCAGGGTGTCTTTGTTCACACTGAGCACTTCGAGGGTAGCCAATTTCCTTCTGATCATTATGCCCCCTTGCAGCTATAACCCTGGAGTGGGTCTGACCACTTGCCGACCTCCCACTGATATCCTGTCGGAAGCTAGTTGACGTCCCCCTTTTCTTTTTGAATTAAAGGAACTGTTCGCCTCCACCTTTCTTTGGAAGTGGTGGCCTGCCTAAAAATTCCATTTCCTTTCGTTTTCCTGCACCCCCATGACTTTGTTGGCCTTCTTCCATACAAGCCTTCAAGGCCTGTGCTGCTTCAATCAGTTCCCTTACTGTCTTGAATTGCAAAGCAATCAACCCTTGCTTCAATTCTTGTTTGAAACCATCCCTTAACTTTTCTATCATGTGTTGTTCTGATGGGACATAATGTGGTGCGAATTGTGAGAGATCATGAAATCGTCTCTCATACTCGAGTACTGACATTCCCTCCTGTCTCAAAGCTAGGAATTCTTGTTCCTTCATCTTCCGATGATATTTGGAGTAATATTGATTCTCAAACTCTATCTTGAAGTCATCCCAGGATAGGGTTTCTGTAGCCCTCCTCAACTGAACTGTCTCCCACCAAGTCATAGCACCATTTGATAGTAATTGAGTAGCACAATCTACTCGCAGATCATGTGGTATCTTAATTTGAATCATGGTTTTCTCCACCTTTCTAATCCACCTTCCCGCCACCTCAGCATTTTGTTCACCTGAGTAGGGTTCACAACCCATTTCTCTCATACTTTTCACCAAACGAACTAGTTGTAACACGTCATTAGTAGCTGTAGCTGCTTCTGAAACGGTTGGTATGATGGGTGTAGGTGGGGGTGCTGGTATAGGAGTGGCAGCATTAGCCATACCTTCCATTACTGCTTTGACTAGCTGGGCCAAGAGCATCGGATCAACATAAGAAACAGATGGCCCTGCAGGTGTAGTCTGAGGGGGCTCCTCTACTCGCTCCCGCGGGGCTGACGTGGTCGGCTGAACATCCCCAGTTTGCCTTGGTGCCTGTCTAATTTGAGGCCCCGATGATTCTTCATGCCCTGCTTGAGTCGATACTACCGGTGCATGTGAAGCAGTATCTTCCAAAGGGCTCTCTTCTTGCCCCTCGAAAAAGTCTATATTTCTATTCCCCCTCCCTACAGAGGATAGATCTGTTCTAATCTCTTAACGGGTACGTACCATCCTGCAATAAATTAATGAACATCAACAACCATTTTTGATTTCTTCCAAGAACCTATACCAGGGCTCTGATACCAACTGTAATAGTCCCGACATAATCAATGTTAAAAGAATTCCAAAATATCCTTTTTATTTGAGGGTAAATTTCTTTTTCCTAAAAATTCGGCAGAGTTTCATTTGCATTTAGGACATCCCAAGTTATCGACTATTATTAGTTTACTCAAACAACCCATCATCACAAGGTCCCTTAATTCCGGTCCTTATATCAAACCTCATAATTCCACACCTCATACAATCCACACAATATATATATATATCCTACGAGTAAGTTCAATATAAACATAGTCCAACACAATTATATCATAAAATTTAAAGGAAAAAGAATACTAACATGCAAAGAAAGTATTTACAATATAAGAAGTGTTCTTAGATATTTCAAAAGGGTTAATTACAAGATAACTAAAATACTACATGTTAAGCTGAACCTTTATAAATACATCAAGGCTTGCACAAAAGTATACCACATAAACACGTTAATTCCCTTTTGTTTTAAGTTAAATATTTACACAAATTTTGCAAGGTAGAGTCCTAAACTAATGATCTTCCTGGATGTTTGATGAACCTGTTACATAAATAAACATACCATTATGTTGATAAAGAATATATGTATGCTCATGTAATGAATACGAATGAAGTATTAACTTTCTATCGAATCCATGAGAATTCTAACAAAGAACTTATATTTTGCTTGTAAATCTTTTAAACCCAATTAACACCCATTTGTATATTCTTAATTGAATAATCTTATTTACTTGCATAAACTGGGTGACCTTGCAAGCTAATCGTGTAAATCATATCCCGGCAATCCCATCACGGATGCCATTAGCCGAAGCTAATCGTGTAAGTCATATCCCGGCAATCCCATCACGGATGCCATTAGCCGAAGCTAATCGTGTAAGTCATATCCCGGCAATCCCATCACGGATTCCATTAGCCGAAGCTAATCGTGTAAGTCATATCCCGGCAATCCCATCACGGATGCCATTAGCCGAAGCTAATCTTGTAAATACACTAGGCTTTATTTACATTGAACACGATATTTATTATAATTGCATTCACCAGAAGGATTCTAAATTGTATAAATGCAAATAGGAGGGAAAATCACGCACCTGCTTCGCCTGCCTCGCAACCTCCCCTAATAGAAGATCCGATCCTAGTTGCTCCTCCTGAATCACAAGGAAGTTTTTTTTTTGTTATGATTCTTTCAAGCCGATATTATAGAGAATTCATATTCATCCATTACTCGTATGTTACTTTCTATGCATGTTCATTTCCTCATAATAACATACATACATATATCATGTATATTTTCAGACTTAATATCTCAATACGCAAGTGTTCGTATGACTCAATTCTTTTATATTCTTATTTATAGTATTCACGTGAAAGTCTACTGTTACTGTCTAACTTTGAACTTCTACTGTCAAATTTTCAACTGTTACTGTTTGACTTTTCCAACCGTTACTGTCTGACTTTTCCAACTGTTACTGTCTGACTTTTCCAACTGTTACTGTTTGACTTTTCCAACCATTACTGTTTGACTTTTCCAACTATTACTGTCTAACTTTGAACTGTTACTGTTTGACCTTAACAGTTGTTTGACTTTTCCAACTGTTACTATTTGATCTTTCCAACCGTTACTGTTTGACTTTTCCAATCGTTACTGTTTGACCTTTCCAACCGTTACTGTTTGACCTTTCCAACCGTTACTGTCTAACTTTGAACTGTTACTGTTCAATTTCCAACTGTTACTGTCTGAACACTCATCAGATTTTTAACTATATCTAAAGTTCTAAAACTCCATTTTAACTGAGATTGATCTTGTTGGAAAGCTAAGACGCGAGGCTATTAGTTCTCTAAGGGAGGAGAACCTAATTTTGCCTCCAAGATAGTCAAAATTGTTCATTTACTAATTAGTCCTACTGCCCTACATAAATCAGTCACGACTTAGTTTCAGTTGGTAACCCATAACTGGAGTTCTACATTTCCAAATTGAGCAAGACCAGTTTCCTTGGTTAGCTAACATTCAAATCTACAATTTTTATGGGGAATCCGATCCTAATCCCCTCATCCTCCTACCCGAAATCTCATCGACAGTTAGGAGACAAGTCTGTCCAGATTCGTCTCCCCCTCCCCTTCACACAATACTTTCATAAACTATATACCACACATGAATTAACTTAATCTCAACAATAAGTACTTTTTCCCCAATTTATGTCTAAGAACCCTAACCTATGATTCAATATCAAGGCATCAATTTTTTATCGAATTTAAAATGAATATTTTTAATATCATGTTTAGAATACCTTACCCGGTACAAATTAAGATTTTGATCTTCAACCAGTTGAAGATTCTCAACTCCTTCTTTTCTTTCCTTCTTGTTCAATTTCTTAGTAATCCTTTGCTCTCAAGTGTTTATCCCATCTTTAAGCTCTTAATCTTGGATGGGTTCTTAAAATTTTAGTGTTTCTCTCTTGATTTCTCGAGAATGAGTATAAAACTCCCTATTTTCTCTCCTTATGGTTCCTACCGATTTTTTTTTTGATGAGGAGAAAGTATTTATACTCTATATTTTCCCTTATTTACATTTAGACCCCCTTTTTCCTTTAAGTGCATTATTCTCTTCAATTAAATCTAACCCTCAACAGTACTAGGTTTATTATAATGTCTCGAATTATTTCGCCCAGAAATTTATATTCAAAAATTTCTGAATTTCTGTTTTTATTTAATCATATACATGAATTTCTTCACTTTTATTTATTTATTTTTTTTTCCGGGGTTTACAACAACTCATAGGTTAAGATGAATTACCTACCTATAGGGTTTTCCACTTGAAGTTACTTTGAGGGAATGCTTGGTATTTTTCTACCTATGCCTTTTTTATCTAGGCTTTTCTAATATTCACTCAAAGTCAGCTTCAAGAACCTCAAGTTAAACCACAATAAATGATTGAAAACCTCTCTCGAGGTTTCCAAGTGACTGATTAACCATATGAATAATAGAGGAATACAACACCACATTGCTCCCTTTCCAAACACCCTACAATGATTTAGCGATAATAAAGTTTTAGCCAAGATAGTTGAAGAAGGGTTACTCCTTGTTCGTTCATATTTAACAAAGGTATTGGCGATTTCGACACTAATGATTCCAACAACTTCTGGAGGAAACAAGGCTAACCTAAAGATAGAAAAAGCAACCGCCTAGTACCTCTCCTCTCCTAACTTTCCCTTATCTTTATCTACCTTTAGCTTAGTCTCAATGAGTTTCCACTTGAACCCCTCGTTGTTTGTCTTGTACTGATCGACTTAGTCTAGGTGCAACAATTTTGCAACCTTGACAATAATGTCTCTGATCTTTATCTAAAATACACTTTATGCAAGTTGTTTAGGAAGTCCAAGATCTGAGCATATTTCTTATCGGTAGAGGTCATGTCAACATCCTTGAAGGTGAAACATCTGTAAACCGGGTCCTAGAAATGCATTAAGACCTTGACTGCTGAAATCTATACTAGGAGTCTTACCAGATGGGTGATTCTCTCATACCTCCTCTCGAATAGGGTCTCATCCATAAAACTCAAGTCTGGCACAAGCTTCTTTATATTATCCACAAAGCAATGTACTTTGGTCATACACAGTAATTCCCCGACTTTGGTCTTTAAACAATCCCTTTTAATTAATTGTATCATCTTGGATTTTTGCTCGTACTTAGAAAAAGTCATTGAAGTTGTCATAACCCGATTTTTGACAACATAAAATTCAAAAAATGAAAAAAAATGAAAAATTGAGGTTTGGATCATGACAACACAAATGAGAAGCTTTGAGGAGTTAATCATATTGGATTTATGACTTTAGAAGTTAATTTTGAAAGAAATTGAAAGAATTAACAGGTATGAGGTTTAAATTAAACTTTGATTGGGTTTAATTAATGATATTGGAAGTTTGATTGAAGAATGGATAAGTTTGAGCATTTAATTAACCTTAGATTTAGTTTAATTAATGAAATCAGGGGCATAATTGAATAAATATTAAATTTCTGAGTTAATTAAGGACAAAATTACAACTGATTAAGGTTCGGGGACCATTTTGTAAAAGGCGCCAAAATTTTGTCCAGGGGCCCGATTAAAAAATGTTGAAACTGGGAGGACCAGATTGAAAAACGACCGCCTAGTCTAGAAATGACGCCGTTTTTCATTTCTGGTCGTCATTTTCTTCCTCTAAGAACAAAAGAAACTCCATGCAAAGAAGGAGAGGAAGAACATTAATTGCCACCATAAACGAACGGACAATCTCCACGACTTCTATCGCCATTTCTCAGATTATTCCCTCTAGTTAGCAAGTCTTTGAGACGGGGAAGAGACCACCACCAACAGTCCAGCAGTTGCAGGATTGTTGGTGTCCCAATCTACCCAAAACACAGGGTTTCAATAGTATCCACATGGAGATAAACACCGGGGGAGATAAGGATTGAGTCCTATATCCAAGTCCCCGCAGGACTTATCCTCTGCCAAGAAAAGAAGAGGCGTACTGAGGAACAACCAGTTGGTTCTGCCCCTATAAAAGGCCAGCAATTAGCCAGAAAGAAGAGAGAAAAAAAGAAGTAGAAAACAGGGAGGAAAACAACAGAGAAAGAAGGAGGATAAGAAACAGAAGGATGGAGAAACAGAGGGGAAAACAAAGGAGCAAAAAAAAAATAATAAAAAAACCCAAAGACAGAGGAGAACCCATAACAAAATAAAAACACAAGAGCAGAGTGATAAGAGACTGAAAGGAGCGAGGGAAAGAAGAACATTCTTCGAACAAGATCATCACTTTCATCTTCATCTCCGTCCCTGTCTTCACTTTCGCTAGGTAACGTTTTTCTCTTGCTTTGTTATGTTCTTTCATTTAAATGTGCAAAACAGTGCGAAGGTAATTAATTACCTTCGCACTGAGCAGTGCACGCGTGAGTCGCCTCACGTGTGCCTGCTGCCCAGCCGGGTCACAGGCTTGGGCTAGTGACCAGGTTGGGCCAGCTGGGTTCAGTGGGTTGGGTCTCTTTCATTTAAATGTGCAAAACAGTGCGAAGGTAATTAATTACCTTCGCACTGAGCAATGCACGCGTGAGTTGCCTCACATGTGCCTGCTGCCCAGCCGGGTCACTGGCTTGGGCTACTGACCAGGTTGGGCCAGCTGGGTCCAGTGGGCTGGGTCTGGGCTTTAGGCCCAGCCGGCCCAAATTATGTTTGCTAAGGGTGTGTTTGGCAAAACACACCCTTATGCCTTAACTATAATTTTGATGCCCATTCTAGTTTGATGTTTGGCCAAACGAGCCTCATTTCGATATAAAAAAATTCCAAAAATATTTGGGGGTCTTCGTTGATTTATTTGTGGGCCACGCCCCTCGCACAATTTTTTTTTCCCTTTGTGCTTGTATTTGTTTTAGCTATGTGCTCAATCTGTGGACTATTACTGTTAAATGCAAATATGTCGTGCAAGGTTTTTATTTATTTCCATATGAAAAGGGTCAATAAAAATAAAGGATAAACAAGAAAAATAGCATAGAAAATTTCTTCTTCAAATTCATTTTTTTTGCGAAAATATTCACTAACGCCAGAGTCAGGAGTATCACATTTTTTGGATTTGCGCGATATTTACCAACACCAGAGTTGGAAATATTCATAGGAATTGTTCACTGATGCCAGAGTCAGGAACATGAAAGGAAGGATAGAAAAGGAAAAAGAGAACAAATTCTTAGCAATTTTAGACAAAACCAGCAATGCAGTCTATCTTAGGTAGGACGCTTAAGGGGTGATAGCATCTTCCCTTTTGTGTAACCAGTCACGTACCATAGAATCTCTGTTGATCAGTTTAGGGTTTCTAGTGACCCTGATACTAGGTAATGACTCCTTGAAAAAGACATTTTTCCCTAAAAGAACAAGATGTCAAATATCTGTTTTTTTTCCACTCCAAATTAATTTTTAAGTGGTTGCCGTGATGTCCGGGTGTGACAGAATGACGACTCCACTAGAGAACTCTTAGGACTAAGCTTTGCTATTTGTCTTTTTATTGCTAAACAATATTTGTCGTATTTTTTTTCTTTATTGTTGCTATTTTATGTTTACCAAGTTTTATTGTTTTTGCTCTTTTTACTATTTTAGCATGCATAGTTTGTCATGTTTATCATGCATATATATTGGATATGGATCTAAGGTCTTCACGCATCACTTATCTCATTTTTAAATACGTTTGGTATCAACTTTAAGATAAGTGGAGGAGTAACGACACCCCAATGGCTTTAGCCTGGGTAAGGCTCGCGAAACTATCTAACTCTCGCATGATTGTTTGCTCGACAGTGGTCGATAAGCTGAACTGATAATACTCAGGGCCTCTATCTTCATGCTACTTGTAAAACCTCATATCAAACTTTCAAGGGCGATCACTGAGCATGCGAAATACCGTTGAGACTATATAGTAAAGCTACCCGATACATTTAATGACTAGAACCTATCCTTTAGGCTAATCGTTGTGTAAATTCACTGAGATAAGCTAAACTTGCTTTCGGGTGATGTAATGATCATTATTTTTAAGATAACAACTATTGAGTATGGACTCGAGTCTGAATCTTTACAAATGACCGAGGGAGAATGCCTTAGACTGGATGTCGGTGAGATACCGCTACGCTAAGACATTAGATGCATAATAAAAGACACCAAGAATGTGATTGAAAGCTCAAATGATAAAAGGCTAAACAGATGTCCTTTTGACATTGCAATGAATATCAGATTCGGATTTGACCACACATCCAAAGAATAACGATCGTTATGTCACCCCCCTAAAAAAGTGAATCCATATCCAATATGTTGTGTTCATCTTCATGCATGTTTGAATATTCACTTATGAACTATGATAATACCGCACTCCAGGTGAAATATAGGTCCCCAATTGAAAACACTTATAACACTCGACTGCAAAAAAAAAAAAATGGAAAACGAAGAAAAAGCCCAGTTGGAAGCCCAACACCGAAAAGAGACGGAAAGTCTTAGAGAAGAAGTCGTAAAGCTCACTAGCCTACTCGAACAGGGCTTGAGATCTAAACCTGAAGAAGCAAAATGTATAGCTCAGCCTGAACCTATGCTCGTAAATCCACAGAATCTGGGGGTAAATGAGGTGTCTCAACAGGCTATGTATTCCTAATTTGCTCAACCAACATATCTCATAAGAATGTCATCTACCATTGACCTTACAATAAAAGAATCTCAAAAGAACAAGATGGTAAAAGAAGATGGCCTGGACAAATAGGTTGCCCTGGAACAAAGGCTGAGGGCATTCGAGGAAACTAGCCTACATGACCATATAAAAGTTTTCGAGATGTTTTTGGTACCTAACGTAGTCATTCCTAAGAAGTTTAGGGTGCCAGGATTCGTCAAATATACAGGAACTCAATGCCCTATAACTCATCTCAAGGCATACTGCAACAAAATGGCTGAGGTAGTCTATGACGAGAAACTCTTGATTCACTTCTTCTAAGACAGTTTGAGTGACGTTGCCCTTACTTGGTATATACGGTTGGACAATACCAAGATAAAAAAGTGGAAGGACTTAGTTGATGCCTTCATTAGGCAATATAAGTTCAATATGGATGTAGGCCCCGATAGGTTAAATTTGCAAGCTATGGAAAAAGACAACAAGAAGTTCATAAAAGAATACACTCAAAAGTGGCGTGAGATTGCCGCACAGGTTAATCCTCCTTTATTGGAAAAGGAGATGATCAACTTGTTTGTCAGCACAGGCCTCGTACTTTGAATATCTGGTTGGAAGCTCTACACAATATTTTTCTGACTTGGTTGCTATAACTGAAAGGATTGAACAAGCTATCTGCTTAGGATGGATTGCTGACTCGATCAAGGAGAAATGTTTCACTAGAGAAAAGAAAGAAACCGAGGTTCATAATAGTGAAGGTGATTACAAAGGCGAGAGAAAAAGCTACCAAAACAAAGACATCTAGAGATCACTTGTCCTGAAGACGAAGCTACAGTGTCACTAGGCCAAGAATGGTCTATGTGTGACCCTAACTAACTATTGGAAAGGTGCCCTTGTCGAGGAATTCATAAGAGAGGGATGGTTGGAATATTCCAGAAATTCCAATCGATGATCGCCAAGTGTTTAACCCTTTTACGTGTCACCTTGCTAGTATAAGGTCTTTGTTGCTATTTTAGGATTTTTAATGAAACAATGAGTTTGTCCTTCAATTGTGTCTTTTCCTTTGATTTATAACCAAGATATCCAGAAAGGGATTCCCTCTAAGTACTCACAAATACACTTTTGAAGCCTCGCGTGATCTCATAGACTCAATTCATCTCTTTTAACAAAATCAGTTTCCCCATTGGAATTTTAAAAATTGAACTTGCATTTTGATTTCAAAAGTAATTTGATGTTTATTTAAAATGATATTTTTGACATTTTACTTGTAGAATGACACATGAATCAAGCAACTCTTTCATTGAGGTGACTAAACTCTGAACCAAAATGCACGAATAGAAAATGAATTGTCATCCTCACACCATGACTCTTGAGCCATGTTGTTTTAAATGCATGAATAATGGTATGTGGTGAACTCTTTGCTCATAGACTCATGAAATGCATCTCTTTGTAAAGACCAAACCATCACATTGGGTGAGGCCAAAGTTTATTGATCTTAATTGCTTGCGTTTGAAATGAGGAAAGACCATCTTTGTTATTCCTTTCACATTCTAAAAAAGTATATCCCTTGTGGTCCCTCTTTGAGCCTGAGTAATTTTTCATTCATAAAAAATCCCGACTAAGATCACACCCCACACTAGGGGCACGTGAGAATTTTAATGAAAAAAAAATCCATGAGAAAGCTAGAAAGGCAAAAGAGCCCAAGAAACTCAAATGCTAGGGGGCATGCCCAAATCACAAAAAAGAGTGATAACCAAGATAAAGTGAGTATGCCTTAGCAAAACAATGAAAAAGCAAATCAAAGAAGAGCGGTAAAAGAAAAGATGAATGACACAAAAAGTCGAACTGCTGATAGTGATCTTCAGTCTTTGAAACCCTGAAACACTCTTTGAGCCTTATGAATCCTTTTCTTTCATAACTGAAAACCATAGCCTACATTACATACCTGTAAAAGTCTCTTCTAATCAAGCAAGCAAGCAACCTGAAACAATAAACAATGCTCTCAAAATGCAAAGAGTACATTTTCATAGGAGTCATAACATCGAGAACAAGCTACTCATTATTATTCATGCTGATAAAATGAGTGTTCAAAAAGAGACAATTTTTCTCAAATAAAACGTTGAGCTTTTTCTCGAGCCCTTCAGTTTAAAACCCATAAAAAACAGAAAGTCACCTCATGACATACTTTCACCAAAGACAATATCGCCAAACACAAGAGCAAATAATCTCTTTTCTAAGAAAAATAATTAAGGAATTGCAAGGTTTCAAAAGCAAATTGTTTTAAACTCACATCAAAATAATTTTTGTTTACAAAATGCAAGATCAAGATTTCAAGATTCATTTTGAACAGATATTCCTTCACCAAACTTAAAAGGAGAGAAATGAGAGAATGGTCACTTAAAACCATTATTTGTCTGAGTCGTTGACAAAACACACTTAGAGGCAATGACTAATACAAAGGGGCAACATTGTGTTTAGAAGGAAAATCGATCCCTTCTAGAAAAAAGAGAGGAACATTTCATACAACAAGACAAGGGGGCATTGTGGTTTATAAAAGGCAACTTGATCCTTCCAATAAGTGACACCAAGTGTTTAATGAATGATCCTCTCAAATTATATGACGAGATAAAAAATCTTTAGTAAGCAAGTGGGCTACGATGGGCATTATAAAGGCTGAGTTGTATGGACAAATCTGGGAAAAGACTTACATGGGCTAACTCGAGTGGGCTAGTAGTCAAACGACAAAGATGGCTTAAATCTGAGATAACAAGTCCTCATCAGTTAAGCAACAAGAAGATTAAGAAGAAATGAGGGCCTATATTTCAAATCAGGTAAAGATGCATGCATACCATCTAACCTTTGAGACATTGGACAAAGAGTTTTGCAAAGTTCATAAGAGAAATCTCTGACGGGATCCATCAAATGGAAGGCCGCCTTGAAATGGCTAAGATTGAAATTGCCTTTGGAAATTTTTCACTTTTGAGAAATTTTAACCTGGGCGGGCTGCCAATGAGAATTAGGCCGCCAAAAAAAAATCTTTGTATTTTTCCATCACCTTTCATTTCCCATCCTTAAGGCAGTGCGTTTCCTAACCCTACCTTATTTCAAGAGTATCTTTAAGCTTTCGACCATCCAAGGTGGTGCGTTTCTAATTAGTACTTAAAAGTATATTTTTATCAAGGTTTTATATCATTATTTTGCACTTGAAGTATCAATAACTCCTTAACTAAAACATGTTTTATAATAACAGGTCTGATACTATAAGATACCTTTAATTTATGGTAAATGTTATCTTAAATGCAGGCCTATCACATAAATCAAAGGATTGATTGATGAGTTTAACTACTTAAATTGAGAAGACAAAGAGATGGGCAAGCTTAGAAAAGAGATGCTGGTTCAGTCCAAACTAGAGCAGTATTCGGTTATTGGATCATACCTGGAGTTGTAGATTCATTTAGAGTTTTTAGAATTAGCAAATCATCTTGGGTCAATAGCTGTATTTTTACGAGGCAGTCAAGTTTTGGGGTCGTCCTGAAAGCTTTCAAAATGGGACATCATTGGAAAAACAATTGGAGAGGAACTACAGGTCTTCACAATGTTTGATCGAATGAATGCAATGTTTAACCATGCTGATGCCTTTATTGCCTTACCAGGTGGTCTGGGCATATTGAAAGAGATCTTTCATATTTCCTCTTGGGCCCAACTGCACATTCACCATAAACCTATATGTTTGTTAAATATTAATGGTTTTTATGATAATTTGTTGTCTTTGCTTGATCAAGTTGTGGAACAGAAATTTCTAACATCTTCGGCAAGACAAATTATAATCTCTGCTGCTATTGCTGAATAATTGATTGACCAACTACAATCTTTCATCCCTGTACTTGATCCCTCCATGAATCGTATAAATTGGTCAACTATGGAAAGTCGTAAAAAGCTTATATTGGATTTGAGCCTTCGTTTGTGAAACCTTGTGTCAGGTGATGTCTTCTATACTCTATCTTTCTACCTTATGACATTGAGGACAATGTCTTATTTTGGTTGGGGGACGAGAGTAGTAGTTGAAAAAAGAAAAAAAAACTAACCAACTAACTACTTTTGTTTTTAATAAAACATTTGACAAAACTGTTATTACTAGGATGGTAGAGTAAGGGGGAATGTTATTGACTCTTGAGACGCATCTTAATAAACATTTTCTAATAGTTATTTGCAATATTCATAAGGTCTATCACATACTTCTCTTGAAATATTCAGGTTTATAAACTCTCGCATTATTATCAATTGATTCTGCTCATATACTCATTTAACAAGTATTCTTAAACCTTCCTTTTCATACACACACTTTAACATATAATTGTGGGTTGCACATTGGATTATTACATTATTTATGTTCTTTTGTTAAAGGTAACAACTAAGGGAAATGAATAATATATAATTTGCAAAAAAAAAAAACAAAATATTGATGATAATAAAAACATAGATATGTTTGGTTTCGTAGCCTCCTTAACCTAAGCAATTAAGCCCGAAGAGGTGTTTTAACACCTAATACCCTAAAGTCAACTGACTTGGGAGCTATTGGCCCAGTGCTTGTTACATGGGTTAAGGAGAAAAGATTAAGGGAATTAAACATTGCACTATCTACGTATCAGTATCTTCTACCCGAGTTACTAAGCTCGTACGGGTGTCTCAACACCTAATGCCCTAAGACTAACTGGTCTGGGAGTCATTAGCCAAAAGCTCCTTACATGAATTAAAGATTTATTGTGTTTTAAGTTATATATATATATATAAAGAAGAAAAAAATGATAATAATCTCAACCTAAGGAAGTTAACTTTAGAAAAACATTAGAACATAATATTGTTTTCTTCCAATAAAATCCCCATCATCTATGTTTTCATACATTGAGCACATAAAAAGAAGGTTTATTAATATCTTGTTTCAACAGTATGAAGCAGATATAGAAATTTAATAAGAGTTTGTTTATTTGGATAGATTAATAGAAGTTGAATGATGAATGCCTTGCTTTGTGGAACTTGCAAATTGTTTTTCTATTTTAACGCTTTGATTACTAGGGACTAGTAATAAGCTAGTTGGGGGGTGTAATTAGTACTTAAAAGTGTATTTTCATCAAGGTTTTATATCATCATTTTGCACTTGAAGTATCAATAACTCCTTAACTAAAGCATGTTTTAAAATAACAAGTCTGATACTATAAGATACCTTTAATTTATGGTAAATATTCATCTTAAATATAGGCCTATCACATAAATCAAAGGATTAATTGATGAGTTTAACTACTGAAATTGAGAAGACAAAGAGAGGGGCAAGCTTAGAAAAGAGATGCTGGTTCAGTCCAAACTGGAACAGTATTTGGTTATTGGATCATACCTGGTGCTATAGAACTTGGATTTAGGTCTGGTCTATATGGATGGAAAGCTAAGACATAGGCCTAAAACTTTCATGAGAGTTCAAGATTCAAAAAGACTATTTTCAAGTTCAAATTGTAGCAATAACAGAAAAGTCTGAATCTGTCCTACAACCCAGACACTGTTCAGTGTTTAGCCCATATCTCGAGTTCTAGAAGTCCAAATGCACTGATTCGTGTTTCATTGGAAAGCTGAGACAATTTCCTAAAACTTTTATGAAGACTAACTATTCAAATTCTGACGTTAGCAATGACGTTTTGTTCAGACAAGAAGATAAGGATTGTTACCAAGTCAAGATGTGGCCACCCACTCAATAATTAGTCATCAAATCAATAGTTCCAAATTTTGGCCTATAAAATGAGGCATTTGCCATGCATTTAGGCATCTTGGTTTTTAAATCAAGATCATGTTGTTGCTCTCTCTCTTTATAGTTTTGTAATGCTTAATTTTTGTTTATATTAATCTCTTGTTTATGCTTTTAATTTCCTTTCTTTTACTTAGTTAACTTATATCTTATTTATATTCTTATCTTGTTTATTTATGTTTCTCTCTTTCATTATGTTTAGCTAAGTTTATTATGTCAAGGTGAAAAGGTTACATTAATGGTGTAAGAATAAGTATAGTATAAACTCAACATGGATCTTAATGTTTGATACTAACATGTTTTGTATTTGTTATCTTGTTCACTTTTAATATTTTTCTTGTTAAATGTTTAATCTAGATTTATGTTGTATAACCCTTGGTACAACAAATACTTGGCACTTTCATAGCCCAACTGTATGGTATAACCGACACCTGTGCTATGAAAGGAACTTGATTTGTTGTTAACCTAAGTTATAATCATGAATACCTGACAACATTTACAAGTATTAACATTATTCGAATAAGATAACTAATGTAATCATGTTAACAATTTATAATCCGATTGGAACCTCCTTTGTGTGTGGTTTTTAGTTGAGTAATAAAAAGAGTTTATACTATACTTGTTTGAAATACCATTAGTGGATCCTCTAACCTTGACAATTATTTTATCCTTGTTTAAACCTTATATCAATATCACATCTCAAAGCTCTCTTCAACTCCTTTTCTATTATTATCTATTTTTTATTTGTAGTTTATACAGTTAACCTCCCATGGTTTGACCCCAGTCTTGCCGGGTTATTGATTACTTCGACACTCCTACACTTGGGAGGAGACATCAATCTTTTGGTCGTGTCAGTTTCCTAACCCTACCTCCTTTTGAGTGCACTTCAGAGCCCTCAACTCTTTTCAAGTATGCCTTTGAGCCCTCAAGCATTCAAGGTAGTGCGTTTCCTAACCCTACCTCCTTTCGAGTGCGCCTCCTAGCCCTCACCTCCTTTTCAAGTGCACGTTTGAGCCCCATCATGACATCCCTTTAAGATGTTTCTTTTCTTTCTTGGGTAAGTCACCTGGAACAATTAGGTTGCCTGGAAAAATGAGACCACTCGCGAAATCCTTTGCGTTTCTTTTTCCTATCGGGCAGGTTACCTGGAACAATTAAACCACTCATGAAACAGTTTTCGCATTTTATTCTTCATCGGGCAGTCACCTAGAAAAATAAGACCACTCGTGAAATCCTTCGCGTTGCTTCTTCCTATCATGCAGGTTGCCTAGAACAATTAGACCACTCACGAAACCCTTTTCGTGTTTTATTCTTATTCGGCAGGTCACCTTAGATTTATTTTAATTAATGAAATCAAGGGCATAATTGAATAAATATTAAATTTCTAAGTTAATTAAGGACAAAATTACAAGTGATTAAGGTCCGGGGACCATTTTGTAAAAGGCCCCAAAATTATGTCTTGGGGCCCGATTAAAAAATGTTGAAACTGGGAGGACCAGATTGAAAAACGGCCGCTCAGTCTAGAAACGACACCGTTTTTCATTTCTGGTCATCGTCTTCTTCCTCTAAGAACAAAAGAAACTCCCTGCAAAGAAGGAGAGGTAGGACATTAATTGCCACCATAAACGAATGAACAATCTCCACGATTTCTATCGCCATTTCTCAGATTATTCCCTCCAGTTAGCAAGTCTTTGAGACGGGGAAGGAACCACCACCAACAGTCCAGGAGCTGCAGGACTGTTGGTGTCCCAATCTACCCAAAACAAAGGGTTTCAAGAGTATCCATATGGAGATAAACACCGAGGGAGATAAGGATTGAGTCCCATATCCAAGTCCCCACAAGACTTATCCTCTGCCAAGAAAAAAAGAGGCATACTGGGGAACAACCAGTTGGTTGTGCCCCTATAAAAGGCCAGCGATTAGCCAGAAAGAAGAGAGAAAAAAAGAAGCAGAAAACAGGGAGGAAAACAGCAGAGAAAAAAGGAGGATAAGAAACAGAAGGATGGAGAAACGGAGGAGAAAATAGAGGAGAAAAAAAATAAAAAAACCTAAAGACAAAGGAGAACCCATTACAAAAGAAAAACACAAGAGCAGAGTGAGAAGAGACTGAAAGGAGCGGGGGAAAGAAGAACATTCTTCGAACAAGACCATCATTTTGATCTTCATCTCCGTCCCTGTCTTCACTTTCGCCACGTAACATTTTTCTCTTGCTTTGTTATGTTCTTTCATTTAAATGTGCAAAACAGTGCGGAGGTAATCAATTACCTTCGCATTGAGCAGGGCACGCGTGAGTCGCCTCACGTGTGCCTGCTGTCCAGCCGGGTCATTGGCTTGGGCTAGTGATCAGGTTGGGCCAGCTGGGTCTAGTGGGCTGGGCTCGACCCAGCCCTAAAAAAAAGAGTGGGCCGGGTCTGGGCTTTAGGCCTAGCCAGCCCAAATTGTGTTTGGCAAAACACACCCTTATGCCTTGACCATAATTTTTATGCCCATTCTAGTTTGATGTTTGGCTAAACGAGCCCCTTTTCGATATCAAACAATTTCAAAAATATTTGGGGGTCTTCGTTGATTTATTTGTGGGCCCCTCACACTGTTTTTTTCTTTGTGCTTGTATTTGTTTTAGCTATGTGCTTAATCTGTGGATTATTACTGTTAAATGCAAATATGTCGTGCAAGGTTTTTTTTTTTATTTCCATATGAAAAGGGTCAATAAAAATAAAGGATAAACAAGAAAAATAGCATAGAAAATTTCTTCTTCAAATTCATTTTTTTGCGAAAATATTCACTAACGCTAGAGTCAGGAGTATCACATTTTTTGGATTTGCGCGATATTTACCAACGCCAGAGTTGGAAATATTCATAGGAATTGTTCACTAATGTCAGAGTCAGGAACATGAAAGAGAACAAATTCTTAGCAATTTTAGACAAAACCAACAATGTAGTCTGTCCTAGGTATGACGCTTAAGGGGTGATAACATCTTCCCTTTTGTGTAAACCAGTCTCGTACCATAGAATCTCTGTTGATCAGTTTAGGGTTCCTAGTGACCATAATACTAGGTGACTACTCCTTGAACAAGATATTTTTCCTTAAAAGAACAAGATGCCAGATATCTGTTCTTTTTCCACTCAAGATTAATTTTTAAGTGGTCGCTGCGATGTCTGGGTGTGACAGAAGTCATGGTCTTAGCTCAAAAAATCTTGTAGAGTTCAGGATTTGGATTAGGTTTGCTTTTATACAAAATGAATTATTAGGGAGTTTATATTCTAAGGGCAAGATCTAAGCCACCACATGAGGGTTAGGCTTACTACCTGGTGTCTAAAGAGTTTATGATCTGCATAGTGACCACCTTTCATGAAACCAGTATGAGGGTTTACAAGGAATGGTTGGGGCACAATGCGACTGCAATTACTGAGTAAACGCTCAACTTATAGTTAGATATTTCATGAATCGAACCTTGACTGAAATTCACGAGGCAAACCACTGCTCACCACCTAACCTAAAATTAGGTTTATTTGAAAATTAAAATTCATGAAGGTATTAATCCATACTCAATGTACTTATGCATGAGTAATATGTAAAAAATGCATGAGCTCATGCTAAAATTAAATTGCATAGACCAACAAAAATGGACAAGCAAACAAGCAAAACTCAGTTCAATCAGACAAATCCATAACATGGAGTCACCATCATGTTGTGACATGCACGTGGTCGAATGAGAGGGCTGACTATTGGAATTGAAGGGGTCAATAATGAAATTTTTATCATTGAATATTTTCTTTTCGGATATTCTCCTCAATTACAAGCTAAATGACCCTATTTATACGAGGAGAAAGTAAAAAACATAGCTCAAAAAATAATAAAAGAGTTTAAAACTAAAAATAAAAAAGAATCTTAAATTAACTAGGAAAATGTAGCAAATCTCGATAAGTAACTTAGAGAGATTATCAGAAGACCTTTCTAATCATTGATTTTTGAGAAATTGTAACCATATAACAAACAAAGCCTTTATGATCTCCTAAAATAATTTCAGCTCAATCCAATGGTTGGATAAAAAATTATTGCCATTACTATAAGATTATGTGCATGGGAGAAATCTCCTATATAAGTCTTCATGGGTTAAAGAGAACTTGTCCTCGAGTTCAAATTATACTTTCCTCAATCTCGTGGATATCTAATAAAAACTCTACAACCTCTTTTCTTCCTTTTTTTTTTAAGAAATAACAATTTTAGACATCAACTTTAATCTCTTCATCTTAAAATTTGCATAAGAAATAACAATTGGAAATTATTCATATTCCATTGGCTTCTAAAGTAATGACTTGAAAATCTCAAACTTAATACATCAATATATGTTGTATCCACATAATCTTTGAACACATCTACCTTTTTGATAATAGTAAACTTGTAATCAAAAGGATCAACATAGTCTAAATCAATAATTGTTTTATGCACCTTCCATGTTTTCTTTGCACTTAACTTCTAAGTTATCAATAAGAGAGCATTAATGATATCAACACTACCATTATTGTTATTATTTATGATATCATCATCAACATTATCATCATCATCAAAATAAACATAATATGTTGGTGGACAATGTCAATCCACATTTACCTCATCACAAATAGGATTATTGAAATCTCCATAATACTCATTCTGATAAAAAAAAAAATTGTCTTCTTTACTTATGCTTTTGAAATGAGTTTTTAAAACTAGTTGTGGATTCGTGATCACTCTTCTCATGATCCTCCAATATTCTTTTTTTCATCTCCGCTAATTGATAAGATAATTATTTAACTTTCCTCTATATGATTATTATCTCCACTTGAAATGTTAATTTTGAAATTAGTTTCCCCATATCTTCTATCACTAGCTCCTAAATGTTTCTCTCCCGATGAGGAACCTCCTTATCCCCTCTTATTTGAACATGTCTTGCTCTGCGACCTCTTCTAGCCACGATTATTTAGTAGCACATAATAAATAAAATAACATGGGATTGCAACACATATAAAACAATAACTTGGGATCGTTGGGCTCTGATACCAACTGACATAGATAGAAGTAACACAAGAAAGATAGCAAACATAGGAGCATAAAATTATGCTAAAAAGTGGATCATGCAAAATCCCTAATTCAAAATTTTATTAATGAACATTTTCTTTCAAGTAGTCTCCTCAAATACAATTTCTTTTTTTTTGGATTCGAGAAAGCCCCATCCCCCGGAAAGCGCACTTTGTGGGCTCAGGTGAGTGAGTAAAACCCCGGCTGTCCCATGCTCTTACAAGAGGTGCACGCCATGACTCAAACTCGAGACCTGCTGTGCAGATCTCAAGCCTTTTGCCATCACGCTATGCCCCTTGGGGACCTCCTCAAATACAAGTTAAATAACTCTATTTATACTAGAAAAAAAGCCTAAACAAACCTAGAAAAATAATAAAAGAATCATAAACAAAAAGCAAAAAAAAATCTTAAATCAACAATGAAAATTTAAAAAATATTGGGTGTTATTGGAAGCCCTTTCCAATTTTTGATTGTTGTGACATTTCAACTTTATAAGAAACAAAACCTCTAGAATCTTTCAGCAAAATTTTAACTCGATCCAACAGTCATATCAAAATTTATTCTCATTAATATAAGATTGCGTATTTAAGAAATTCTCCTGCTTCAACACTACAATAGAGCTCCCCTTATCAAACCCGTTTACACTAGGGTTGACTGTTTTTTTGGTCGAAATTAGTATTTGTATTTTTCACTATTGTCTTTTTTCTTTGAATTTTGCTATTGATTAATAAATTAGAAGCAATTAATTATTAATTTTGCAATAAAAAGACATAATCAATGAGAAAATAATTTGATAATCAAAATGAAAAAAATCACCAAGTGATTTATGAGTATATGCACAATGAATTTTGCATAGTAAAACCTCTATCTATTTTAGTTTTTCTAAAAATTAAAGTCAAAATAGAGTCTAAAATAGTCTAGTATAAAAAATTAGGAATTAACTCTTAAATGAAACAGTGTTTCCTTTCGCTTATTAACCATTAGAAAAAACTTTAGAAAAATAACATGTTTAGTATGAGGGTGTTTGAGAGTGTGATAGTGATTGTTTTTCATTTCAAAACACATTAAAGTAATGTTTTTTTAAAAAAAAATTATTTTTGATATCAGCATATTAAAATAATTTAAAAATATTAAAAATATATCAGTTTAAAATAAAAAAATAAAATGTTTTTAAAACAAAACACAACGTGGAATCCTGTATCGGTGAGAATAGCAAGTTTAACAATTTTCCTTTGAAATCACTATCTCCAATTGCGACTTTGTAAGAATCGTTATTCTCAACCACAAAATTATGTTATTTTATTAAAAAAAAATTCTAATTATATTATTTTTCTGATTTTTTTAAAACAGTGCGAACTTCGAACTTTAAAAAAGAATTATTTATAAAACGTCAAAAACAGTGCTGTCCTTGATAATTGATAAGCTGTACCGACTACCGACTGCAGAAGTAGATGGGCAGCGCGGGCCCATTTTTGTCGTCTTCAGCAACTATTTATAAAACGTGTTTTTATTAGTGTAGGAGAAATGGCGAGTCACATTATCCGATGAACAAACAGGTGTTAGACTCTCGTCTTTGGCTCAGACAATATATATCAGCCATTTAATGGAAAACGAATAAAGGGTTCATATGGGTGCCACGTGGATTGTGGATAAGATAGTGTTGTACAACATAGTACACAAATCTATGAACTACATCTTAAGACTCTTAATTTATAAATTACAAAACTCTATCGGATCAAATTGTTTTTTTTTTTTTTTCCTATTGTCAATTTTTCTTCTTCTTTATTTATTGTTGTTTACATTTTTTTTTCATGCTATTTGAATTATTGATTAAGCTTATTATTATTATTATTATCTCGTGAATACTTATATTTATAATTTTAATTTTTATAATACTTATATTTATAATTATAATTTTTATAAACTCATCCCAAAACTACCATACTTCATCCCAAGTTGCCGACATCAAAAAACTTGAGCCCCAAAACTTTCAAGCCAAAAGCCAAATTGAAAATTACTAAAAGGTCCAAGAACAACTACCTCCATTACTGCTATCCTTGAATGAGATATACCAGAAGCTATTAAGTATCGGACAAGTAGCTCCCGAACCTCTGACGCCTGTGCAGCCACCTTACCCTAACTGGTACAAGCCAGAGCTCACTTGCGAATACCATGCTAGTGTTGCTGGACATAGCATCCATACTTGTAATGCCTTCAAGAGAAAGCTTTTGCAACTAATCAAGGCAAGGTGGATAGCATTGGAAGACACTCCTGATATGAACACGAACCCTCTACCTAATCATGCTTGAAGCAATGGATCAGTAAAGGAACTAGAGGCAGAATGCTCAGAAAGCACTGATGGTCAAGCTACAGTACGAAAAAGACAGCATAAATTTTGAAGGACTTGAATTTCGACCACAGTTCTTTTATCCTTATCATCAATGAGACATCTACAAGAGCCGTAGGGAGGCTAGCCTAAGAGAAGATTTACCAAATTAGAAGAATGAAGCCAACCCTATTATTTCCTTTTGTTTGATCATGTCTGTTTAAAGTTGTTTCAGTCTTGTTGGTAACTTGGCTCATAATGCAACAAGACTTTTTTTTGTCAAAAGAGCCTTCTTGTTAATAAGATCAACTGTTTTCTTGTGTTCATGACATGTCTTTATTTTTTTTTTTGTTTCATGTAAATAACACTCTAAGCATAATATTTACTCACAAAACCATTGCACCAAGAATCCTTCAGTGTGTTTCCCTTTTCTTCCAAAGAATTTTCAGGAATTCAAAATTTAGTACAAAAACAAAAATTATTTTGGTGTTTGTTAAAAACTAATAAGTACTGAAAATTCAAGTGATTCCTTAGAAAGGTAACCATACACCTAGAAAACCTATAAAAAAACAAAAAAACAAAACCATGAAGTGACTCCGAAAGCTGAGTTTTAATTGGATGACTAATGAGAAACCATTTTGCATACTCGCATGAAAGCAAGGCTTACCGATCCTAAATGCATGAGTTTGGAATGAAGAAAGACCATCTTTGATAATCATTTCACGAAACTAAAATATATCATTTGCAGTCCCCTTTTGAGCCTGGTAGTGCTTTTTGGAAATAACCTTGGCTAGGATCATACCTCAAATTGGAGGCAAGTGCAAGAGACATAGAAAAAAACATCAATGATTGAAAGTGCCCAAACAACACTAAGGGGCATAAAAGAAAATTTTCAATCATCAAAAGTGTCCAAACAAAGATGGGGGCATGAAGAAAAAAACCAAAGGGTTCAAAAAATTGAGCTTCTCATAAAAATAACTGACATGATGATGCTCAACCAAGTGAAAAAAAAAAAGAAAAATAAAGAGAAAAATCCCAAACCCAACACTAGGGGGCACGATAGACCCTTTTGGAAAGACATTTTTGTCGTCTTCATTAACTATTTATAAAACGTGTTTTTATTAGTGTAGGAGAAATAGCGAGTCACATTATCCGATGAACAAACAGGTGTTAGATTCTCGTCTTTGGCTCAGACAATATATATCAGCCATTTAATGGAAAACGAATAAAGGGTTCATATGGGTGCCACGTGGATTGTGGATAAGATAGTGTTGTCCATACTGCATAGTACAAAAATCCATGACCTACATCTATTTGAATTCGTTGAGCTTATTAGGGTCCGGCTGCGGCTGCGGCTGCGGCTAAAATAAAATGCAGTAACATATATTTGGTTATAGAAAAAAATATTATTTATTATTTATGAATCTTACTTTTTACTATGTTGCAAATTTAGTTATCACGAAACACTCTTAGAATGCTTTTGTTTCAACGGTAAACAATGACAACACATATCACTGTGCATGCTAATTAATTAGCATGCAAAGTGTAACTTGCATACACTATACACTATATGCATGTTACACCGTCCATGCTAATTAATTAGCATGAACAATGTAACATGCATACAGTTCCGGTCGAACCGTTCCGGTTCAAAGTTTAAAATACATTAAACCAGATCCAACCTAGTAAAATAAAAATTGTTTTTAATTTTTTAATTATTTTTTATTCGAAAACTAATGTTTAACATTATTTAATGACACTACATAAATTAGACAGAGATCGCTTGATAAAGTAGCATTTGCAGAATTTGATCGCAATCCCAATTTCGTTCTTGATTATATTTTACCTGATGTTATTGCGTGCTTAAAAAACCAAAAAAAACTGTAGTCCTTGTCGGATGTATTTCATACGTGATAGAATTGTAGATATTTTAATGGAACAATAAAAAATATTTTATATAAAGTATTATTTATTTCATGATGTAATAACAAAAGTTAAATCTACAATATTTAAATTAAAAACTATCAATATTAATATATATTTTTTAAAATTATTTTATAACCTCAATTTCAAAAGCATTATTAACCAAACACATTAAATTACTTTTTGTTCAACCTCAATTTCAACCATAGTTTTAACCAAACACACATAAAAACCAAATCAACCACAATCAAAAGTGCATTTTATAAAATAATTTTTTTCAAATTATAACCACAACAGCTATCACAA
>Ga0325400_1000617_pt1 | contig 26950 bp, 11 predicted proteins | sample PopdelMetagenome_2_FD_205662 | JGI IMG/M metagenome (GOLD analysis project Ga0325400, IMG submission 205662) | Populus deltoides microbial communities from Bellville, Georgia, United States - Xylem-PdKOR-R1 | ecosystem: Host-associated > Plants > Phyllosphere > Stem > Wood/Secondary xylem...
AATTCACTACTATCTCTTTCTATATTCTCCTTTTGGTACTAGATCCAGAATGAGCACCAGTACTAGATTCAACAACCTTTGAATGTTGGAACAGCATAAGTGTCTCGTTAACAACTGTTTGCATTCCTTCAACGATGAGAGTCGTTTTTGGTATAAGCACGGTCTAGTCTCTAATGCTCTTTAACTTTCACTGAAATTAGGCCTTTAAGTTCAAAATTACGTTGTTATTTTTTTATTCTCATTTCCTTCCTTCTTTTCCTTTCACTCTTTTTCTTTCTCAAGCTAGTTACACCTATATTAAGCTTTTGAACCTTCATAATAGAGTCTATTAACAAATTATTTCCCCACGTTTTTCCTCTCTTTTCCTCTCATTTTCTCCTCCTCTCCAGCTCTAATTTTCAAGAGTATTTATAGGGTTTTTCTAGGTTTTTTTATGGATTCCCTCAAAGATTGATGAAAGTTTAACTATTTGATCAAAGTAAAAGGGTTCTGGACAAAAGCTAACAGCTAGAAGTTCTTGTAATAAACTGGTTTTGCAATGGTGGTTTTTGGTTTTAAGGGTACTTGGTGGTTTTGTTAGACTTACATGATAGAGAGTTATTTCTAATCTTTTGATCATGAGAGAGAGATTTGCAATGGTGATTTGAAAGTTATTTCCAGGTTTTCGTTGAAACTGCATTTCATAAGAAGCTTCTTTAATGTCTTTTCCTTCAAAATCTTGAAGTACAGTTTTAAGATTGTTCATGAGAAATTAAGAGATTTTCTTTTACTGTGGAATGAAAAAAAAAACATAAACACAAATATATAAATTACAAGGGTTAGTTGAATAGATAAAAAATTGTTATTAAACTTGGCTTTAACAATCCATCACCTTGCTCGGGTTGGGTATAAGAAAAAAGTTAATTTAGAGTTAATATAGTTTGACCTGATGATGAGTCGACTTGCAACCTAGTCAAAACTCGATAAAAATTTTAATTGATATTTTTGTTCTGTTCAAAACAATATATTTTCATCATTTAGAAGAAATTATTGATTTGAATCATTTTACATTAACCCACCGAACTTAGAACTCAAATCATGTGCCAATTCAGCCAAGTTTGACTCTCTATCTTCTTTCCTTTACTTTTCTTTTTCTTGGAGGAGAAAGAGGGTTGCGCTACTCGTTTCTTTTCATTTTCTTGGAAACCATACAGAAAGTTCTTGGATCTGTTGATTGTTTCCTAGCTATTTGTCTTTTTTTCTCATTCACTCGGTTTCTTTGGGTGATGACTAGTTGTTTTTCGCCAAGTAATAAACTCTTTTTTCTAAATGTTTACAAAAAAAAAAAAAAACTGTTTATAATAATTTTGTCAGATGTCATGGATATGATCATGACTAGGGAAATTTGTAATAATTTTTCTTTCGCAAAAATCTTCCAAAACATTGAGAATGACTAAATTATTAGGTTTTGTTTACCTATTTTCATCATGTCCTAATTCCAGAAGAAGCTAATATTATGATAAATAACCACATGCGGTTATGAAGGTCTATCTATCTCTTAAAACTTGAAAAATAAAGCCATGAGAGTGAGATTTGAGCCCCGTTTATTTAAAGTGGTTTCTTTTAAAAGGTAGTTTTTATAGAAAATAAATTCTTACAAAGTAAGTTATTTATTTATATTTAATAGTGTTATAAAAAATAAGATTTTAAAAAGAAAGGAAAAGAAAAACTGGCCCCCCTAAGCACCATCCCGTTTGCAATCCAATATTACAAAGAAGTGGAAAGTAAAAGGAAGGAAATGATTATGTTCATGTCTCTTTTAATTACTTTCGAAACAATGAAAGCAAAAGCATTAGTAGGACAAGGTAAGTTTGTCATCTAAGGATAAAACTCAAGCAATTAAAAGTAATTTTCTATGATGATCATCTCTGTGTCACACACTCGAGTAATATGATTGACCTATTATAATATTTGATAAAATTATAATTTGACCACTAAAAATATGATAAAATTCTAGATTTGTTTCTATCTTTAATATTAGCTTTTTCAGATTGGTTTGCTGAATAATTGATGGGTATTTAGTGAATTATTATCAAGTTTCATTATTTGTTTTATTATGAATTAGATTTCTGAAAAACTATTTACTTTTTTGGTTTTTGAAAAAAATAACTAATTTAGTTAAAAAAATATATAGGGTTATAAAATAAATTTTTAGTTAAGTGTATTAAATAGATTGTATGTTCTTTTTAGATTGGTGGAAGTAATTCAAGCAGATTCCTTGTTGCCTGATGCTAGAGAATCCAAGAGGGTGTTCATTAAAGAGAGAACAGGCTGAGAATCTTTTTTTCACGTTGCTGTATAGCATGTGAAGCTGTTTTCATTGGCTAAGAGTAGCCCCACCCTCCTGTTAGATAGCTTCTTTCTAAGCAGCTTATTATGAAACTCACTGAAATTGGTAATAAGAGAATAGAAACCCTCAAGAAAGTATAAAATGAGGAGCATGGATTTGTTTGGAAAATGTCAAGGAATTGACAATGGAATCTACTTTTATTAGACTATGTGTGAAATATTCAGTTTTTCGTAATGTTGCTTTGCAATATTAGAATCAGTTGTTTATAGAAATCCCAATGAGCAACCCACTAATATGCAGTCCGATCGAGAGACTTTGTCTTGAGTTTCGAAGTAGAATTTCTTCAACTTTCATCATAGAAAATATGATAAAATCAAAATAGCAAAACAAGAAGAAAGAACAACAGCATAGAAGGGATGCAGTGCAGGTTCCTATTATAGATTTTTCAATCACAGAAAAAAAGGTTGCAATGATGGAAGACGTGAACCATTAGGCTTACAAGAGAATTATTTAAACAAGTAAAGCAATCAGCTGAACCCTATAAGATCTGCTACAATTAATCCTCAGATTTGAAGTTAACGTAACGTCATCTTCCTTAATTTCTCTTCTTTTGTTCACTCAGTTTCTTTGGGTGCGGACTAGTTGTTTATGGTCAAGTAACAATCTCTTCTTTTGTTCTACTGAAATTCTTGGCGTTTTGGTCGGGAATAAGTTTAGCTCCTTTTGCTTGTCTAGAAAATTGAGGGAAAGTAACAGAGATAGTTTAAGATTGATGGTTTAGTCCTTCACTTTCCTGGAGTTATGAGATTCGGTTAAATGGAAGAAGGGGCTGTTTCTGGTTTTGAGATTGAGAGATGGGGTCTTGAAAAGTGGCATGGCTGGTGGTTGTTTAGGCTATCATTGTGTGGGTGGTCGCCAAAATTCACCAGGGAGAGGAAATGGGAAGACAGAGTATATTTTTTATTTATTTATTTAGTCTTGACCGATTAAATAAGCTGGTTTTATATGAATTATATAAAGAAAAAAAGCAATACTAACAAACAAGAATATATATAATGAAAAAAATACAGAGTATATCATTATGTTGAAATGAAGGATGAAATTATAAACAATTTTTTGTTTTATAAAAGGATTAGGAAAAAAATAAGAAATCATAAGAATAAGGATCAAACTAAAATCATAAGAATAAGAATTTCTCAACGTGTTTTTTTACATTAAAAAAATTCTAAATGTAAATTGAAAAACTTATACACACATCAAATTAAAAAAAAATCACAAACAATTGTGTAAATAAATGAAAAAAATGAAGTCATTACCGATAATTAAAAATGCAAGTGAAAAAATTAAGAAATAAATATAGATAAAGTATTTAATATTGCACCATGGATTATATATCTGATTATATTTAATGAATTTGTTTACTAAAATCAATCTATAATAGAAATCAACACACATAATTTTCTTTTAATATCATAAAAGGAAAAAAAAACTATGCAAGGCTACACATATTCAAATTATTATAAAAATTAGATACTTAATCTATGTGAAATATAAAAAAAAATATTTACAGATAAATATTACTAACCTCTTAAAAAATTAAACACAAGCAACAAAATTAAAAATAATTGAAGAAAGACTACATAAGGCCAAAAAAAATCATAGAAAAAGGGTATTAATAAAAACATTATTTTTAAAATTATTTTCAAAAATATATATAAAAAAGTATTAATAATAAAAAAAATTCAAAATGCAATGCTGGAAAATTATAGGGACTTATTATTTAATAGCTTAAAAAAACAGGGAACTAAAATGAACTTTGCAAACAAATTATAGAGTTGCCATCTATTTTAGCTGAGTTTTTAACTTTAGTCCCCTGACTTTTAATTTAACTCTCATCCTTAAAACAATATGTAATTCGACTCTAATTTTAATTAAAAAGGATCAATTATGAAAAAAAATTGAAGTATAAAATTGAAAATTTTCAAAAAATACACTATTGTTGTCCACAATTAAATGGTAATGAACATAAAACCCCATTTTCTTTTAATTTATATTATAATTTGGTACTGTGATATATACTTTTAAAAATATTTTTTATTTTAAAATATATTAAAATAATTTTTTATACACATATATTTTTTAAATCATCAAAAAAAAATTAAATCTTATAAAATACTAAGAATATATTAATTTAATATCTCTATAAATTAAATATAATTATAAAAACCACTATGATTTGGACAACCACTCTATCATCCTCTTTCTCATACTAACTTTCATCTCCTCTTCTCTACAATACCTTGCTTTCTTCCTTTGTCCTATTCCTTTCTTTCTCCTTTCTATTTCCACGTGCCCCTCTTATCTCAACCGTGTCTTTCCTTTTCTTTTCTTTTCTTTTTAAGCATTTTTAACCTTTCTCTCTCCCACTTTCTATCCTTTCCTAGTGGGTAGATAAAGTTGAACACGGGGCGACCATCTATTAGCTTTTGAGATTACCTTTATCTCCATGTCACAATAAAATATAAGGTTGAACATGTGGAGATAAGGTTGAACATGTGACGATAATCTATTGGTTCCTTGGATTCCCTGGTCCTTTCTCACAAACATAGTTCTTTTAGCTTTTCTTCAATACTGGCCCCCTCCTACGCGACCTTACTTTCTTCCTTCTTTGTCCCATTCCTTTTCTTTCTCCTTTTATCATGCCGTGATTTTAGGGGTTTTTTTTATTCTTTCTTCTTTATCCCATTCCTTTCTTTCTTCTTTTATCATGCTCCTTTTATCATGTTTTTATTTAATATCAATATAAAAATATAAAAAATTATTTTAGAATACAAAAAATTATTTTTAAAAAAATAATACTTTAAAAAATAAAAACACAAACACACTATTTCTCTCCTTATTTGCAGCCGTGATTTCAGGTCCTCTTTTCGTGCCTTATTCGCAAGAGCAAGAGAGAGGAATTGGCTAGGCTTTTATGGCATGATGGCTAAAAGATGGCCATTGCTATTCTATGACAGCCATAATGGTCGGTAGGATGTGAATTTAATGGGAGGAGAGGAGAAATGCAGGGGAAAGAAATCTTCTTCCTCCCCTGCCTCTACGTGTGCAGGGAAGAAGAAGAAGACCTACACTGCTATTCAAAATGGTATTATTTAGGGTTTTTTTTTTTAACAGTGGATGAAATGGAACTGTTTTGGACAAAACGCGTCGTTTTATTTAAAGGAAATGGCGGCAAAATCATGTCAAAGTCCAAATCAGTCTTTAATTTGTGATTTATTCAATCAAGTTCTAAATTGCAATTTTGATTTTAAAAATCAATTCAATTGTTTCCCTGCCAAATTCAATCATCGGCCTTGAAATTAGCCATCTTTTTCACTTTAATCCTTAGTCTCTAATGTATGCAATTTGATCATTAATTAATCAATAAACTTTCAATTTCTTCAATTTAGCCCCTGATTCAGTTAATTACAGTCCCTCTATTTACGCGCCTTTTCCAGTTTGGTCCTTGGTTTCATATTTCTTCAATTAAGTTCCTAATTGGCCATCAAACTTCAATATTTATGCAATTTTGCCCCTGATTTGACCTAATTAACTCTAAAAAATTATATGTTGACCCCAGAACGTTAATTTCTTCCAATTAAAGCCTAAATTGACTCCTAAATCAATTTTTCTTGCAATCAAACCCTTCATAAACTCAATTTAACCTTTAATAAATTTAATTGAGTCCAATAAACATCTGATTTTATACATTTCTTCCTCAAATTGAATTTTCTTTGTCAGCCAGGCTCTCATCAGTCAATGATATACTGTCAAATTTCAATTCTTGTATTTTTAAACCTCCTCAACCAATTTTTAGTTATTTTCTGGACACTTTGACATCCTCTTCTCACTGTTATTATTTTTTTGATTTTTTTTATTGTTTATTTTTTAGTCCGAATATATATATATATATATATATATATATATATATATATATATATATTTGGAAGAGAAAAACTAAATTTGGGGAATAACCCAAAATTAGGTTATGACAGTTGCCCTCTATTTACAATACTTACGATAGAAAGTCTCGTAAGAGATTTTAGATAGTAAGCTTTGTAAAGAAGAAAAAAAGAAAAGATAACAGACTCACCATATGATGAATTGTCTGGAAAGCATTTGAGGGCTAGAAAGCACACTCAAATGGTCGAAAGGTTTTTTTCCTGGTGAAATTCAAAGATTTTTGAAATGATCGAATTGTAATGGGTGACCTGCCTAAGTGGAAAAACATGGAGAATGGTTTCATTATAATGAGTGACCTGCCCAAAAAAATGATGGTGGTCACCAAAGGGGAAAAAAAAAGAGTGGTCTTATTGTAATGGGTGACCTACCCAGGTGGAAGAATGGCCTTATTGTAATGGGTGACCTACTCAGGTAAAAAAATAAGGAGAATCGGTCTCTTTATAATGGGTGACCTAACCAGAAAAATGATAGTCTCATTGTAATGGTTGACCTACCCAAGTGGAAAAAAGAAAGAGTGGTCTCATTATAATTGGTGACCTACCTGGGTAAAAAAAACATGGAGAATGGTCTCATTGTAATGGGTGACCTACCTAGAAAAAGGATGGTCTCATTGTAATAGGTGACCTACCCAAAGGGAAAAAAAAGAAAGAGTTGTCTTATTATAATGGGTGACCTACCTAGAAAAAAGGATGGTTTCATTGTAATGGGTGACCTACCCAAAGGAAAAAAGAAAGAAAGAGTGGTCTCATTATAATAGATGACCTACCCAGGTGGAAGAATGGTCTCATTATAATGAGGGACCTACCTAGGCAAAAAAATACGGAGAATTGCTCTCATTGTAATGAGTGACCTACCCAAGTGGAAAAGGGAAGAGTGGTCTCATTATAATGGGTGACCTATCCAGGTGGAAGAATGGCCTCATTGTAATGGATAACCTACCCAGAAAGATGGTAAGGGCTCAAAGGCGTACTCAAAAGGAGATAGGGTTAGAAAATACACTACCACCCTCGAAATGAGGTGAGGGCTCAAAGGCGCACTCAAAAGAAAGTGAGGGCTCAAAGATGCACTCAAAATGAGGTAGGGTTATAAAACGCACTACCTAAGAGATGATGGCTCAAAGACGTACTCAAAAGGAAATGAGAGCTCAAAGGTGCACTCCAAAGGAAGCGAAGGCTCAAAGGCGCATCTTGACAACGAAGTAAGGGCTCAAAGGCGCACTCAAAATGAGATGAGGGGTCAAACACTTACTCAAAAAGAAAGTGAGGGCTCAAAGGCACACTCAAAATGAGGTAGGGTTATAAAATGCCCTACCCAAAAAGTGATGGTGAAACACCGATCTGACAATGTTGAAAGTAATGCATTATGATTGATATGCATGTATACTTACCTGAGAAATATAGGTCCTCATTTCTTCATGGTGTCTTTCTTTTCTCAAAAGTTGGAGTGTAAGTAGTAAATTTCGATGACTTTTTCGCTTTTGTTTACTTGAGTCATATCTTGTGATCTTGACCTCTGAGAAGGGCTTCATGTCATCCTACTTCTTTGCCCTCTAACCTATATCTCAAAGGTTGCCAAATATGCCCGACATTTTTCTTAGAAAAAGAATTATAAAGCCTGCCCTACCATGTATTTTTTATTGCCTCCCAGCTTGATCATGCCCCCAAATATTCAATTCGGGTTTAGGAATGAGGCTATGTAAAGGAAGTTTTGACAAGGAGTTGTTTTGATGCAAAAATATTGGAATTTCAAAGCTATTCCAGACACAGAAATCATTTTGACATCGATCCAAAGCAAACTCGTTCTGAAGAAATTCAAGTGATTCATATGGAGAGGTTTTCAGAAGTGATGAAAACGTTTTGTTTTGCTTTTGGTGAAAAACATGAAGTGACATTGGGTTTGGTAAAAAATGGTTTAAGATTTAATTTGAGGGTTACAAAGAACCAGTCTTTAAAGCATTCATTTTATTTGCATGAATAATAATTTGGTTCGCATGAGAAAGCACTGCCTACCGATCCAGATTGCTTGCCTTTGATCAAAAAGGGCTTGATTTGGCATGTAATGTAGGCTTGGGCTCTTGGTTATGAAGAAAAGGATATTTGTAGGCTCAAAAGGTGTTTCAAGGGATTTCAAGACTGAGGATCACTAGTGCTTGTTTCCTGACCTTTCTCTTTGGAATGTCTTTTCAAAATGGTTTATCGTGCCCCCCAATGTTAGGCTCTTTCTCTTTGTTTTTGTTTTCTTCATTTGGTTTTGAGCATCATTTAATTGGTTTTTTTTTTTGTATGCTTAAAATTTTTGGATCCTTTGGATTTTTCTTCATACCCCTAGCTTTGTTTGGGCACCTTTGATTATTGAGAATTTTCTTTTATGCCCCCCAGTGTTGCTTGGGCAGTTCAATCATCGAGGTCTTTTTTGTGTCTCTCGCACTTGACCTCAGTTTGAGGTGTGATCCTAGCCAAGGTTATTTTCAAAAAATGTTACTAGACTCAAAAAGGGATTGCAAAGGATATATTTTAGCCTCGTGAATGGATTATCAAAGAAGGCATTTCCTCATCTCAAACACATGCATTTAAGATCGGTAAGCATTGCTTTCATGCGAGTATGCAAAGTGATTTCTCATTATTTATTCAAATAAAACTCAACTTTGGAGTCACCTCATGGTTTTTTTTGTGTTTGTTTGTTTGTTTGTTTGTTTTTTTCAAGTTTTCTAAGTGTATAGTTATCTTTCTAAGGAATCACTTGGATTTTCAGAATTCATTTGTTTTGGACGAACACCAATATGATTTCTATTTTTGTACCAAACTTTGAATTCCTAAAATTCTTATGAATATGTGAGATCATGCATAGTTTTGGAAAAAGAAAAACATGTTATAAGCACAGAAAAATACTTGATCTTATTAACAAGAAAGCTCATTTGACAAAGAAAGTCTTGTGGCATTATGAGCTAAATTACCGACAAGACTGAAATAGTTGAAACCAACATGATTAAACAAAAGGCAACAATATGGTAGGCCTCATCCTTCCATTTTGGTAAATCTCCTCTTAGGCTAGCCTCCCCATAATAATTCTTGGGATGATGGGGATAAAAACTGTGGTTGGAATTTGAGTCCTTCAAAATTTATTCTACCCTTTTGCACCCTACCTGGACCATTGATGCTTTCAGATTCCCCGAATATTCGATTGCTAGTGCATTTCTAATCCACCTCTTTAAGCATGATTAGGTAGAGGGTTCGTGTTCACATTCAGAGTGTCTTCAAATGCTATCCACCCTGCCTTAATTAATTGCTGAAGCTTTCTCTTAAAGGTGTTGCAAATATGAATGTCATGTCCGGCAACACCAGCATGGTATTCACAAGTGAGCTCTAGTTTATACCAGCCGGGGTAAGGGGGCTGCAAAGGTGCTAGAGGTTCGGGAGCTATATGTCTTATGCTTAATAACTTCTGGTACATCTCATTTAGGGGTAGCGATAATGGAGGTAGTTGTTCTTGTGCCCTTTGGTAATTTCTAATTTGGCTTTTGGCTTGAAAGTTTTGGGGCTCAGGTTTTTTAATTTCGGCAATTTGGGATGGAGTGTGGTAGTTTTGGGATGAGTTTTTCCTACCCTTGTAGCCATCTTCAACATGGTTAACCTGTTTTCTTTCGAAACCTCTATTCTCAATGGGTGCAGAAATTCTACCACTCTTAACGCCTTGCTCTATACGTTCACACACTACCACAGCATTAGTGAATTGCTGGGCCAAACTACCCATAATGGTGCCTTAAGTGTGTCGGCAAATAAAGTGCCCATCTTTTTGTCCAGAAGTTGGGGATGTACTTGAGCAGCTGATTCCCACCATCTTTAAATGTATTCCCTGATGCTTTCTTTGTCCTTTTTCTCTATATTGGACAAGTTGGTTCTGTCGGGAGTGATGTCCATGTTGTACTTGTACTGCTTGACAAAAGCAACCACCAAATCCTTCCATCTCTAGATTTTTGTGTTGTCCAATCTCATGTACCAGCTCAATGTTGCCCCACTTAAACTATCTTGAAAAAAATGCATCAGTAGTTTTTCATCATGTACTACCTCTGCCATTTTATTGCAGTAGGACTTGAGGTGAGTCATGGGGCATTGTATTCCACTATATTTGATGAACTCCAAAACTAGAAACTTTTTCGGGACAACCATATTTGGGACCAGACACATCTCTGTTACCCGAACTGGGTCATATAAGTCTACCCCTTCAATGACTTTGATTCTGGCTTCCAACACCTGTATTTTATCTTGATCAATGCTATCGGATGAATTGGCCTTATAGGACTCATTAGCAAATACCTTCATGACTCTCGGGGCTAGTGCAAGTGTCGCTGACTGCACAAATGTTGGATTTTACTAAGGCTCTTAACCATGTTCGCTCATTCTTTCTTTAGGCTAAACTGTAGTCGAAGCCTAATTGACGGTGACCGGTCGGTTAAAAGGGCCTTCACTAGAGGTATTTCTCAGTGTTTGCTCGAGTAAGCTAGTGAGGCGAGCCACGCTTGTCTTCAGAGACTCCAACTCTTCTTAAAAATGGGCGTCACGGTGAACACGCTCTCCATCTTCTATGTTTCTTGCTCAAAGTCGGGTGTTGTAAACTTTTTAGGGACCTATATTTCAATATGATGCATGTATGTTATTTACAATGAATTGATGTATGTATGGATGCAAATATATGTACATGCGTATTAGGGAGCTCATACTCTAAGGATAGGTTTTAGGCCATTAAATGATGGATGGATTTCTACCTAGTCTCAAAAGGGTCTCTTGTTGTCCCAGTGATCACTCTCGTAAAGGCAATATAAGGGCTTAGTAGGTAATGAGATGACATGTATACCAATCATTATCAGTCTAAGCACTCAGCGAAGAGTTGGGGTTTACACAAACTTAAACCTTGACTAAAAGTCGTAAGGTAAGCTATTAGTCCCCTACTTAACCTAAAGTTTTTCTCAGTATAAACTCTCATAAAATGTGAATGATGCATGAAACAATTTTATACAATCCATGACCAAATATGTACAAAATTAAAACGTATGAGCAAATGAGGAAATGTATATTAACAATAACACACAAACCAAACAATAAAACACAATAATCAGATAAAAACAAAGCTTAATCCACGAGGTCCCTAGTGGAGTTGTCATTTTGTCGCATGTGTGAGGCGTCGCGATGATCGTCCACCCTCTTAAGTAAATGTATTTCTATCTGGAAAATGTGGGGAGACAAGGAATTCTTGTCTTTTATCAGTGGAAAATGGAATGGGAGTCGCCACCTAATATTTTGGTCAATCGGAACCCTAATTGGTCTCTAGGAACCCTAATTGGTCTCAGAGATCGGGTACGGAGACTGGTTGCGTAAAGGGAAGGTATTAGCACCCTAATTACACCCTACCTAATATAAGCTGCATTGTTTTGTTGTTTGATATAATCTAAGGTCTTGTTGTGGTTTTTAATTGTTGGTCTGTCTACGGTTTAAGAAAAATCTTCTTCTATAAAGAGATCCTTATCTTATCAGGTAAACACCTAAATGTTTTATTTCATCAAAAGAAAAACCCTTTTAATATTGAGAATACGTTTTACATATAAATTCATAATCCCTAATACTAAAACAAAACAAAATATTTTTTTTTGGAATTTTTTAAATATTGGCCAAATTCTCATGACTTTAATAAACTAGTCATTAAAGCCAAAATGCATGTTAAAACATTTATTTTTTTTTTGAAGTTTTCTTTGTTGTATGAAAATACAATATGGTTTTTTTTTATCTTTGAGAGATTTGGACGTATGCATGAAACAAAAAAATATATTTTTTTTATGTTTTGACAAAAATCGAGTATTTTAATACCAAATTTGTATTTTTATAGTATTAAAATACAAACCAATATTAAGCAAAATTTAAAGGGAAAAAGGTTGACCTGTGGTGGCTCACAGTCGTTGGCAGCGCTGCTAGAGTGGTGGACGGCTGTGGTGGCAGACAGTGGTTCTTCCTCCCTTCTCTTTTGTTTCTGCGTTTTCTTCTTCTTCCTATTTCTGTTTCTGTGTCGCCGCTTTAGTTTCTGACGGTGGTTGTGTTGTTGTTGACGATTGTCTAGGGTTGCAGACGGTGGCGTTGCAGTGGTTGTTCTTCTTCTCTCTTCTGCTTCTCCCCTGTTTTTTTCTTTCTCTCTCTGTTTTTCTTTTCTTCTTCATCTCGATTTTTTTTCCTTCTCTTTTCTGCTTCTCCTTTGCTGCCTCCCTTCCTGATCTCTGTTCCCCTGTATTTTTAGGTAAAAAACTGGGGAGAGAGGCCTACTACCCCTACCCAGTCATGGCATAGGGTTAAGGTGGCCAGGGGGTAGGACCGCCTAAGGCGCACATCCCCTCTGTTTTTCTTTACCCCGTGGTAGGCTATGGGTCAGAACTTAGGCAAGTGGGGTGTTTGTTGTCGGCGTGTTTTTGAAGTTTTGGAGAAAGGGGGGAGGAGAAATGCAGGGGAAAGAAATCTTCTTCTTCCCCTCCCTCTGCGTGTGCAGGGGAAGAAGAAGACCCACAATGTCATTCAAAACGACATCGTTTGGGGCTTTTTTTTTAACAGTGGATGAAACAACGTCGTTTTGGACAAAATACGCCGTTTCATTTAAAAGAAAATGGCGGCAAAATCGTGTCAAAGTCCAAATTAGTCTTCAATTTGTGATTTGTTCAATCAAGTCCTAAATTGCCATTTTGATTTTAAAAATCAATTCAATTGCATCCTTATCAAATTCAATCGTCGGCCCTGAAGTTGGCCGCCTTTTTTACTTTAGTCCTTGGTCTCTAATGTATGCAATTTGACCCTTAATTGATAAATAAACTTCCAATTTCTTTAATTTAGCCCCTTATTCGGTTAATTACAGCCCCTCTATTTACGTGCCTTTTCCAGTTTGGTTTTTGGTTTCAAATTTCAATTAAGTTCCTAATTGGCCATCAAACTTCAATATTTATGCAATTAAGCCCCTGATTTGACCAAATTAACTCTTAAAAATTATATTTTGACCTCAGAACTTTAATTTCTTCCGAATAAAGCCCAAATTAACTCCAAAATCAATTGTTCTTGCAATCAAACCCTCTATAAACTCAATTTAATTGAGTCCAATAAACATCTGATTTTAGACATTTCTACCTCAAATTGAATTTTCTTTGTCAATCGGGCTCTCATCAGTCAATGATATACTGCCAAATTTCAATCCTTGTATTTTTAAACCCCCTCAACCAATTTTTAGTCATTTTCCGGGTGCTTTGGCATCCCCTTCTCGATGTTATTATTTTTTTGTTTTTTTTAGTCTGAATATATATATTTTTTAATTTTTGGAAGAGAAAAAATGAATTTGGGGAATAACCCAAAAATGGGTTATGACACTCTAGATTCATTAATCTAATACTATATGAATATTAAAGTTCAATTAAGCCTTTATTAATAATAAATATGTATTTACATGAATATAATAATATCTCGTGTAACTAACCGATTGGATACAAAGCTTATTAAACTAACAGTTGGTAACCATTCTATACCGATGGGATTATCTTCTATCAAAAAATGAAATTAACTATAGATTTAATGGTTGTCGCACGTGTGCAGCGTTATAGCAAATATAGAGAAAAGCCTATAAAGAAAGGATAAATGTCAAATGTTCAACCCGAATCATGGATAAGAGACCAGAACACGTTAACTCGATTGGCCAATTATTCATTTTCTTTCCTTCCTTTATTTTGTCTTCGCTTGAGCCTATTTTAGGCTTGGATCGAATAAAATTTGATATTAAATTGAAGATAATAAGGGGCTAAATTAAAAGAAGAGGGCTTTCCTCAAGTGGGATGAGCTTTGGGGTCTAATTGAAGAGTTGGTGTCAAATTAGGGATTAAATTGAAAAGATGAAATGAGATTTAGGACTTAATTGAAGAGTTATTATCGGATATGTCACAGCCTGACCCAACCTGCCAAATATTATCCGTTTTGGGCCTTATCGCCCTCACGGATTTGTTCTTGGTGACCACGCATGGCCCCAAAACGTATCTGACAAGTCAGCAACCAGCACTACTAATAAGACCAGCTTTCAAATCCTCACCCGCCGATGTGAGATATTACAATTCACCCCCCTTAAGGAGCTCAATGACCTCGTCAGCACAACTGGATAGTCAGTGAGGCCAGCTCTGATACCAAATGTCACAATTCGATCCAACTTGTCAGATATTGTCCATTTTGGGCCTTACTACCCTCACGGATTTATTTTTGGTGACCACGCATGACCTCAAAACGCGTCTGACAAGTTATTAACCAACACTATAAATAAGGTCAGTTACCAAATCCTCACTCGTCAATATGAAATATTATAGAATAAAAGAGAAAGAAATGTTGGTGCATGTAAAGCACATGACATCATTGGAGAAAGGCGATCGAATTCCAGCTACACATATGTGGTATATGCTCCCTTTAAAGGTTGTTGATTCCATTCTATTTTACCTTTGAAATAGGCGGTATATCTTGTATCCTTTTTTTAAATGTTGGCTCATTCTTCTTGCCTAAATTCTAGACGAGTTGTTTCGAGTTTTTTCCATCTGTTGTGTTCCAGATTTTTTTTAATGAACTTATAATTGGTGCCGTTTTTGAGTTAGGGATAACTTTCCATAATTCCCTCAAAAACAGGTAGCCCTGAAACAGGCTGCCCACTTCCTGGAACTTCCTTGCTGCTGACTTTGGTGATTTGTTCACACTACCAATCTTTCCTTAACAACTAAGGAGTTTTTTTTTTTAAAAAAAAAGGATTGATTTTAACCACATATTTTTGCCGAGTTTCTCTGTTTCTCAATTCAACCTATTTCCTTTTAAAAAATATGCAATTAAGCTTAAATAAATTCAATTATGCAAAAAAAAAGAGTTCGAATACTAGATCGAAAACTTTCAAAAACTTTATTATTAATATCTACAAGTCTAGTGAATAGTAATGAGCATAAAACTCTTTTTTCTTTTAATTTATACTATAATTTTGTATTGTGACACATACTTTTTAAAAATATTTTTTAATTAAAAATATATTAAATATTATATATATATATATATATATATATATATGTAATAACGAGAAATATTAAAAAATATATTAATTTAATATTTTTTAAATTAAATATAATTATAAAAAGCACTCAGGCACAGTTAAAAAAACAAACAGCCTCCCTCCCTGTTTTTGTCCTCTGTTTATACGTGTTTTGATTCCGACAACTACTCTATTATCCTCTTCTTTCATGCTACTTTTCAAACTTTCTACATGACTGCCCCTACTTGTCCCTTTCCTTTCTTTCTCCTTCTTTTCTCTCCTCACTTGAGTGCGTGACACAGATGGTACTCATAGACAATTACTTTTAATTGCTTGAGTTTGATCCTTTGTTGTGTTCGTTCCATTAATTCTACTTCTTTGCAAGTCTTTTCCCTTGATTATCTGTTTTTTTTTAAAAAAAAAGAAGAAAACTAAAAAACACTTTGACCGATCATAGCTTAGGTTAATTACATGTGTTGTTGGAAGCGAGCTGGTATCATCCATGGAGGCGTCTAAGTGATTATCCTCAACCTTTCATTCGTTTCTTTCTTTTCTGGGTGAGTAATTTTACACATTATTTTTTTTTAATTTGTTTGTCACTGTCTCTAAATGATCTTAATTATGTCATCCAAGTGCATTTTTAATAGGAGTTACTGCTTCAACTCACAAGTGTCATTTAGTAAACTATTTTTGTTGGTACTTTATACCTTTTCTTGTTGCTCTTGAAGCATAATTTAATTGTTTGCAGGGCTTTATTTATGTTATAGGTCAATCATATTTACCTGAATGTGTGAAATAGAGATGGTCATCGTAGACAATTATTTTTAATTGGTTGAGTTTGCTTCTTTGTTGAGTTTCTTTCAGTAATTCTATTTTTTTACAAGTCTTTTCTCTTGTTGATTTGTTTTTTTTTTCTTAAAAAAAAGCTAAAAAAAACTTTGACCAATTTGGTAAAAAATCCAGTTGTAATTTAAAACTTGTTTTCAACCGATTTTAACCCAAACATTTGAAAAACATTCAAGAAACCTTGTTAAATTAAGACATAATGATTTGACGTAAAAATCAACCGTTTTAGTGGCCAAAATCCCCAACAACAACTTTCTTTCTCTAAAACGAAATCTGGTTATCCTCTCTCTCTCCTACACAAAAAAAACTAAAAACAGAGAAAAATAAAGTTTGGTATCAAAATACAATGATGAAAAATTATAGGGACTAAAATGAACTTTGCAAACAAATTGCAAAGCCACAACTTATTTTAGTCAAGTTTTTCACTTCAGTCCTATGTCTTTCAATTCAACCCTCATCCTTGAAAAAATATGCAATTAGGCTTTAATTTGTATTTAAAAGAGCTCAATAATGAAAAAAAAATAATTGAGTACCAAATTGGAAATTTTCAAAAAAATCACTATTAATATCCATAGTGAAATGAATGTAAGTGAATAGTGGTGAAGAGAAAACTCCTTTCTCTTTTAATTTATACTATAATTTGGTATTGTGGCACATACTTTTTTAAAAAATATTCTTTATTTAAAAACAAATTAAAATATTATATATGATTATGCATTTTAGTATTTAATAATTAGTTTATTAAATTCATGTGAATTTGGTCAATATATTAATAAACCACTATTTTTTAATTAATGACAATTAATGGTTAAAAATCATGATATAAAACGCTATACCTATAAGTGAGGCTGATATTTGAAATATTGGAGTTGACTAGAAAATCCTCAAAGTTATTTTAAATATTTATGAATTTTTATTGAGAGTAATTTTTAATGTAATACACAAATTACGAAGAACTTTTATTTTCTAAGAATTTATCCAGGTACAAGAGTTCATGATAAATTATTAAACACCAAATTTATTCATACAAGCAAATCACAATCCTAAACTATAAATATATCAGAAAATCATCAAATCTCTAAACTACATCTAATCACAAAGTAACTTATCTGGGTAGGGTTCGCTAGAGGTGTTAATATTTTTTTTAGTCACAATTAGTCATTTACTCTCGAATCTCTAATAAGACTATTATACCTAGATTTTTTAGTGAGCTTGAACTAAACAACTAAGTGGCGATTCCAAATGACCCCTATGTCCCGTGTCCATGTACGACAGTGACAATACATAAAAGATAACACGAAAACCCTCGTTACAAAATAAAAACATTTACGAACATTTTAATGAATTGTTTTAAATCACTATAATTTTTCTACTATATTGATTATATTAATAAGGTGTCAACTGTTTTTTGGTTGCAAATGGTAAAATTTATTGCGGTGAGATGTTAATTAATTAAAATTAAATTAAATCATATTAAGTGTACGCTAATATGTTGAAGCGATATCATTTATCTAAAATAAATAATAAATATGTTAATTTTGTGTTGGATTAAGTTTGGATCCAACCAATATAAAATAAAATAAGAGGTCCAAGTGTATATGAAGCAGATCAACAGGTACGAAGCTAAAGCCTCTCCCAATTATCAAATGCCCGCAGCAAACCACAGCTGCAAGTGAGAAGCATATTTGTTAAACCTGTATGCTAAATTGAACAAACAAAACTATAGTAAATAGAAGTAATTAAATAGTAATAAGTAGTAAATAGAAATGGATTAATAAATAGGGGGCTCCATAGTTTCTATGGTTATTTCCTTAACGGCAAGGTCCTCTCTAGAGACATTGGATCCCCTTACTTGATCGAATCAATGCTATTGTTAACATTTTGGCTCTACCCATGAATTTCCTAGTAGTTTACAGTAACAGTACTATTTAATTATGCTGACCTTTTGAGTCCATTCTTGCAAGAGTAGATGCGTTCATTTTTGGCTACCAATGGGCAATTCTTTAGCATTTTCAATTGAAAATTGAGAATTGAGATAGCTGAATTTGCATATATAGCATAGTTTTAAAACCTGATTTGACCTCTCGGGTTAACCAGGGACCTTATAGATCCGGAGTTGAAACCAAATCGGGTTTAAGAAAAAATAAAAAAAGTTAAAAAGTCGAGTGACTTGGTAATCCGGTTGAGCTGGTACATGAGATTGGACAACACAAAAATTTACCATGCTAATTTAAAAAAAAAAATGCAAGAACGGAGACTCGAATCTTTCGATATCTTCATCAACAAACTGATCATGGAAGACCACCATATCAAAAGATGAGACATTGCTTCTTTTTGTTGTCTTTTAAAAAGTCTAATGCTCCACTAATTTCCTCACCCAAAGGCATAAGATTTTAAAAAGAAAGGAAAAGAAAAACTGGCCCCCCTATGCACTATCCCGTTTACAAAGAAGTGGAAAGTAAAAGGAAGGAAATGATTATGTTTATGTCTCTTTTACTTTCGAAACAATGAAAGCAAAAGCATTAGTAGGACAAGGTAAGTTTGTCATCTAATTTCTCACCATAACCTTCACATTTCATCTCGCAGCCGTTTCTTTTCACACAAACTATCTCCGCACCGGTTGTTGATTTTGAGATCATTTCCCAATTGAGGACGACAGACTACGGGAAAGAGGAGATTGGTTGTGGTGGGGATTGAAGCTGTGATTTGGGATCGGTTCATGATCTTCTGCTGATAGGTTTATCCAGCAGACTTCAAGAGGTAAGAACCTGCTCTTATACATCATGCAAAGAAATGGATCAGATCAGAGTTGCTAAACATGAAAAGAGAACAAGAGCTAAAGCTGCATAAATTAGCAGCTTAATAAAAAGAATACAATTTTATTGTGATGTTCTGAAAATAAAAGAGAATAGAAAAAGGCAACAAAATTCTTGGAGACTTAAAAGTAGATATAAATGAATGAACGGTATTGTAGTAATTGAATAAAGAGTTGATAAATATAAATAGAAAAAAAAAATAAAGAGCTCTGAATTATTAGAGAGAAAACTGTGAGAGTGAAAAAAGAAAAAGAGAAAAGAGAAAAAGATAAAGAAAGGATCGGAGAAGAGAGTTGGAGAAAATAAGTTAAAATGTAAGATTTACGCTTTGATGTGTATAAATGTGTTTTCCTTAGCTTTAATTTTCTGTTTTGTTGAATATTAGAGTTTTGAAGATTGTGTTTTGGGTTTGATTGATGAATTGATTTGAATATTATGTGTTGATTGTTATTGATAATGAGTTATATAGTTGATTTTGAAATATTTTAAGTAAAAATGATGATTTTGAGTTATGGTTTGTTTTAATGATGAATTTGAGTTAGAAATCTTGATATATCAGTAGGTGATCTGTGAAAATTCTGAGTTTGAGGTTAAAGATGATGAAATTTCAGTTTAGTTCCTAGAGCATAATCCGAGATTCTATATAAAATATAATGTTGAGAAATTATAGGGACATGTTACTTAATAGCTCAAAAAGATAAGGAACTAAAATAAACTTTCCAAACAATTACAGTGTCACTACATATTTTTACTGAGTTTTTCATTTCAGTTATCTATTTTTCAATTCAACTCTTATCCTTAAAAAACAAAATGCAGTTGAGTTTTAATTTTGGCATAAAGAGATTCAATTATGCAAAAAAAAAAAATCAAATACCAAATTGAAATTTTTTTAAAAAAATTCATTATTAACATCCACATCCACAATAAAATAAGTCTTGGTAAATAATAATAAACAGAAAACTCTTTTATCTTTTAATATATACTATAATTTAGTATTGGGACACATTTTTTTTAATAATTTTTTATTTCAAAACATTGTCGCACGTGTGCGGTGTCGCGACGATCGTCCACCCTCATGTATGGATATATATCTGGTAAATATGGGGAGACAAGGAATTCTTTGTCTCTTAGCGATGAGAAAATGGAATGGAAGTCGCCACTTAGTATTTTGGTCACTAGAAACCCTAACTGGTCTCAGAGATCGGGTACGGAGATTGATTGCGTAAAGGGAATGTATTAGCACCCCAAATACGCCCTACCTAAGGTAAGCTGCATTGTTTTATTGTCTGATGAAAATCTAAAGTCTTTATCATGTTGGTCTGTCTATGGTTCAAGAAAAGTCCTCCTCAGCAAGGAGGTTCTTATCTTATGTGGTGAAACTTAACTGGTTTAATGTCTATAAAAGAACTACATTTTTAATATTAGAAATATGTTTTACGTATAAATTCGTAATCCCGAACATTAAAACAAAACAAAATATTTTTGATTTTTTGAAATATTGGCCAAGTTCTCATGACTTTAATAAACTGGTTATTAAAGCCAAAATGCATGCTAAAATAACATATACATATATATATATATATATATATATATATATATATATATATATATTAGTTTTATTTGTTGTATAAAAATACAATATGATTTTTTAGCTTTGAGAGACTTGGTCGTATGCATGAAAACAAAAGTTTTTTTTTCCTAAAAACCGGGTATTTTTAATACTGGATTTGTATTTTAAAGATATAAAAATACAGACCAATATTAGTCGAAATGACGTAGAAACATTCGTGGGAAAATCACAATTTTCAAAAAAAAATATATAAATAATAAAAAAATACTCAAAAGAAAAAGGAGAAAAGAAAAATAAATAAATAAATGAAATGGACTGTGCTGGGCCAATACTGGCCCAGCCACAAGGCTGGACTCAACTCAGCCGCGTGGGCCGAGCTGATGTTCCAGCCTACAGAAAACTAGGGTGGACTCAGCCCAGCCGCGTGGGCTGGGCTGATGTTCCAGCCCAAAGCAAAACGGGGCTGGACTCAGCCCAGCTGCGTGGGCTGGGCTGATGTTCCAGCCCGAGGCAAAAAAAAAGGGGTCCTGGACTCAACCCAGCCGCGTGGGCTGGGCTGATGTTCCAGCCCATCGAAGAAAAAAAACCATGATTGGTTACTGTGCATGAGCATAGTAACCAGTTAATTAATTAGCTGGTTACTGTGCGCAGCACAATAACCAGCTAATTATTTCTTCTTGCATGCAGAACGTGCACAATACACGTTCTGCAAGCAAGAAGATGACTAATGATTGGCTGCTATGGAGGGGAAGGGAATTTACCTGAGGCGATGATCTCGGATGGCTGAGCTGACGGTGGTGCCGGCGACTATTCTCGGAGGGCTGTTGTGGCGGTTACTGAGAAGCTCGATGACAGCGGCGGTTCTTCTTCTCCACGACGTGGGGACACCAGGCCACTCCAGTTCACTCCTTATGTCCCTTTTTCTTCCTTTTCTCTGTCTGCCTCTCTCGGTCTCTCTGTTGATGTCCCCGGTTCTCGGTTTCTACTATTTCGGGTCCTTCTCTCTCAACACTATCGGTTTCTCTCTCTCGGTTTCCCTCCCTGTTTTTTGCCATTCTTTTTCTTTTCTCTATTCCCCCCCCCTTTCCTTTTTTTGTTTGGGTAGTATTTATAGGGCAGGGGGAGCGGGGTCTACCTTGCCCCGTCCCATCATCGCCTGTGCATGGTGCGCACGTCGCCTCCTCTGCCATGGCACCAGTCGTGGTGGCCAATGGAGGTGTTGCTTGCGGAGCACGGCTGCTCGAGCATCTCATCATGAGATGGGTGGTGTTTGACTTCGGCTCTAAAGCACGTGGGAGAAGAGACAAGGGGAAGAAAACAAAAAAGCTTCTCTTCCCCTGCTGCACGTCCAGGGGAGGAAGAAGAAGAAACAGTGCCGCCTCAAAACGGCACCGTTTCGTCTCTTCTCTTTTCTTTTTTTTTGAAAACGCATGAAACGGCGTCGTTTTTCTTAAAACGCGCCGTTTCATTTAAAAGAAAACTGGCGCCAAGGCGCTAGACTACAAGTCAATCCTTCAATTTGCGTGCGTTTTGCATTTTGGTCTGTGGTCTTGGATTTCTTTAATTAAGTCCCTAATTGGTCATCAAACTTCAATATTTATGCAATTAAGTCCCTGATTTGACCAAATTAACTCTCAAAAATTATAATTTGACCCCAAAACTTTAATTTCTTCCAATTAAAGCCCAAATTACCTCCAAAATCAATTTTTCTTACAATCAAACTCTTCATAAATTCAATTAAAACTTCAATATAATTTAATTGAGTCCACCAATATCTAATTTTGGACTTTTCTTCCTTAAATTGAATTTTCTTTATCAACATGGCTATCATCAGTCAATAAAATACTGCTAAATTTTAATTTTTGTATTTTTAAACCTCCCCAACCAAATTTTGACTATTTTCTGAGCGTTCTGGCATCCTATTTTCACTATTACCTTTTTCGATAATATTTTTGATTTATTTTTTTATTTTTTTAAGAGCAAAAAAATGTGAATTGGGAATAACCCAAAAATGGGTTATGACAAACATGTTAAAATATTATATATATATATATATATATATAATAACAAGAAATATTAAAAAATATATTAATTAAATATTTTTATAAATTAAATATAATTATAAAAACCACTCTGACACAGTAAAAAAACAAATAGCCTCTTTTTCATACTAATTTTCATCTTCTATTTTATACAAGACTGGCTTTCTTCCTTCTTTATCCCATTCCTTTCTTTCTCTTTTTATCATGCTGTGATTTTAAGATTTTCATTTTAAGTGTTTGAATATGTAGTTGTTTTTAAAAATATTTTTGTATTTTAAAAATATATTAAAATAATACTTTTTTTATTTTTTAAAAATTATTTTTAATATCAATATAAAAATTAAAAAAAATAATTTAAAAAAAAAACACGCTTTTTCTCTCCTTATTTGCTGCCGTGATTTCAGGTCCTCCTTTCCTGCCTTCTTTGCAAGAGCATGAAAAAAACAAATAAAAAATAAATAAAATCATACGAGCGTGGCTGTTAACAACTAAAACTCAAAATATAGAGAAAAATAGTATCGTAGTCTTTCCTTTTCTGCCTCCAACAACCTCTCCCTCTATTTCCACGTCCCTATCTTATCTCAACCGTGCCTTTCCTCTCTCTTTTTTTTTTTTTTTTTTTTTTTTTTGAAAAGCCTTTTAAGCCTTCTCTCTCCCACTTTCTATCCTTTCCTAGTGGGTAGATAAAGTTGAACACGTGGCGACCATCTATTAACTTTTGAGATTACCTTTATCTCCATGTCACAATAGAATCTAAGTTCTGTTTTTTTTTTTTTAAATAGATTGTTAAATTATTTTTTGATATTTAATAATATTATAAAAAGTAAATTTAAAATACTTTCTATTATTTGGTTATGTTATGTAAAATGAACTAGAAAATAATGATGAACAAATTTTACAAATTAAAAAGTTAAATGAGAATGAAATTAAAAAAGATTTTAATTTCATAAATTATCTCAAATAAAATAAATAATAATTAAAATAATGAATATCAAATCTAAAGATCAAAAAATTAAAAGATGATGAAATTAAAATAATAATAATTAAAATTTTATAAATTATTTAAAATAGAATAAGTAGCAATCAAAATAATGAGAATCAAATTTAATAAATAAAAAATTTCAATTAAAAAAATAAAAAGAAAAAAGCAAATAACAATCATAAAATGAGGATCAAATTTAGTATAAAAATCAAATTCTAAGAGGTGAATTAAAAAAAAAATTCTAAACAAAATATATAGCAATTAAATTTTTTAGGACTAAATTTGTTATAATCAATAAATAATATGATATTTTTAAATTTTTCATAATTTCTAGAAAATATTTTTATCTAAAAAAAACACTTTTCTGGAAATCCTTGAAATTTAAAATTCTCCTTTAATTTACTCACATTGTAATATTGGTCCTTTCTCATAAATTTGTTTTTTTTAAAAAAAAAACTGAAATTTTTAGTTATAATCTGTAATTATAATTTCTTATGTAATGTAACTGTAATCCCTAGCATAATGCATATTCTAGGGCAAGCACATCAACTCAGGAGCAAAGCAACTCGATGAAATAGCAAAAGAAAAAGATTTAAAGAACTGAAATCAAATAAAACCACAATCTGGATGCCACCAAAAACCTAGTTCTTTTAGCTTTTATTTATTTATTTATTTATTTATTTATTGAATATTGTAAAAGGTCAATCATATTACTTCATTGAGTGTGACACACAGATGATCATCATAGATAATTTATTTTTAATTGCTTGAGCTTCATCCTTTATTCTGTTCATTCCAGTAATTCTATTTCTTTGCAAGTCTTTTCCTGTTTTTTTTTTATTTAAAAAAGAATAAAACAAAAAAAAACTTTGACCGATCATAGCTTAGATTAGTTAATTATATTTGTGGTTGGAAGCGGGCTGAGTGATTATCCTGGACCTTTCACTCGTTTCTTTCTTTTTTGTTTGCCACTGTCTCTATATGATCTTAATTATGTCATCAAAATGCATTTTTAATGGGAATTACTGCTTTAACTCACAAGTGTCAGTTAGAATCCTTATACCTTGCCTTGTTGCTTTTGAAGCTGGATTCCATACAGAGCTAAAGGCCTTCTCCTTTTCTTCCTCCCGCTATTTCATTGTGCAATCAGTACCAGTGCTTTTCGCACATATTTTCCCAAATTAAGGTAATGAAATTCCTATTCCCATTCTCTCTGCGCCTGTTTTACTTGTAGTGACTCACTCTCACGCTCTGTATCCTTATTTCTCTGATTTTCAGACTGGTGGAAAATGGCTATCGAAAGTGTGGGTGGATCCATTATATCTAAGATAGCAGAACTCATGGTGGAACCAGTAGGAAGCCAGTTCCGTTACATGTTCTGTTTCAACAATTTTGTTGAAGAATTCAATGAACGAAAGCAGAACCTGGTTTCGGCAAAAGAACGTCTGCAAAAAGGTGTCGAAGCTGCTGAAAGGAATGCTGAAGAAATTTACGAAGATGTCAAAAAGTGGCTGGAAGATGCAAACAACGAAATTGAAGGTGCGAAGCCGTTGGAAAATGAAATAGGAAAAAATGGCAAATGCTTTACTTGGTGTCCAAACTGCATGCGACAATTCAAGTTAAGCAAGGCACTGGCCAATCAGTCGGAGACTCTCAGAAAACTTGAAGAAATTAGCGAAAAGTTTAAAACGGTGTCCCACAAAGCTCATCCTCAGCCCATAGAATTTCTCCCATCAAAGGAATTCACGTCCTCAAAATCGTCAGAAGAAGCTTTCGAACAGATTATGGATGCTCTCAAAGATGACAAAGTCAATATGATCGGACTGTGCGGCATGGGAGGGGTGGGTAAAACCACCCTGGTGAAAGAAGTAGGCACGATAGCCGTAGAGTCGCAGCTTTTTCCTGTAGTTTTGATGGCTACGGTGTCGCAGAATCCAAATGTCACAGACATTCAGCACCTAATGGCAGATAAGTTAGGTCTGAATATTAAAGAAAAGAATACTAATACAGGGAGAGCAGATCTATTACGGCAGAGACTGAAGCAAGTGGAGAAGATGCTTATTATCCTAGATGATGTTTGGAAATATATTGACTTGAAAGAGATAGGGATCCCATTTGGTGATGATCACAGGGGTTGTAAAATTCTTCTAACAACACGTCTTCAAGCCATATGTTCTTCTATGGAGTGCCAGCAAACAGTGCTTTTAAGAATCTTAAGTGAAGATGAAGCAATGGTTTTATTCAGAATCAATGCAGGTTTACGTGATGGGGACTCTACCTTGAACAGAGTGGCAAGGGAGGTTGCGAGAGAATGCCAAGGCTTGCCTATAGCACTTGTGACAGTGGGAAAGGCTCTAAGAGATAAATCTGAAGTTGAGTGGGAAGAAGCATTTAGACGGCTAAAAAACTCTCAATTTCTGGACATGGAACACATTGAGGAACAAAAAACTGCATATGCATGTCTTAAGTTGAGCTATGATTATTTGATGAGCATGGAAACCAAGTTATGTTTCTTGCTATGCTGTTTATTTCCAGAAGATTATAACATTCCAATCGATGACTTGACGAGATACACAGTTGGGTATGAGTTACATCAAGATGTGGAGTCCATTGGAGATGCAAGGAAACGAGTTTATGTGGAAATAAAAAAACTCAAAGATTGTTGCATGCTGTTGGACACTGAATCTGATGAACATGTGAAAATGCATGACTTGGTTCGTGATGTTGCTATTCGGATAGCGTCATCAAAAGAATATGGATTCATGGTAAAGGCTGGCATTGGGTTGAAGGAATGGCCAATGAGTATCAAAAGCTTTGAAGCTTGTACAACAATTTCGTTAATGGGCAATAAACTATCCGAGCTTCCTGAAGGATTGGAATGTCCACAGCTCAAAGTTCTATTATTAGAACTGGATGATGGTATGAATGTTCCAGAGAGGTTTTTTGAAGGGATGAAAGAAATTGAAGTTTTGTCTCTAAAGGGAGGGTGTTTGTCATTGCAATCACTTGAACTCTCAACGAAACTTCAATCGTTGGTTTTGTTGGAGTGTGTATGCAAGGACCTCATTTGGTTGAGAAAGCTGCAGAGACTTAAGATTCTTGGTCTTAGACGGTGCTTATCCATTGAAGAATTACCTGATGAAATAGGAGAGCTCAAGGAGTTAAGGTTGTTGGATGTGACAGGTTGTCAAAGCCTAAGAAGGATCCCTGTGAATTTGATTGGAAGGTTGAAGAAGTTAGAAGAGCTGTTGATCGGGCATCGCAGCTTTGATGGATGGGATGTTGTTGGATGTGACAGCA
>Ga0325400_1000621_pt1 | contig 26876 bp, 13 predicted proteins | sample PopdelMetagenome_2_FD_205662 | JGI IMG/M metagenome (GOLD analysis project Ga0325400, IMG submission 205662) | Populus deltoides microbial communities from Bellville, Georgia, United States - Xylem-PdKOR-R1 | ecosystem: Host-associated > Plants > Phyllosphere > Stem > Wood/Secondary xylem...
GGCACACAGATCGAGAAGACGAGTTGCCTGCTAACTTTTGCAGGTCAATGTTCGTCGTTTTCTTTTCAATGATCGAACATTAACACGGTACCTCCTCTACGTGTTCCCTTGACAAGTGCCCCTTTCAATTTTGGTTCCTTTACCTTTCTAAACACGCCTTTCAATACCACTAAATTAGAGAAATGTTTGAAATAATAAGATCGTTTTTTAAAATATTTTTTAATTAAAAATATATAAAAATAATAATTTTTTTATTTTTAAAATTTTATTTTTATATCAGCACATCAATTTAAAAATATATAAAAAAATTATTTTAAATAAAAACCAATTCATTTATTTTCTTAAACATTATACAATTACATCGCGAAACACCACCTAATCCTAAACAAAATTTCTAAACTACCTTAACTTAAGTTAACCTCAAATAAGGTTATGAACTCAGTTTGTGTATGGTTCTTCACAATGATTTTGTTTTATTAAATTTTATTTGATGATTTTTGTTATTTTTATTGATATAATATAATTAAATAAAGAATAAAGAATATATATATATATATATGTGTGTGTGTGTGTGTGTGTGAAAATTATAAGAATTTGTTGAAAACACAAATATTTTGGTAAAAAAGGTCGAGTGAAGAATGGAGCATGGTGCTAAGGTACAAGGACTTTAATTAGTGGGGTGCCTTTCTTGCCCTTGTTTCAGGTCGTCCAATTTTTTATATTTTTTATGATTTTTTTTATTAAATAAAAAACATAAAACAAAAAAAGCTATATTTCTCTGTAAAAATAAAAATCAGAAAAGGTGAAATTATACTAGCATATCATTTTGTTTTAATTGAATTTAAATCATTTCTTTTTTTAAAATTTTTTTATATATAATAAAAAATAAAAAAGTTCTGCTATCATAAAATTAAATATTTTAATCTGTCAACGGTTAGGTATCACTGTATTGTTTTTAACAAATATTATATATATGAATTGTTTTTTAGAATGTCATCCACCCTTCATGATTTCTTTACCCATACGATGGAGATTTGACCACAAGAGTTTGAGGATTTTACGAGAAGACTTGACTGGAACAAGTCTTCATCTCATATAAAATTTGATTAAATAATTTTGTTATCCATATATGACCCACCACTTTCACTTATAAAGAAAGGAAAAAAAAAAATACTTGGTGGTTTAATGGTAAAAGTTTGAAATTAAAAAATAAAATTTCATGTGGTTTCAGGTTTAAGTCCTGTGGTTGCTAATATGATAGACATTGAATGCTTATATAATCGTTAACTTTAAAGTCCGTGAAATTAGTCGAGGTATGCACAAATTAACCCGGATATTCATGTTAATAAATAAAAAATCACACCGATTTCTCGCATAATCAGTGGCCGTGACAATTCAATCCAATGACGTTGAAGAAACATTTTTTTATAGATATATATATGAAATTTTAAAACAATTTGTTTCCATGGATGCTATTTTCCATTATTAAAAGGTACGACTCTAGAATAAAAGTGAGCCCAGTGGATTCGGTGATAGCTCATGGATGTTCGCTGAACAGAACTTAACACCTTTCTGTTTTATTTTTTTTTTGGGTTTAAATGTGCTTTTTTAAAATTTTAAGGTTTTTTTTTAAATTGATTTAATATTTAAAAATTATTTTAATATACTAATGTTAAAAATAAATTTTAAAAAATAAATTATTTTAATATGTTTTAAAATGTAAACACCAGATTTTGTCCTAGAAGAAAAAATGAAAAAATAAAAGAATTTTTAATGGTCAATTACCATCCAGTTCTGCTCTTTTCATTTGGACGGAAAAACTAAAAAATTTAAAAAAAATGGAAATAATAGTTTTTGATGCCCATCAGTTCAAGCACAAAAGTACTTCATTTGGGCCACGATTTTTTATTTTTTATTTTATTTTTTTTGCTCTACTTAGAAAGAGGTTAGAATTCTAAGAAACGGTTTTTCATAAAATTGGAATTTTTTTAAATTAATTTTTTAATATTTTTGAATCATTTTAATATGTTTATATTAAAAGTAATTTTTTTAAATAATAATAAAAATATTATTTTAATATATTTCTAAAAAACTGTGAGAAATTCCATTTATCATTGCATTTCCAACTTTCAATTTTTATTAAAGAAATTATCATAATGAATAGCTTCCCTTGAATATGAGATTTAATTTTATTTATTTTAATTGAAAAGTATCCACAGGCTCCTTTTCTTAAAGCAAAAATTCTGATAGGTGATTGTAAGCATATTTTAAAAAATCATAAACATTTCTCATAAAAATAATCTGATTTTGTTTCTAAAAGAAGAAGCCAAAGTCAACATAATGAAGTTTTCGAAATGATGCGAGGAAGGTGAATTATTGTAGTTGTTTTTTAAAGTATTTTTTATTTGAAAATATATTAAAATAATAATTTTTTATTTTTTAAAAATTATTTTTCACATCAATACATTAAAATAATTTGAAAAAATTAAAAATATTAATTTGAAAAAAATAAAAAAATTTAATTTTTTTAAAAATATTTTTAAAACATAAAAATAAATATACGGTTAAAAGAAGAAGCGAAAGTCAACATAATGAAGTTTTCAAAAGATTCGAGGATGGCGAAGTAAGAAAAGCATTTATACATGGAACCACTCTTGACGCAAAACCGTGTAAACGGGGATAGAACTTGGGAGCTTCTTACTTACTACTAGGCTTCTTGGTCAGCTGGTTAACGTGTAAGCATCATTCAAGATATTTTTTTGGTTAGCCAATTTGAAAAATTAAACAAATAAATATAATCGATTTGTTTAAATAAAATGATTTAAAATACATATTATATCATAGAAATTCGGGTTTGGATATAAACCAAAAAAATAAATTACAAATGAATTGTTGGTGTAATTTAAATATACCAACAATACAACTGAGTATAAGATTTGCATGATCGATTTAAAAGTTGTATTGGAATTGAAAATCAGAAAAATAGATATGTGCGGTGATTCAATGCTGATTATTTGCGTGCAGTGTTATTGATTAAAACTCTTGATTTATGCAATTAAACCTCTAGACTTTAAAATTTATTTGATAATCCTACTAATTGTTTGTCAAACTTCAATAATTATGCAATTAAACTCCTGATTTAACCAAATTAACTCTTAAAAATTGCAATTCAACCCCTAGACTTTAAATCTTTCAATTAAAGCCTAAATTGATTTTAAATCTTTCAATTAAAGCCTAAACCTTATACAACTGAGTATAAGGTTTGCATGCTCGATTTAAAAGTTGTATTGGAATTGAAAATCAGAAAAATAGATGTGTGCGGTGATTCAATGCTGATTATTTGCGTGCAGTATTATCGATTAAAACTCTTGATTTATGCAATTAAACCTCTAGACTTTAAAATTTATTTGATAATCCTACTAATTGTTTGTCAAACTTCAATAATTATGCAATTAAACTCCTGATTTAATCAAATTAACTCTTAAAAATTACAATTCAACCCCTAGACTTTAAATCTTTCAATTAAAGCCTAAATTGATTTAAAAAAATTAATCTTTCTTACAATTAAGCTCTCAATAAATTTAATTAAACCTTGATAAATTCCAAATGAGTCCTTAAATATTTAATTTTGATTTTTCCTCCTTAAATTAAATTTTATTTGCTAATAAGGCCTTCGGCAGTTGAAAATTTCCTAGGCATTTTGGTATATTTTTCTTATTTATATATATATTTTTTTATTTTCTTTCAATATTTTTTTGTATTTTCTCTTTTATTTTTTTCTGATTTTTTTTACGCGGAGCCTCAAAAAAAAGTATCAATATCGATGTCATTGAAGTATTTTTCTTATAGTTAGGCATAGTTCTATCTTCATTCCATTGTCATAGATTGATATGTTAGATTTGGAATTAGAGCAACATGATATTAAGAAATTCTTACATGGAGAATTGGAAGAAAATTTCTCCATACAACGCATCATAAAAACAAAATTTTAAAAGTTAAGTTTGGATTTTTTTTTTAATATATAAATCATAGATTTTTTAAACCAAAATTTCGAATACGTAGATGCTTGTCCATATGAAGACAGGGAGATTGATTGGGACCGTATAAGGACACTGAGCTTTCAAAAAAGGATGTAAAATGCTAATTACCCTTCTCTAATTGACATCAACTTCATGTAAGATAGGAAAATCCAATACACAAACTGTTGTGCTAATCCATTCGGATCGTAAGCTTCCAAGGATAGCAAGATTTTTCTATTCTAATTATGAAGTGAGAGAATTAATCGAGGTACACGTAAACTGGTCTGGATATCTGTCATATTCAACCAGACCATGGAATGCCTTGCATCATCACACGATACAAATTATGGGATTATTTAGAGTGATTTTGGATGTTTTGCCCTAGTATCCATAGGGTTGGGAGAATTGTTATGGGAATCCATATACATGGCATGTAATTAAGGGCAAACCTCGTAAAAGTACCCAATATTTTACAGGCAAAATCAGTTAGATGCTTAACCTAATGTTTTATTCAATTAGATGCCTGGTTTCAGTTAACAAAATTGTTAAGTAGTCAAGTAAAACTCACATTATTCTCCTTTTTTTTTTTGTAATGAAAAATCATTAAATCATTTTAATGAAAAATCATAAAACGTAATAGATTAGATAATATTAAAAAAACATAGAACATTTACATTTCTTTTTATAATCCGTTTTATCACATGATAGGAGGATTTAGTGAAGTCATGGGCTTTAATAGGAGAGAGAAATCGCGTCAATTTGAAGTGTCTTGGTAACTGAAACTAGCGAAGGACCTGATTGATAATCTATTGATATGTTGAGGACTTTATTGAGACAAAAAAAGAAGGTTGGGGATCTAATTGGGATTATCCTATATATTAGGGACTTTTTTAAGTTTACCCAAAATTAAAACCATTTATTTTACTTGGTTGACAATGTGAAATTATTTATAACGCTGATATGAAGATGTATCTATGCAATTTATAAAAACAAAGAAAAAGGAATAAGAAGATGTAGATATGCAAGGGCAATTTCTTGAATTATATATGGAGAAGTCTATAGGTTTTTAGATGTATATAATTAATAGGACGTCGTACTTCTTTTTCCTTCATAAATATTCCTCCTCATCTTTTTATTTTATTATATTTTATGATATCCTAAAAAATTCAAATATCTTGGAAGTAAGTTGATATCTTGAATAATTAGTTAATTTATTGGTTCTGATAATCTGATCATTTTTCCTAACCGAGATGGCTGATGCTTGGTGTTTGATAAGTTATGGTGGTCGGTGACTGATACTTGTAAAAAATCTTCTTTAATAAATTTGAGGACTCTTTGATATTTAAGTAAATATCTTTTCGAGAGAAAAAAACTATGATATTTTAGAGAGAGATTTTGAAAATAAATGTATAATAAAAACTAAAAATTTTGAACCCGACGTATAAAGAATTTATGGTCTCAATTCTTGTCTTTTTATGAAGATGAGAGGTTAAAGTATAATTTTATTCTTATAGTTTTAATAAAAGAAAATATCTCTGACATATACATTAATGAGGGATAAATATTATATTAATATTAATGAAAATATGATAGGTTCTTAAAAGACTTTTACACATTATTCCTTACACTATTAATATCGATAAAAATATAATGGATCCTTAGAGGATTTTTATGCATTTAAAGATGTAGGGAGAATATAATTCAAAATATAGTTGAACTCAAGAGAGCTGGGTCTTCTTTTGACCGAGCCCAAGAAAATTGAACCCGGACATATTATCTGAGACAATGGGTTTTTAGGCTTTCGAGAGATTTTTTGAGTCCGTTAAATTTGAGTTTATCAATTTAAATTTAAGTTTTCTTTTCAATAATTTTAAAGATATTCTTATGTTGGATTTTTATATTAAGAAAAATTAATAATTTTTTTTATTACCAATCTAAAAAATCAATAAAAAAAATATCTCTCCAATATTTTAGATGTATGTTCTATCTCCTCTAGTTTTTGAGTCCTATACTTAAAAAAGGAGAAGTAATATTCATAGGACAATTAAGTACGAAAAAAAAATCGTGTAAAATACCGACCTTCCAAAAAAAAAGATTTCGTGGAATCAATTTTGTTATGTTTCAATTTATTAATGAAAATGAATGAAAACGGAATCTCCCTTGTCGATTGTCATCCATTTAATCGGCCGTCGGTGCTCAAATAATTTATATTTGTTTTTGCCTGTTTTATGGTTCACACTTCAACATCTTCGGTTCTTGACCTTCTAGACTAGAGACCCAATTGTATCTCGTGTGTGTGTGTGTGTGTGTGTGTGTGAGAGAGAGAGAGAGAGAGAGAGAGAGAGAGAGAGAGAGAGAGAGAGGGGTACAAATTAATAAGGAAAAAAAACGCGTATTTGAAATAAATTTATTTTTGGAGCCACTTGTATGAAAACTACTGGCTACTCGAACATTGATATGCATACCTCTATTAAAAAAATATTAAAAAAATATTTTAAAATATGTTTAAGTAATTTTGATAAATTGGTATTAAAATTATTTTTTAAATATATTTTTAGTTAAAAATTATTTTTAAAAAGTATAATATACCATGTTACAAAACACATATTTAATCAAACAGGTGAACTTTTTATTATTAGTATTTTTATTTATATTATCGGTAAATCAAAACTATAAAAAAAATACTTAAATTTAATATTTTTTTTTAAAAAAACTTAAAAATAATTTTGAAAAATAGAAATTAAGACAAAGGAAAACAGATTGAGCTATTACTCGAGGCAGAGATAAAATAAGAGAAACTTGGGCCCATTAGGAGACAAGAAGTTGAGAGGGGGCCAGAGTAGAGAGGCTCAAAACAACCGATAACAAAGAGTGATTAACAAGAGGGTTTTGCCTCGGTTTGGTGGCGAAGAATTTTGAAAAAAGCCATTTAATTACATCACTATTTCTCTCCTTTTCTTTCATTGAGAATCCCAGGGAAAGGTTGAGTAATTCTTTTTTTTTTTTATCAGGAGGGCATCAACAGAGAAAGAAATTACAGTGCATTGAGTTTCAGTTTATCTTATGCAGCATCTGTAAACAATAATTCATGCCATACACTTCTGGAGACAACCATCTCAAGTGCACCTATCAACAATGACATAACCAATCCGTACACAAGGTGCACCGGTAACTATCACAGATCCTTAAAATAAGCCGCCAGAAAAACACTCATCATCTTTGTAATCCTAACAGGGGCTGAGATTCCTAATGATTACACAGTAAGACCTTGAGGAGAGGCAGCTGCTGGTGTCTTAGGCTTGGGCTTTTCTACAACAATGGCCTGGGTGGTCAGGACCATTCCAGCTACAGATGCAGAATTCTGCAAAGCACATCTAGTCACCTTTGCTGGATCAATGACTCCAGCCTCCACAAGATTCTCATACTTGTCTGTCATGGCATTGTAGCCTATCTCCCATTCACTATCCTTTAGCTTCTCAACAACCACCTCACCTTCAATTCCAGCATTTTGAGCTATCAACGATGCGGGTGCTACCAGTGCCTAGATGCAAAGAAATTGGTCATCAATACCTTCTGACCTATTAATTCTATTTATATAACTTTGGAATTTTTAAAAACCTAATATCACTATTTTGTATGTCTAGTGAGTAGTGACAACAAACTATTACCTTCTGCACGATGTCAGCACCTAACCGTTCATCTGCATCTTTAATTTTTTCCTTGATTGCAGGAACATGGGTTGAGAGATGAACCAAAGCAGCACCACCACCAGGCACAATTCCTTCTTCTATGGCAGCAAAAGTTGCATTCTTGGCATCCTCAATGCGGAGTTTGCGATCCTCAAGCTCAGTCTCCGTTGCAGCACCCACTTTGATAACAGCAACCCCACCAGACAATTTGGCAATTCTTTCAGCCAGTTTCTCCGAGTCATACACAGAATCAGTCTCGTACAGCTCTTTTTTCAGCTGTGCAATCCTAGCTTGCAACTCATCCTTTGATGCAGCATCAGCAATGATGGTGGTGGAATCCTTGCTGATTGTAACCTTCCTGGCCAAACCAAGCTGCTCAATTGATGTGTTTTCAATGCTTAAACCAAGATCGCTGGCTTGGAACTCAGCTCCTAAAATGTAGGGAAACATGATACAATATTAGCACCAACAAACAATTCACAAATAGTTCAAGTGAAAAGTACAAGCTACAACAACTCCTAGCTACTCTATCTGATTGAATAATTGCATAAAAATCCCCTACTTTACATACATACCAATATGGAAGAAAAAACATCGAGAATTTAAGACCCATAGATTTAAAGCTGAAATGTCCAACATCAATGTCAACAATGACAGTTGCCTAGCATTCAAATTACTAATCTCTAAACAATTTTCAATACATACATGTCCTTTCATGTTTGTGCACTCCAAAATTTAGTAACTTGAAAACTAGTGCAGCAAGTGAATTTTTCTGGGGACTGACTGTTGCTAATCTAAATCCATGTTCTTGCCCCATCTGCATTATTTTTCTAAGGATGCATGCCACTTATAACAAATTTACATAACAGTTGAACAATCATAGCATAGCAGTAAACATGAGTGGGTATGGTTTAGCAACAATAAAGAAAACATAACCATTCTATAAAATTCAGTATACCTGTTAAAATGGCAATGTCTTGCAGCATAGCTTTCCTCCTTTCACCAAAACCAGGAGCCTTGATAGCGGAAACATTAACGATACCACGCAGTTTGTTCACCACAAGGGTAGCCAAAGCCTCACCTGTTACATCCTCAGCAATTATAAGCAAAGGAGATCTCAATTGAGTAGTTTTTTCTAGCAAGGGAATTATGTCTTTGATTGCAGAAATCTTTTGATCTGTAACCAGCACTCTAGCATTCTCAAATTCACAAATTAACTTCTCCGGATTTGTAACAAATTGAGGAGAGATATAACCTCTGTCTATCTGCAATAAAAAATATGAAGGAGAATAACATTCAAGAATCCAATTGTTAAGAGTTAGGAATAACAAATAACTGCTTGAAACTAATAATTGCAACTAATAAATTGAGACAAAGTTAGGAATTCATACCTCCATTCCTTCTTCAACTTCAACTGTGGTCTCAAAGGAAGATGATGACTCAATTGATAAAACACCATCAGGCCCAACCTTGTCAATTGCATCAGCAATCATCGTGCCAATGAGTTCATCATTTCCAGCAGAAATTGTTGCAACAGCTAGAAGCAGAATAAGAATCAAATCACTAATCAAAGAGATAAAAAATAACTAAACAAGTACAGACTTAATTGAAACAATGACAACAAAATAGGCCTAGCAGCAGTGCATACCTTTAATGTCATCACGACCTTTAACAGGTCTGGCCCTCTTCTCTAACTCTTCTACCAAGCCTTGCACAGTTTTATCGATTCCCTTTTTAATAGAAACTGGATTTGCACCAGATGTGACACTCAAAAGTCCTAATTTGATTATTTCCCGAGCAAGAACTGATGCAGTTGTCGTTCCATCACCAGCAGAGTCATTAGTTTTACTTGCAACCTTCGCCCACAAATCCAAACATCACAAGTCATTTAAGATCAACTGTAGCATTGTGTTGCAAAGATAAAGGCATGGCAGGATCAAGAGTAACCTAAAGTTTGAATTGGGCAAGAGTGATGTGAACAAAGGTCTAACCTCTCTGATGAGTGCTGCACCAGCATTTTCCATGGGATCAGGTAGCTCAATAGCTCGCGCAATTGTTACCCCATCATTAACTACCTTTGGACTTCCAAATTCATCTAAGACAACATTTCTACCTGGAATGCACAAAAGAAACTAGGCAATCAGTGTATTGTGTTCTTTTTTTAATATCTAAATTTCCCTGCATGATAATTATAAGATTTCACTTAACATAAAGATGCAAAAAACAGAAGGAAAGTACTAATTAAGCCATAGGCAGAGTTGGAAAGATCTACCAAGCATTACAAAATATATTACGTGTAAGTGTGTCAATTGTTGTTAAGAGATAATATTATTTTTGCACTTCTGTCGACCACAACAACAGCATTAAATTGCAAATACTATTGATATATGATTCTTTTTAGTGTGTGACCATCTATTTACGGAAGGAATTGCCTACATAACAACCCAACAAACACAGTTGCAATCTATTTTCTATCCTTTTTGTTTCTCGGCAGCGCATCCATCCCTCTTGGAACTCCTGCGCATATGAACCGATCCACCATGATACCAACCAGACTCTATCTACTATTTCACGTCAATTTCTAAGCACCAGCATAGCTTGTATTCACAGATATGCGTTGAAATTAATAAGAACAAAGGCTTAGCTTTTGCATAGAAAACCATGTCCACAATCTATTTTAACTAACACCCCAATTACTTGGTTAGCCTTTCTTCAAAAATTAATCATGACTATGACTATGAATTATATATATAGTAATAGTGGTACACAAATTTACCCCTAGGACCAAGAGTAAGCCCAACAGCATCAGCAAGCTTATCAATGCCGGATTGGAGAGCAGCCCGCGAGTCCTGATCAAAAGCAATATCCTTTGCATTTGCTCGCACCGCGAATCTTCTGGTTGATTGCCCAAAATTCAGCTTTGACTTGTGTTGCTGATTCCCTTTACTCCTCAACCCTCCCTACAAACACAGTCACACCAAAATGAACCCATCAACAAATGAGAAAAAAACCCATAAGAAAATTAGCAATTTTCTGCCAAAAAAAAAGAGCCCAGGAAAGAAAGTAAAGCGGAAAGGTATAGAACAGTACCTGTTTAGGAGAGCAAAGAATGGAAGCTGTGGAGAGAGCATTAGATGTTGCCATTTTACTATACTGTTATTGTTTCAACAAAAAAAGAAGAGAAGAACTGTGCTGAGGCTGCGAGGGAGAGTGTTGATGTGGATAAGAAGAGGAGGCAAAGAAAAAAGAAGAGAAAGGGAGCAATAGAGCGGAGTACTTAGGGTTTAGTTTTATTGTGAGATATTTAGCTTCCAGAACATTCTTTAACTTCGTAGAACCCTTGAGGAGCAGTACCTCGCCGATTTTGTCGGCTTCTATGTTTCGGTTCGGCCCTATAACTACTAACCGCATCAAGAAAATGGGATATGCTTTTGTGTGTTCGGAGGATTGTTGTTGAAGTGGGTGTGGTTTGGGTGATTGACTTTAGAAATTTGGGATTCATTATAAGCTTTTAATTGAAAAAGTTAAGATATTGATATTATGAAACCTAGTTGATCAGAGTAGGTTTTTATGGATTAAATTGATCTAATTAAATTTAATTAAAATCTAATCCGATCAACAATAATAAAATAAAGTTTTTTTTAAATAGTTTAATCCGAGTTTATCCAATAATTCAATAAGCTAGATTCTTTTTCAAGGTGGGTTTGACAATTATATCTAAGAATAAAAAAGAAATAATAGGGTACAAGATAAAAGTATTATCTCTAAATCTTAATTTATTTTTTAATTTATTTTTATACTTTAATAATTAAATAACATATGCTCTGATTTCAAAAAAAAAAAAAAAAACTATACCATGTTATGGTTTTACTGTGAACATACACTTAATTCAATTGTGGATTTCAATAATATGATTATGATTTAACTTGTGATTATGATTTTACCCTTGATTTGTTATGAGCCTCGGATATGTAGAGAAATTTGTTTTTTTGTTTTTTTGTTTTGTTGACTTTTGTTCTCTTCTTTCTTTGAAAAACTACTTAACTTTTTTTTATATATATATAAAAAAAAAGAGGATTAGGAAAAGGCTCAGAGAAAGAAATTAGGAACCCTGTAAACACAAAAGGGATGGGAGGGGGTATCCTTGATTTGTTATAAGTCTCAAATGTGCTGAGAGGTGTTTTTTGAGTTTTTTTTGTTTGCTAACTTTTCTCCTCTTTTTTTTTGACACTACATTTCTTTTTTGTTTTTGTTTGCATATATAAAAAAAAGAGAGGATTATGAGAGGGTTTAGAGAGAGAAGTTAGGAAGCCTTATAAACATAAAAAGGGATTGGAGGGGGGGGATCAATGATTTTTGTCCCTTTCGCAATTATAAGAGCGAGGAACATATTAAGTAAAGGAAAAAAAAAAGGGAAAGGAGGGGAAGATATCTTTGAAAAAAAGTGAGGAGCCTTGTGAATCAGTCTTTTATGCAGTATTGAAAGTAAGAAACAAAGAGAGATGAGCAACAAACAACCTAAATTAGACTAACCTGGTCTCCAATTTGGATTAAGTTCCTCTAAGGTGAATTTCTAGGGTTTCCCGAAAAAATCTTTTTTTTAGAGTTTTAAAATAATCCATGTCTTGGTTTTATATTTTAATGTATTTTTAACCTTACATTTTAGTTTTTCCTTATGTTTTAATTTGTGTATTTTTTTATTATTATGATAAACTGTTGATTTTCTTATTGGTATGTGGTTGGGTTATTGAGTTGGACTACACCAAGTGAATTTTGAAAAAAAATTTTCATCAACTGTCGTGATTTTATCTTAGTGCTTCTTCTTTTATGTTGTTTGAGCTTTCTATTTTGTTTCTTCATTGATTATTTTAGTTTAAGTGTTTTTAAAACTAGATTCTGGGTCTAGAAAAAAACTGTTAAATTTCTTAACATTAAGGAAAATTTGTGAATGGTTTACATGTTTGATGTCTTTTTCTAATAAAATTTAAGATATTTAGTTTTATGTTTGTTGATGTAGTTTTCTAACTCTTAAAGATTTTATTTTCTTTGTGATTGATTCCACTTTTTGCTATATATATATGGTTGATGTTGTTGCCTTGACTCTTACTATGCACCATTAAGCTTCCAAGGAGCAAGTTCTAATATTTCGACTCCCATAACAATTATGGTGTATGTTATAAACTTCTTGTAGCTCATTTTTTGTTTCTTTTTGTTTTTTTACTTTTCTATTACAAGAATAATTTCTTAATAAGTATTTTTGCTATTACTGTTAAGTAGTAAAGCCAAAATTCAAATTATTACATTTCATTTATCATAATGTCTAACTAGGCTATCATATTGCTTCGCCCCTAATTATATCCATTGTGCTTAGCCAATGATGTTCTAGTTGTAAACTTGACTTTTTATGCAATATAGAACTTAGCAAATCATTGTGCAATAGCTTAGATTAAATGGGTTAATAAAACAATGACTTAAAAACACTTTGCTTTATAGTTGGTGTGAAAAAAATAATTAGGATCTCTATAATATCTAGGAGTTGGTTTAAAATGCTTTTGATTTTATAATTAGTTATGTTGTCTAGTGCTTGCTTGGGTTAATATTCTTTGTTTATGATTTTTTTTTTGCTTTGGTTATTTTAGTTGGTTGAAATATCCAAAGATCCTAATAAAAGATAGATTGTAATTGGTAACTCTATGATTGTCATAAGAAATATACTTTCAATCTCTTTTTTTTCTCCTAATTTTTTTCATATTAATTCTACACATTATTTGATCGATCTCCCACTATGACATTTATTTTGTGGTTTTTGACTCTCATACATACATATTAACTATGCCAACAACATCATAAGTTCAACCCCAAAACTTCATGGTTCTATGTAAAAGAAATCAAATACCTAGGTAACTATCATAAGTTATTTTTTAATGGTGTTTTCATGTTCTCAAGTGGTCCACAAACACTTCAATAATATCTTGCAACAACCTCAATATTTTTATTTAGGACTGTATAATTTTCTTTCTGATCAGTCTACATTTCAAGCTCTTTTACACTTAAAGGTTATAATCTTCTATTTCCCCTGGTGTTGAAAAATGACTTCAATTGTCTATTGCAATAGCAGTAGAGCTTCAGGATGATTAGGTTATCCACCAAGAACCCATTTTATTGATGACTATGTAACCTATTACAATTCTTTACCTACCAATGGATTTCATCTCTCGTATAATCTATGTAAAAATCAGGATATCATTAGTTTGGTTTAAATCCATGTAGCCTTTTTGTCTTCGTGTCATCTTAATTTCAACCATCTTTCTTAATGCTATACTAATATAATGTTCTAACTTACACATAATGATTCACATATTTTATATCTTATATGCCAACTAAAGCAATTTCTTTTTTATTGAACATTACAAATTTACACTTATTTTCCTATTAAAAAAAACTAAGATCTTAAAAATGGTATTAAACACTTCGAATTTATACATATAACGAAGCACGAGCAACTAAGTTAGTTGGATATGAAAATATATGTTTATGGGTGTGTGTGCACACACATATATTTTACAATCATTATATTTATATAAATAAAAAGTAATAATAAAGAAGGTCACATGGAAATAAGGCTGATATGACAAAGAATCTAATATCATACTAGCATAATTGATAAAAATTAACAAGCAACACCATAGATGCATTACATATACTAATTGGACCAATTATAAGAGTAAGAGTCAAGGGGATCAAAGGGGAATTCAATGGACTGATTCAAGACATTTAGGCTAGACAAGCTTTGAGAATTTCTTCTAAGGTGGTGTCAAGCATAAAGTTAAGTTTAAAGAAGGATCAAACCTTGATCAATATGATCCAAGTAATATATAGGGTTGCTTAACATGTACTAGAACTTGGCTACACGGTTTTATATTAATGGTTATAACTTTCAATCTAACCGTTAGATCAAGTTAAAATTTTGCTAGAAGATTTTAAAAACCTTGTTTTTTATAAAGATTTCATATGCTCATTTAAACTTTTGCTAAATATTAAAATATCATCAAAAGACAACTATAAATTTACCTATGAATACATACAACACATGACTCATCAATCTCATAAAAGTACTAGGTGCACTATTAAGTCTAAAGGTATGATCAACCATTCATACAAATCATACATAGTCTTAAATGTAGTTTTTCATTCATCACCTTTTTTCATCTAATTTGATGATATCCACTTTCAAATTAATTTTTGAAAATACACAAGATTCATGCAATTCATCTAACATATCATCAAATTATTAGAATAAAAGGTATTTTGAACCTCACTCTCTTGCATAAAAATTCAGGTATTTCTTTGTTTTTTCCATACTTTCCTCTTTTCTCACCCTTACTTTCTTCGCTCCTCTTGTCATACTGCCACTCTTGACCAAATTTATATTTATTTCACCAGTTGTCGAATCTAATTATCTTCTCTCACTATATTTCTCACTTGTATTTTCTCTCTCACAAGCCTCACTTTCCCTTTCAATTTTATTTGATCTTCATAAACTTGTTTAGGTGATAATGGTATAAATGTGATGGTCGTACTATCTTTTAATTTCATTTGATCTTCATAAACTTGTTTAGGTGATAATGGTATAAATATGATGGTCTTACTATCTTTTACAATAAAATACCTATTCCTAAAACCATCATGCATTGCCCTCCTATTGAATTGCTATAGATGACCCCAAAACAAGTAACTCATATGCATATGAACCACACCACATAATAATTTATCAGAATACTTTATAATAAAAAACAAAACCAAGACTTGTTTTGTAACCCTAATTTCACCACATTCATTCAACTATTGTAATTTATAAAGGTTTATGATGCATAACAGTGTTCAAATTCAATTTCCTAACAAAAGTAGTACTGAAAACATTAACACAACTACCTCATAAATGATCATACTATATACCTTATTATGAATATGACATCGCGTATGAAAGATATTTTTCCTTTGTTGCTCCATATCATATTCCTTAATCTGAACTTTAAATGCACCCCTAATAGCCAAAGATTCACCTTCAACTAGGTACTCCACATCTTCATCACTATAACCCTTAAGTGGTGGTATCTCATCTTCTTTAGATCTATCACTTTCAGATTCAATCTCATCATGATCCGTTAAAGTCATAAACCTTTTGAAGTGGATTAGCCCATAAACATCAGCAAGGACCTATTACATGTTCCAAATGGTCCAATGACTTGGTCCAAGATAAATGTATTGAAAAAGACATTGAAAGCATTGGTTTTGAAGGTTTCGACCAAGTCAGATTTAAAGGGCCCATTAGAGTATCAAGAGGAGGCCCTAGTACATCTTATCAATGTGCAAAAGGGGCCCAATCCAACCTTATTTGGGCCATAAGAAGAGGATAACAAAGAAAACAAATAATCGTACTACAACTTGGAAACAACATGGATGGCTACCTTTTCCTTTTGTTTCTAGGATTAATGAGCTGCATGGAAGGTTATAAATAAGCTTTGAATCAGTTTTGTAATATTTTATTTCCTTCTCCTTTTCTTATGGTAGAATACAAATTTAATATTATGGGCTTTATTTTATTTTGTTAGCTATAACCCAAGGCTTGTTTGGGCTTAATTAATACTTTGTCTTCAACTAGGATCCAATGTTTATTTGGATGATGTTATGGTTTTTTTTTTAGTTTTAGGTTTTTGAGTCAGTTTTGTAAATAGGCTAAATTAGTCCACTAAGGTAGATCCATTAGGTTAATTTTTCAAGAACTATTTAAACTTATGTAACCTAAGTTTCAGCAGCCATTGATGAATATGACTTCTGAATTTTTCAGTTTTAATGTGTGAGAGTGATTCTTGCATTTTTCAGTTCTTGAATGAACTGAATCTGACTTATCGAAGATTAACTGACTTCATGTCATCATTCTACTTCATTCCAATAGTGTTGGTGTCTTAGGGCAAGTTTCTATCATGTCACACTCCTATCATACCTATTTTAGCTTTTCGAGACTAGATTTTAATCCTGATTGTAGGTTGCGTGACTACGTGATCATGAGGTTCACATCACCTCTTGTTTAGACATTAAGAAGTAATGTATCCAATCCCTAAACATCTAAAACACTTAATATCATGGTTACAAGTAGGTTGAGTATTAGATTTACCTTTAGATTCTATAAGGACCTTTTTTTTTGCTTTAGATGGTTTGACCTTAGCACCTTAAAAAAGCTTTGTTTAAGTAACCCCTTCTCTCCTCAAATTCAGCTTCTATGATGATGAAAATCCTAAACTAAATACTTAACATATATTGCCTTTCCTCTAAAGTCACCTCTCCACCTTTATAGCCATATACCATATCCTATAACTCCATATAATTTATAACTATATTATATTAGCTATATCTCAATTTAACCAATTAATAAACCTCATCATAGTTGCCTTCTTATCTTTCACTACATTAGCTTGAATCATAACAATTCTCATCTCTTTGTGGTAATCCTCCACACTTTTAGATCCTTGATTCAAGTTTTGTAATTTATGAAACAACTTCATATAACAATGACTAGGGATGGAACTCTTTCTCATTATGACATTCATCTCATCTTAAGTGTCAATAGGCCTTTATTAGTTCCTTCTCCTATTCAAAATAAGTTAATCCCACCATATTATTATTTAACCAATAAATGTAATAACTATGAGTTTTATCTTTTTCTCTTTCAAGTAGCAATGACAATATAAAAACCCACTCAACCTTCCTTTCCCACTCTAATATGTTTCGATTTACCTTAAAATGCTGGGATTTTCATCTTTATACTTCTTAAATCCCTATCCAATCCATCACGATGCCTAAAGATTTTAAAATCACATTTATGGCTGAATTCCATGTCATAAACCATCAGCCCTTCAGTTTCTAGGTTACCAAAACCTATCTCCATAACCCAAGCATACATTATCATAGTCCTTGTCTCTCCCATGTATGTCTTTATCATCAAACTCATCGAAAATGGCATTAGCATGCCGGGCCTCCTCGGATTGGAACTCCTTCTACCCAACTCATCTTGCAAACTAGTAATCATAGTCTTTTGCCTCTCTATTTCGTCTTACACCTCACCAAACATCAAAATCATCCTCTTCAATTGTTGTTGTAGGGCTTGAAACCTAAAAGCTTGATTGTCCATCTTCCGTAGTGCTGATATATCATTTTTTATAGACATTGTTTTAATATGAAAAATACATTAGTAGCAAGCAAAATATATCATTACACCACTTGGGTTTCACACAAATATGACTTTTCACTCTAATATGCTTAACTTTATCTTTCCACTCGTATTTATGACTCTTTAGGAATTAAATTTTAACAAAATCAAAGAAAATAAATTCGTGTAAAATATAGAAGATATGAAAACACAAATTATAATAGATGTGAAATCAATAAAACTAAGGTATTATGACCCAAATATCCTAAATTTAACTTAAGTATACTAATTTGGCCTATTTTAACAATAACAAAACATGAAAATATATGTCAACACAAACTTACATGTTATGAGTTTTATACAAGTCAGAATTGAAACCAAAGCAAAAATGTGTCCAAATGACCCCAATTTAATATCTAATGTTATGGTACCCAAAACCCCAAGAATATTAGTTTATATGTGTTTTTATCAAGTTTTAATTCAACCCCCATATAAAACTAAAATTGCAATAACAATTTTTTTATGTTTTTATGGTTACTAATTTTCTATGACAGTAACAAAATCAATAGAACTTTTTTTTTTTTGTTAATGTTGCAATTAAAGGAGTAGGAGAATGAAAAACACTAAAATTTAAAACCAGAAAACTTGAAAAATTAAGAATATAACCTAATTTTTAGAGCTAATTTCTAATACTAACTAATGTGAACCCTATGAATATAAAATTCAGAACCCACAAGAAACTTTGAATATAATATTAGAAAGCTAAAAATTAAATTTGAGATAAAAAGCATGACATCATGATGACTTTGAATCAAGACGCTAATACTATTAAAATTCAAATCCCCACCCAACAATTAGCTAATTGTGTTTACCCACTTACTTGCTATAGATCATGAAATCCTTACAAAATATGAAAAAAATAGTAAAGACAATTATTCCTCTTTTGCTACCACCTTTAGTTTCCTTTTATAGTTAGGAGTTTCCTTTTATAGTTAGGATAATCTTAAGTAATCTTTTCCACGCAAGGAAAACCTTGTTGCTACCATTAAGTATCCTTATAGAAGATGGAAACTTCCAAAATATTTAGTTAAAATATCCTTGTAATGTTAGCATTAATTGCTGCCACCTGTTTTTTCTTATAGAACATGAAAAGTTGTTTAAACAAAGCTACCCAATTATGCCGTTAGCCTAAGCCCAAGTTGAGGTTGAATTGAGCCTTTCTTGCCCATGTATTAGTTGATTATAGGCTGCCCCATATGTGTTGAAGCCTCATTGAATTCATACTTTGCTCAAATACTCTAAACCAAGCCCATTCAATGTCTTTTTTAGCTTCTTGATCCTTAACCTTAGGATTGTCATGATGAGCTGATCTGTATCATCTCACATATTTGAGATGTCAAAAATATTATGATATTAAATAAAATATTATTTTAAAAAAAATAGATTATTGTTGAAAATAATTAAAAGCACAAGAACCATTTTCATCTTTACTATTCAAAAGGCATGAAAAGCTTCATTTTGGTCATTTAATTTTTTTTAATATTTGGTCCCTGATATTTTAGGTTTTCACATATTGATCATAAGCTTCATTTTTATATTTTAGTGCTTTGATTTTAAGCTAGAGAGATGAGAGAGTCATCAAAAAAAGAAATATAAGAGAGAGAAAGTTTGATCGATCACATGTTGACCATAAAAGGTTGATCTTGATAACATGTGTATTTCTTAGAGAATGGAGTTCAATGAAGATGATGTTTCTCTTTGAACATGCAAGAAAATAGATTAATGTCTGTAAAGTTTTTTTATTTAGTTGAATTTTTGGTGTTTAGATTATTAGAGAGGGATTTAGGATAATGAGTTTATTGAGGTTCTTAAGAATTGTTTTATGGTGTTTTCAGGTTAAAACAAGTTTAGAATTTAGATTTTGGTATCAAAACACTTAAACTCTGATTTTCCAGCCTCCTCCATCGCCAAATAATTTTTGTAGTAGACAACATGTTTTTTACTGAAATTATTTTCTATTAAGCGGATGATCCATTGTACACTCAATAAAAAAAAAGGAACAATTTCAGTAACGAGGGCTTGTTCTCCTAAGCTAAAAAAATCATTTTCTTATATATTATTATTGTTAGTGCTATTATATTATTATATACTACTACTACTATTATGGTTTTCATGAATTAGTTATTCCTTTAATTTGTTTTTCATATAATTACATAAATGTTATGAAGACATGAATTTTTTTATTTCATTTTATTTGAGATTTTCTTTTATAGATGATGATAAGTTTTTATTTGAAAAAACAAGCTACTAATTAAAAGACATGTTTTTGCCAAAAAAAAAAATGTACTAAGTGTTGTTCTAGATATACAAATTTACATATTACACTAAAATAAATATTAATTCTAAGTCTTGCTTTGTTCTTGGACTTCTTTTCATTTTGCATATCAATATATTCTTCAAATAAACCTATTTACAATAAGATAATATTTTTATTTTTATTTTTTTAATTGTTATTATCAAAACATATAAGAATATGAATACGTCACCCAAAAGATCAACACTAAGGAAATGAGATTTTTTTCTTGAAAAATAGAAACTCTCCTCTTTAATTTAAACTATTGATATTTTTGCAATTACCTTAAGTTTTTATTAAAAAATGAGGATGCTAACAAAAAAAATATTTTTCATAAAAAAATAAGAATACAAAAACTACATAAATAAGAAGTGGAGACTTTGACATAAGAAATATATTTTCTCCTTCAAAATTTAAATCCTTCAAATCTCATACTTATTTATTTTAATTACCATCAAATTAAACAATAAATAACTTTCAAAATTTTCCCATAGCATTGTGCAAGTGTAAAATCAAAATAAGCACGGAGCCCAGTCTTTCAAGCCTTGTCTCTAGCCTTGTTTACTTATTTTTAGTATTTTTTTTAATTTGATTTTTAATTAATGTCATATCTCTTTTTTAAAATTATTAAGTTGAGCTAATTTTTAAACATTAAAAAATCATTTTTATGGTTTCTATAATTTCATAATGCCTTCAAGAGATTATTGTAATTTATCTTTATTTTTTTCTATTAAATTTAAGATATATTAGTTGTATTTGTATTTTGCATTTGTAAGAACAAAAATCATATGTACTTAACATGCATGGTAAATCTTCAAAAATATTTATATTTGTATCAATTTTTACTTCTAACTAGAAAAAGTAATTTCCCACTATAATCTTTAATTAGTGTTTATTTTATCATTTAATATATTTTTATTTCATCGTATTAAACACACATCATCTTCTTGTCATTTTGTAAATAACAAATTTTATGATATAAAAAAACACAATTATAATATTGGTTTCTTCTTCTCTTGTATTTGAAATTAACATGAAATCCTTTAATGATTATTGATTAGGCCAGTTTAAAAAGAGAATATAATTATAACAAAAGCTAAATGGTATGAGAAAATCACTGTAAATCAAGAGATCTTTTATTGTGGATTGTAATAGTAGTTTCACTTCAATTACTCATCTTTTCGCAAGTGGAGAAACGTTTTTTTGGCTTTTTCCCACAAGGATATTCATGTTTTTTAAGTTTTCAAATACAGTCAGATAACACTTTTAGCCTTAGAAAAGACAAAAAAGAAGCTTTGCCTTTAGGGGTATTTTAGTATTTTTACATGGGTATTTTGTGTAATTAAGAGGACCATGGGGGTGTTTTAGTATTTTCACGATGTATTTGTTATTTTTAAATCAAAAAGCTGCGAGCGCGTGTTCCTTACGCCCTAGCGAATGGGTGACAACCAGCCATTAAAGAGGCGCGTATGATGTTTTCTAGTGGCCAAATCTTGCCATACGCTGTCTAACTGGATGCGCAACCGTGTCCTTTTTCACATGATGTGGCGTGTGTAGACAAATAATGATTGGATTGCCATTAGTGATCGATTTTTTGTGTTTTTTCTTTCTTTTCTTTCTCATGACAACTAAAGTGCACAATTGTCCTCTTTGTTTGTTGTTTGTCAAATCAGACAAGTTCGCCATTCTCATGTATCTTGGGGTCTTGCATAGCTGCCAGACCTAAGGATCGTGGGCCTGACAGCTATGCTAGACCCAGGTCAGCTTGACAACCATTTTAGACCTATGAGTTTGGGTTAAAAAATTTAAAATTTTTGAAAAGTATGATTGGATTGAAAAAACAAACATTGCTTCATTCAAGCAGGAGTTTTCATTCATATGTAGTAGAACTTAACTGCAAACTCATTTTTGTTTGTGCAACTTATTTAATAAATTTGTTATATTTGAAGAGGAAAGAATGAAAAAAACAATATTGAGGTCTAAGTGATTTATTTAAAGTCTTTAAAAATATTTTTTTTTTTATGCATTGTGAATGAAAATATTAATTTTATGTTTCCATTCAAGTGTTGGACAATTTTTTAAAGGGTTCATGCTTTTTTAAATTTGAGATGTTGCATGATTTAATTGTCAAAATTTATTATAAGGAGAGTTGATTCTACATTATAACTATTAGTATATATGAAAATTTAAAATATATGATCATAAGATAAAACTTTTGAATTGATACATTAAGTTGCAGGGAAAAAAATACTGTATATGTAAAAGACTTATTGTTCTTTTGACTATCTTAATTTGTGCAATTTTGTAGATGATTTCTTCACTAAAATTAGAGATTAATAAAAACAATTAAGTGAATTTTTGGGATGCATGTAGTTAATGTCCTAAAATAGAAAACAAATAATATAAAAAAATAAAAATATATTTGGTTAAAAAGAAAAAGATGAAAATACAAAATAAATATGTTTTAAGAACAATTATAAGTGAATTCCTATATTTTAAAAAAAGGTGCATGGGTTTAGCATGGTTACCAGGCTTAGGCCTAGGCGTAGGTGTGACATAGTTGCTAGACCTAAGACGCGAGGGTCTGGCATGATATTTGGGTTTGACGTGGCTGCGACCTAAAATGTTTGGGTCTGACATGGTTGTTAGACTCATGTTATTTGGGTCATGAGTCTAGCAAAGAGTTGAGTGGAGATTTAAAAATTAACTCACTTGGTTAAGTTTAATAATATTATTAAAATGTTTTCTATAATCTTAATATTTTGTTTATATTTTTTCAAAAATTGATATTCACCCGCTGTGTAGATTGTGCCAATTAACTAGAACCCATTAGATTTTATTAATATTTATCACATTCTTTTATAGTAGAATAAGAAGGGTATTTGAATAGTGAAGAAAAAAAGATGAGATTGTATAGCATTTTCTAATTAATAATGTATATAAAAAGGCATTTACGCTCTTATATATTTATTGATGTTGATTTCAACATCCACCATCATTAGATGACAATGGACTCGTACTATAGATTAACGTCAAATGTCATTTTAACTTAGTTTTCTATGTATATAGCTATTAATATATCATGCACTTCGTTGGACCAATGTTTTTATAAGAAGTTAAATTTTCTAATTATTCCATTAGGAATCAAAACTCAAGACGATATAGGTCTGTATATTCAAACCACTCATAAATGGTTCAACTCATTAGCAATCCTATTTTTTCCTATGTGGATGATACCAATGAAGTTTTTTTTTTATTTCATTTTCATGTGTGATAGCTTATCTTAAAATTAAATTTAAGATATATTAGTTGTATTTATATTTTGTATTTGTAAGAATGAAAATCATATGTTTAACATACATAGTAAATCTCCAAGACAAAAAAAAAAGATTATATATATATATATATATATAAGAAATGGTTGATATAAAATATTTATATTTGTATCAATTTTAACTTCTAACTAGAAAAAGTAATTTTCCACTTTAATATTTAATTAGCGCTCATGATGTTTCTTACTTTTCATTTAATATATTTTTATTTCATTGTATTAAATACATACATCATTTTGTCGTTTCATAGTTAACAAATTTTATAACATCTAAAAATATATTTATAATATTGGTTTCATCTTCTCTTGTATTTGAAATTAATGTGAAATACTACCCATAATTTGGCAATATCTTTTTTATCCTATATGGATGATACCAATCATTTTTTTTGTTTTTGCTTTTTCATGTGTGATGGCTTATCTTAACATTAAATTACAAAATTAAAATTCGGTGAAGATTCAAAAATTTCCTTTATTTTTCTATCTTCATTGATTTCAAGAATTTGTTTTTAATATTATAAAAATTTGGCTAAGGTCTGTATCATACATCAACTTGTTTATTGGTGGGTTGACTTAAACTATTATTATTATTTAATTTTTTTTAATAAAACAACATTATTTTGAATTAAAAAAATCACTGATAGAGTCTCACTCAAGTGTAAACTAGCCTAGTTATCCAACTTTGACCAGGTTAACTTTTTAGGTGTTTCAAAAGCAAGCTTGGCTTAGGACGAGTTCTAGTTCTATGGATTATTGGGTCAAGCATTTAAATTTATAATTGAAATTGTTTTATTATTATTATTTTTATCTATTTGTTCCTTTTATTCATTCACTATTTTTCCTCCATGAAATTAAACACAAATTCAAAATAATGTTAAACTGATTGTTTAAATCACCAATTTCTAACACACAAAAGTTTATTCATACTTTTTTTTATTTGCAGCCAAAATTTGTCATAAAAACTGATAGTATACATGTTTTATAACAGTGTCCAAACTATGCTAGCCATGGTTCAAATAATGTTCCAACAATAAGGTGTTGTTCAGTTCCCATTCTTTCCTATGACAAAAAAACTAAGATTTTGTCTGTACCCTTTCTAATTAATACAGCTTTTCATGTTGCAATTGATACATTTGAAGAAGAATGCTGTTAATGCATGTTGCAATTTTGAAGATAAATCTAAGGTATTTAGTCTCTACAAAGTCAACTGAAATGCTGTATTATGAGACTGAATGGGCTCTATTTAAAGATAAATAAATAAAACTATAGTATATATTGATAGTAACTGGTTGCAATTAATTGGTTTATAAGTGAATTTCTTCTTTCGAATAACATTACATTACTACAACATCTACAAAATTATAATACATGAACTCGTATTATTACCTGAATTTTTCTATATATCGACATATAAACACTGATTATGTTTGAGAAACATTTATAGACGGAATCATGGATGATAATATATTGTTCATAAGAAAATTTATCGTTAATGATTTAAATTCTATCGTTAATTACATCAATAATAAAAGACACTTATTACTATTTGTTAAGATGGAAACCTTGCTATTTTTCATATAGTATGAATATGCTGATTTTCCTTGCGTGCTCCAACTAGAAACCATATCATACACAGAAAGATCATTGATAGCACACATCAAAGTTGTCTTCATCTGAAAACTCTATTTTTTAAGACATCATGCGTCAAAGTCTCAGATGACTACAAGTGCTTTAACTCATTAATCAACGGTCGAAAACAAACATCTATATTCTTACTCGGACTATTAGGATCAGGTATGACCATAGATAAGAACATGAACTATTTATACACATATCAATTGGTGGTAAGTTGTAAATCGTGAGTATCACTGGCCAAAACAAATATGATGCAACAAATGACCCAAATAGATTGAATCTGTTTGACATAACTCAACACGTATGTTCCGTGGTTCCATGAAAAATTGATGATGCATCCTATTAAAATATTTCGAGGCTTCACCATCAGAAAGGTCACCATGACTCCATCCACGATATCATGTGAATAATTCCATGTCATGTACTCAATAATTTTTGAAGACATGAATAACTTTTGCAGTCTAGGAGTGATTAGGAAGTATCTTAGTTTTCTATATGCAACAAGAGTCCTTCTCTTACAAGTTCTGAGTTTATACCGAGCATGCTCACATGTTTTGCATGTATTTTTTAGGTAGTACAACATATGAAAGTTTAGACACGTGTCAATTTTCTGGTCTTATGCCAAGGGGTTTCATCATGAATTTATCAGCATAAAAGTTCTCTTTCATCCTATTCCCTTCATGTAAAATGCTTTTCGCTCATTCAACATTTCTGTTGTAACCGGTCTCGCTCAATTTATGACTGACTTGATGGTGAACACCTGTGCAACGATCGATAATTTATTATGATTTATGCATCCATTCCATAATGGTTTGTTGGGATCTTTCAAAAGATCAGAAAACCTAGTTACGTCTGCATTTGGTTCTTTATCTATGATTGAACACTCACCTACATCACCCTGATTGATTCATATTACATCCATAAACATACTCTTATAATGATTACTATTATCATCTACAACTCTATGCACGCTACTAGAACTAGAAGTTGACCTAACAATCTTTTCTACCATGGTCTCATAAGGAACATATGGTTCTCTATGTGCAATCCAACACAAGTATTTGTCCATGAACCTTTTTTTTTGTAGAAGATGCATCATAACAACATCTGGATCAAGAAACTTTTTATTTTTACACCTCTTACATGGACATCTAATACCGCATCCACTAATATTTTTTTGATTAGATAGTGTGTATTTAATAAAACCATCAACTCTATTACAATAATCTATCTTGCGTCACCCTTCAGGTGAAACTTGATACATCCAATAATCATCCATTACTGATACGAAACCTATATAGAATATTGATGAAAACATGTATTAATTATTAATGTAAACTAAACAAATTATCGGTACCCAACTAATTAGCTATCATTGGTTTAGCTTAAATTTATTCAATCTATTTTAATAAAACCTTTAAATCATTATCAATTTTTTATAAAAATTCAAATTCCTCCACATTTACTGAAATTTTCAACTTAACACTAAAATTGACAAAATATAAAACGTATCCATTAAATAAGACATTATTTATTTCATTGCAAAACACCCAAGTCACAAATTCAAACTCAATTTCATCAAATTACAAACAAATAATTTTTCAAAATCTCAAATAAACCATAACATGTACAAATCATATAT
>Ga0325400_1000622_pt1 | contig 26848 bp, 29 predicted proteins | sample PopdelMetagenome_2_FD_205662 | JGI IMG/M metagenome (GOLD analysis project Ga0325400, IMG submission 205662) | Populus deltoides microbial communities from Bellville, Georgia, United States - Xylem-PdKOR-R1 | ecosystem: Host-associated > Plants > Phyllosphere > Stem > Wood/Secondary xylem...
AGTCCGAGGCTTGGCTGTCCTTCGTCACCCCGGCCTTGTGCCGGAGTCCACGCCGGAGGTGAGGTGCAGGCTATCGGCGGACGCACTCGCGGCACGGTGGACCCCGGCACAAGGCCGGGGTAACCGCGTTGGTGTCAGTGCCCGCGCCGGGGCATCAAGTAGATTATGCCGGCGATCAATCCGCCGACGATCAGGCCGACCACGCCCGCTGCCGCCGCGCCGGTCAGCCAGCCGGGGACGGCGCCGGCGTGCGCCTCGACCCCGTGCCGGAGATCGTGGACCCAGTGCGCCGGCGCGCCCCAGCCGAGCACCTCCGCGCCGTGGAGTAGGATGCCGCCGCCGACCCAGGTCATCGCCGCGATCCCGACCACCGACAGGACGCGCATGACGATCGGCATCGCCTTGACCATCCCGCGGCCCAGCGCCTGGACCGCCGCGGGGCGCTTGCCGGCGAGATGGAGGCCGATGTCGTCGAGCTTCACGATCAGCCCCACCGCGCCATAGACCCCGATCGTGATCGCCACCGCGACCAGTGCCAGCGCCACCGCGCGGGACAGCAACGGCTGGTCGGCGACCTCGGCCAGCGCGATTGCCATGATCTCGGCGGACAGGATCAGGTCGGTGCGGACCGCGCCGGCGACCTTGCGGTCCTCGAGCTCGGCCGCGCTGGCGGCGGCCTCTTCGGTGTCGGCGTGGCCGTGGCCGGTCAGCGCGCCGATCACCTTTTCCGCGCCCTCAAAGCTCAGATATGCGCCGCCGAGCATCAGGATCGGGGTGAGCGACCACGGGGCGAGCCAGCTGAGCAGCAGCGCGGCGGGAAGCAGGATCAGCAGCTTGTTACGGATCGAGCCCAGCGCGATGCGGCCGATGATCGGCAGCTCGCGCGCGGGGCTCAGCCCGGTGACGTAGCGGGGGGTGACCGCGGCGTCGTCGATCACCACCCCCGCCGCCTTGGCGCCTGCGCGCCCCGCCGCCGCGCCGACGTCGTCGAGCGACGCCGCCGCGAGCCGGGTCAGCCCGGCGATGTCGTCCAGCAATGCGACCAGCCCGCCCGGCATGTTCGTCTCCCTCGGCGTCGGCTATGTCGGTCGAGGCCGCCCGCAGCAAGCCTAGAGCCTGGCGCGTTCCAGCCGCGGGCTGAGCAGGTGAACCGCCAGCAACGCAATGAAATACGCCGCCCCCGCCAGCGCGAACAGCGGCGTGTAGCTGCCGACGCGCTGGAGCACGTTGCCGACATGGAGCGAGAAGGTCATGCTGCCGATCGCGCTGACGGTGCCGCCGATGCCGATCACCGATCCGACCGCGAAGCGGGGGTAGAGGTCCGACGGGAGCGCGAACAGGTTGGTCGAGAACGCCTGGTGCGCCGCCGCCGCGACGCCGATCACCACCACGCTGACCCACAGGTTCGGGATCGAGGTCGCGAACATCACCGGCAGCACGCAGATTGCCGCGACGAGCATGGTGAGCTTTCGCGCGCGGTTCGGCGTCGCCCCCCGCGCCATCAGCCGCGACGAGAACCAGCCGCCCGCGACCGAGCCGAAGTCGGAGATGAGGTAGATGCCGCCCAGCGCGAACACCGCGGTCGGGGTCGACCATTTGAGCAGGTCGAGCCCGTATTGCTTGCCGAGAAAATCGGGCAGCCAGAACAGGTAGAACCACCAGATCGGATCGATGAAGAACCGGCCCAGCGCGAACGCCCAGGTCTCGCGCCGGCCCAGCAGGCGGAACCAGCTGATCCGGCCGGGCGGGTCGACCGGGTCCTGCGCGATATAGGCGACCTCGGCGGCGCTCACCTGCGGCTTGTCGTGCGGGTGGTCGCGGAAGACGACGAGCCAGGCGATCAGCCACGCGACTCCGAGCACGCCCGAGAGGACGAACGTCGTGCGCCAGCCGAACGCGGGCACCATCAGCCAGATCAGCAGCGGCGCCAGGATCGCGCCGACGTTCGATCCGGCGTTGAAGATGCCGATCGCGAACGCGCGCTCCCTGGCAGGAAACCAGTTGGTCACCGCCTTGATCCCGCCGGGGAAGTTGCCTGCCTCGCCGATCCCGAGCCCGAAGCGGGCGAGCGCGAACTGGCCCACCGTGCTGACCGCGCCATGGGCGACATGCGCCACCGTCCAGATCGCCACCGCGACGGCATAGCCCGCGCGCGCACCGATCAGGTCGACGATCCGCCCGAACGACAGATAGCCGATCGCATAGGCGACCTGGAACCAGAACACGATGGCGGCATAGTCGGTTTCCGACCAGCGCAGCTCGTCGGAAAGGAGCGGTTTGAGCAGCCCGATCATCTGCCGGTCGACATAGTTGATCGCGGTCGCCGCGAAGAGCAGCGCGCAGATGCCCCAGCGATGGCGCCCGACCCGCGCCGCCGCGGCCTCCACCGTGTCCCGTGCCCTAGCCATCGCCTCTCCTCTCGCAAGGACCTTTGCCCGCACGGCCATGGTAACGCAAACATGGCGTTGCGCCAGCTGCGATCGACGGGCAGGGCGGCATCTTCGCCGGCGCAGGAGAATCACGATGGCACGCCCGCTGCACCTCGACCCCGATCGGTTGTTTCCGGCGGAGGAGCGGACCCGCGGGATCGCGCGGGCGCTGTATGCCGGGATCGCCGACCTGCCGATCGTCAGCCCCCACGGCCATGTCGATCCGAGCTGGTTCGCCAACGACGCGCCCTGGACCAACGCCACCGAATTGCTGCTCGCCCCCGACCACTACCTGTTCCGGATGCTGTACAGCCAGGGGCTGGACCTCGACGCGCTGGCGATCCCGCGGCACGGAAGCGCGCCCGCGACCGACCCGCGTGCGGCGTGGCGGCTGTTCGCGGAGCATTACCACCTGTTCCGTGGCACCCCGTCCAGGATGTGGCTCGACCATGTGTTCGCGGAGGTGTTCGGGTTCGCCGAGGCGCTGGATGGTAGCACCGCCGACAGCTATTACGACGCGATCGGCGCGCATCTGGCGACGGAGGCGTACCGTCCGCGCGCGCTGTTCGAGCGGTTCCGGATCGATTTCCTCGCCACCACCGAAGGCGCGCACGACGATCTGGCGCATCACCGCGCGATCCGGGAGTCGGGATGGGGCGGGCGGATCGTCTCCACCTATCGCCCCGACGGGGTGATCGACGTCGAGCACGAGCAGTTCGCGCCGGCGATGGCGCGCTTCGCCGAGCTGACCGGCCGCGACGTGTGGCGCTGGGCCGACTATCTCGACGCGCATCGCGACCGGCGGGCGTTCTTCCGCTCGCTGGGGGCGACGGCGACCGACCACGGGCATCCGACCGCCGCCACCGCCAACCTGTCCCGGCAAGAGGCGGAGGCGCTGTTCGCGAGGGTGACGGGGGCGGACCCGACGCCGGCCGATGCCGAGCTGTTCCGCGCGCAGATGCTGACGGAGATGGCGCGGATGAGCGTCGAGGACGGGATGGTGATGCAGCTGCATCCGGGCAGTTTCCGCAACCACAATGCCGGGCTGTTCGCGAGCCATGGTCGCGACAAGGGCGCGGATATCCCGCTGCGCACCGACTATGTCTCCGCGCTGAAGCCGATGCTCGACGTGGTGGGCACCGAACGCGACCTGACGATCATCCTGTTCACGCTGGACGAGTCGACCTATGCCCGCGAGCTCGCGCCGCTGGCGGGGCATTATCCCTGCCTCAAGCTGGGGCCGGCGTGGTGGTTCCACGACAGTCCCGAGGGGATGCGGCGGTTCCGCGAGATGACGACCGAAACCGCGGGCTTCTACAACACGGTCGGATTCAACGACGACACCCGCGCGTTCCTGTCGATCCCGGCGCGGCACGACGTCGCGCGGCGGGTGGACTGCGCATTCCTGGCGCGGCTGGTCGCCGAAGGGCGACTGGCGGACTGGGAGGCGGCGGAACTGGCGCAGGAGCTGACAAGCGGGCTGGTGCGCCGGGCCTATCGGATCGGGGGCCGACGCTGATGGGGCGGCTGCTCGCGTTCGGGGAGGTGATGCTGCGCCTGTCGCCGCCGGGGCGCGAGCTGCTGATGCAGACGCCGCGGCTCGACGTGTGGGTCGCGGGGGCGGAGGCGAACGTCGTCACCCAGTTGGCGAAGCTCGGCCATGACGTGGGGCTGGCGACGCGGGTGCCCGACAACGACCTGGGGCGGGCGGCGGTGACCGCACTGAGAGGCCATGGCGTCGATACCGGCGCGGTGCAGCTGTCGGGCGACCGGATGGGGCTGTACTTCGTCACGTCGGGTGCGGGGCTGCGCGCGACCGAGGTGATCTATGACCGTGCCGGTTCGGCCTTTGCCGAGGCGCCGGAAACGGCGTGGGATTGGGACCGGCTGCTGGGCGGGGTCGACCGGCTGCATCTTTCGGGGATCACGCCCGCGCTGGGGCCGGTGCCTGCCCGGAGCGCGATCGCGGCGGCGCGGGCGGCGAGCGCGCGGGGCGTTCCCGTGTCGTTCGACGGGAACTGGCGGGGCAAGCTGTGGGAGCGCTGGGATGCGGACCCGCGCGCGATCCTGACCGAGCTGGTGGATCACGCCGACCTGATGTTCGGCAACCATCGCGACATCGCGCTGTTGCTCGGCCGCGACGATTTCGGTGGACAGGGCGAGGACCGGCGGCGGGCGGCGGCGGAGGCGGCATTCGCGGCGTTTCCGCGATTGCAGACCATCGCCGCCACCGCGCGCCATGTCGAGCATGTCGACCTCCACCGGCTGTCGGCGCGGATCGACACGCGCGAGGGCCATGCCCAGACGCAGGAGGTGGTGCTGGCGGGGATCGTCGACCGGATCGGCGGCGGCGACGCCTTTGCCGCGGGCGTGCTCCACGGGTTGCGCCGGGGCGGCGACATCGCGGCGGCGGCGCGCGACGGGCTGGCGCTGGCGGCGCTCAAGCATTCGCTGCCGGGGGATGCCTCGCTGTTCCGGCAGGCCGATCTCGATGCCTATCTCGCGGGCGGGCTGGACGTGCGCCGCTGAGGCGGCCTGTGAAGGAGTTGAGGACATGAGGACCGCGATCGTGACCGGGGCGACATCCGGTATCGGCAAGGGATGCGTGCGCGCGCTGGTGGGCGCGGGCTGGCAGGTGGTGGCGACCGGGCGCCGGGCCGAGCGGCTGGAGGCGCTGGCGGCGGAGCTGGGCGGTGCCGTCCATCCGGTCGCCTTCGACATCCGTGACGCCGATGCGAGCCAGGCCGCGATCGACGGGTTGCCCGAGGCGTTCCGGGGCATCGACCTATTGGTCAACAACGCCGGGCTGGCGCTGGGCACCGCGCCGGCGCAGGCGGCGGACCTGTCGCACTGGCGGCAGATGATCGACACCAACGTCACCGCGCTGGTCGCGATCACCCACCAGTTGCTGCCGCGGCTGATCGAGCGCACGGGGGCGATCATCAACATCGCCTCGGTCGCGGGCACCTATCCCTATCCCGGCGGCAACGTGTACGGCGGGACCAAGGCGTTCGTGCAGCAATTCACGCTCAATCTGCGGTCCGACCTGCACGGCACGGGGGTGCGGGTGAGCGCGATCGATCCGGGCATGGTGGAAACCGAGTTCACGCTGGTCCGTACCGGCGGCAGCCAGGACGCGTCCGATGCGCTGTATCGCGGCGCGACGCCTATGACCGCGGAGGATATCGCCGCGACCGTGCTGTGGATCGCGACCCTGCCGCCGCACCTCAACGTCAACCGGCTGGAGCTGATGCCGGTCAGCCAGTCGTTCGCCGGATTCCAGGTCGCGCGCGACCCGGCGGGATGACCGCTCCCATCGGTCGGTAGGGCATGGCCGCGCCCGGCAGGCGGCCGGGGCCGGATCGCGTCGGAGGTCAGATGCGGTCAAAGACCGAGCCGATCCGCGGGCTGGTGGACGTCGGGGGTTCGGTTCAGGTGGGTGGCGAGAGCTTCGATACCGATGGTGCGGCGGCGTACATCGGCTGCACCGGCGGCTACCTGACCAAGCTGCGCGGCACCGGAGAGGGGCCGCCCTTCCATCGCCTCTCTCTGCGCCAAGGCATCATCTGCCATCGCGCCGACGTTGACACCTGGCTGTCCGGACGGCGGTTCGGCTCGACTTCCGAGTACCCGGAGACAAGGTCATGGGGGCGGATAGCAGGTGCCGTCAGGCGTACCGGTCCGCGCTCTTCGGGAGCGGCTGTACGGCGGGAACGTGTGACCGTGCTGGACCGGCCGGTGCGCCTCTACTCTGGAGGTTGGCGTGCTGCGCTGGCCGTCTCCCCCAAAACGGCGCGGGTATGCTTCTGAGCCAGCTTCCATAGCCAGTCCGGCTGGAAAGCCTTCTCGCGGGAACCGCGCTCCGGTGGTGAACGCTTGGACGGGGAGCAGGCCGGCACCGCCGGTGACGACGAGGAGGCAGCATGGCCGAAGCGACCTGGGGTGACGGCGCCAAGACGCCGGAGATCGACTGGCGGATGAGCGCCGCGTTGGAGAACGTGCCGCGCGGCGACGAGGACGTGGCAGAGGTGACGAGCCTCGAAGGTGCCGTGCGCGAGTGGATGGCGCTTGATCCGCAACACCGCGGTGCGGCGGTGCTCACCCCGGAGCGACCCTTGCAGATCGACGGTTCGTCGATGGCGTCGTTCGCGGCTGATGGCATCGCGGCGCTGGCCGAGCGACTTCCCGCGGCGAACGACGGCGACTGAAGCATGGCAGACGCGAGTGTCCGCTTCGAGTTTGGCGAGTGCGAGTGGCTCGCCGAGCGAGGAGGCGTCCTATTCCTTGGACGCACGGACCTTGGTGCGGTCGAGTGCCTGATAACCGGGGAAGCATTGATGGAGATGCTCGATCCGGAATACGAGGGCATCGACAGCGAGACGGCCGTCGAAACCTTCATCGAGTTGGAGGCGGACATTCACCGCATAGCCCGCCGAGGCTTCGTCCGGAGGCTGGGTTGAGGGCCTCCGATCCTGCTGACCGCCGCGGATGTGGCCAGTTGAACGGAGGCGATTCCAGCGGACGAGCCGACGTTTCCCAGGTTCCGGTACCGGGTGCCTCCACCCGTCGCCGGTCGCTTGAGGGTCGCGAGGCGGAAAAGACGCTGACGATCCTCGGCGCCAACATCCAGGATATCCCGTCCTTCTACGCGGAGATCAACCGCGTGTTCATGGCGGACGAGGACTGGCGTCTGGGCGAAAGTCTGGATGCGCTGGATGACATACTGCGCGGTGGATACGGCGCGGTTGGCACCTCGGGTGCCGTGACGATCGTCTGGCGGGACATGGCCGCAGCCCGGTCGAGCCTGGGTCTGGATGCGACCCGATCCTTTCTTCAGGCCAAGCTGGGCCATCCCGAGATCTACAATGCGGAGTTGATCGGTCGCCAGCTCTCAACGCTGGAGGCGGGCACCGGCCCTACGTTCTTTGAAACCGTGCTCGAGATCATCGCGGGGCACTCCCACATCGTGTTCGTGCCCGCGTGAGTGTCCAACCGTCTCGCCGGGGCGACGCCAGTGGCCTTCTCGACCACGTGCTTCCGTATCGTCGTGTCGTAGCAGAGGAGGTAGGACAGGCTCGGGAAGTGGGCGACGGAACGGACCAAGCGCAGGAGCTCGCCCACCTCGCGCGGCTCGAGGCGGTCGATGTCGTCGATCGTGACCACGATGCGGCAGTCAAGCTCGACGAGGGCGCCGCCAAGTCGTCCTTCTGCGCAGCGAGCGTCGGGGTTTCCGGAAGGCGCCGTCGGTTCAGCGAGCAGGGCGAAGGCTCGGCTCCTCCTCTGCGGCCAACATGAACGGGCGGCAGAGAAGCGGGGAGCCCCAAAGAGGCCGCGAACGACCGGATGCGGATCTGTCTCGCCGGCACAGCTCAGAAAGGAAAGGAGGCACGGATCGCGGCGACCGCGACGGCGAAGGTGATGAGGTTGAGCGGCAAGCCGACGCGCACGAAATCCATGTAGCGATAACCGGCCATCTGATAGACGATGACATTGGTCTGGTAGCCGAACGGCGTGGCGAACGCGGCGCTGCCAGCCATCATCACCGCGACGAGGAACGGGCGAGCGCTGACTCCAAGGCTGTCAGCCAGCGCGACGGAGATCGGCGTCATCAGGACGGCAACGGTCGCATTCGATAGTAGCTCGGTCAGGACCATCGTTACCAGGTAGAGGATGATCAGCGCGGTCAACGGCCCGACGTCGTGGAGCGATCCGATCAGCGCTTCCGTGGCCAGCCCCGCGAGATTGCTTTCCTCCATGGCGATGCCGATCACGACCATGCCGGCGATCAGGATCAGGATCTGAGGCCGCAGCCCGCCATAGGCTTGGTCGGGAGTGATGACGCGCAGAAGGATGAGAAGCACCGCGCCGGCAAAGGCGGTGGCGGCGATGGGGGCGACGTTGAACGCCGCAGCGGCGATGGCACCCACGAAGACGGCGGCGGCAATGGCGGCGTGACGGGGTTGGAAGGGGCGTTCCTCGGCGAACAACTCGGCATCGCCGACCTGCGCATTGTCGACCTGGATGTCACCGTCGCGCGGCGCGGCAGGTTCGGCAAGGCCGCGTCCCATCAGCTTGCCGCTAAACAGGAACAGGTAGAGCCCGCCGGCGAGCGCCGTCGGCAGGCCGACCGGCGTGATCTCGAAGATGCCGAAGCGGGGCTGCCCGGCAATGCGCGCCATGTCGTCGACGAGGAGGTTGGTGGAGGTGCCGATCAGCGTGCAACAGCCGGTCAGGACGGTGATGTAGGACAGCGGCATCAGATAGCGCTTCGGTGGAAGTCTGAGGGTGGTCGCCACTTCGCGGACGACGGGCGCGCCGAGCACGACGATGGGCGTGCTGTTCAGGAAGCACGACAGGCACCCGATCGCACCCAGCATCAGCCAGATGCCGGCGGCACCAAGCCGCCTGCACATCGCTACGGCGGCACTGATCGCGCGGTCGAGCAGGCCGGACAGTTCGAGCGCGTAGGCGATGACGAACAGCGAGGCGAGCGCGATGATCGCGGGACTGGCAAAGGCCCCTTGGACCTCAACCGGGCGGACGACGCCGGTGACCAGCAGCACCGCGGCACCCGCCAAGGCCACTACGTCAGACCGCACCCGATCCCAGATCAGCGCTGCGACGACCCCTATCAGCACCGCGAGAGTCAGGATCTGGTCCGCGCTCATCCGACACACCGGATGAGGGAGAAAGCGTGCGGCGTCATGGTGATCCTTTTGCCGGACCTTGCTATGCGGTGTCCATGAAGGAACCGACGCCCCGTACCAGTCGCATCGCCTTGGCCGGCGGGGCGCTCGCCGTTCTGGCGGTGGCGGGGGCGGGGTTCGTCGCTGGGAGAAATTCGGTCGCTCCGTCCGCCGCGCCGACAATGCCGCTCGCTACCACGACTGTCACCCCACAGCCTGACCCGTCGCCCGCGTCACCTGAACGGCTGGACCGCGCCGGTCTGCTCGCGCTCGCCGCCGCCGCAGCCGACGCGAGGTCGAGCGATCGTCATCTGCCGGCGGAAATAGAGCAGGCGGTCGGCCGACGCTTCTCGATAGCGTTGCCGTTCGGATGCGCGGGGCCGTTGGGAGACACGGACGCGACCGGCACGGGTTGGCGTTACGATGCCGACACCGGTGCGCTTCGCCTCCAAGTCGCCTCGACGCGCTGGACGCCCCAGGAGTGGTTCGATGACGCTGCGCCCGCCGATATCGAATCCGTCGAAGGGTTCTGGCTGCCGCGGCCGTGGACCAGCACGGAAGCCTGCCCATCCGCCGCTGCGCCGGCCGCCGCGGCGAGTGTCGAGCCAGTCACGCTGGCGGGGCAGTCGCTGGCGATCGGCCAGCTGTTCCGCGACGGCGGCGCGCGGCAGGATCGGCGCGATGGCAACCCCTATGTAGCCGTCGTGCGGATTGAGCCCGATGCGCTTCACGCCGATGCGGGTTTTCGCATCCGCCTGACGGGTCGGCTGACCGGCCTGCCCGACGGTGGTGCGGTGCGCTGTCGCCAGCCCGGCGGCCCGGATCAGCGGCCGATCTGCCTCGTGGCAGCGACCTTCGACGGAATCGCGATCGAGAACGCTGCGACCGGCAAGACGCTTGCCCGCTGGCCCGGGGGCGGTGGGCGCGAATAGAAGGGCCTCAGTGGGGTGCCAATCCCAGCTCGAAGCCGGTCTTGTCGTGCAAGGCGAAGCGGTCGACGAGATCGGCACTGGCGCGGTTGTAGCCGGCGACCGCAACCTCGCATCCGTCGCGGCGCAGGCGAGCGACGATCTTGTCGAGCGCGCCAACGCCGGAAATGTCCCAGAAGTGCGCGGCCGTGACATCGATCAGGATGTGGGTCGCCGAGCCTCCGGCGTGGAAGGCGCGGGTGAAGCGGTCGACCGAGGCGAAGAAGATCTCGCCGGTGACGTGGTAGGTCGCGCAGGTGCCGTCGGCGCTCTCCTCGCGCTCGACGGCGAACATCCGCTGGACCTTGCCGGCGAAGAAGATGCCGGACAGCAGCACGCCGGCGAGCACCCCCAGCGACAGGTCACGCGTGGCCACCACGACGATGACTGTCGTCAGCATGACGATGGACGAGGTCGGGGGATGGCGGCGCAGGTTGGCGATCGAATTCCAGCTGAACGTTCCGATCGATACCATGATCATGACCGCGACCAGCGCCGGCATCGGCACACGTCCGACGAAGGGGCCGAGCACCGCGAGCAGGAAGAGCAAAAACGCGCCCGCGACGAAGGTCGACAGTCGCCCGCGCCCGCCCGAGGTGACGTTGATGACCGACTGCCCGATCATCGCGCAGCCGCCCATGCCGCCGAACAGCGCCGCGACTATGTTCGCTCCGCCCTGGCCGGCGCACTCGACCCGCTTAGCACCGTCGGTGTCGGTCATGTCGTCCACGATCTGTGCGGTCAGCAAGGACTCGAGCAGGCCGACCGCCGCCATCGTCAGCGAGTAGGGAAAGATGATTCGCAGCGTTTCGAGCGTCAGCGGCACCTTGGGCAGGACGAGGCTCGGCAGCCCCTCCGGCAGCTTCCCCATGTCGCCAACGGTGTTCACCGTGAGCCCCAATCCGATGCTGATCGCGCTGAGGACCAAGATCGCGACCAACGGCGACGGTATCGCCCTGGTAAGGCGCGGGAAGCCGTAGATGATCGCGAGCCCGCCCGCGACCATCGCGTAGGTCGGCCATCCAACGCCCGTCAACTGCGGCACCTGCGCCATGAAGATCAGGATTGCGAGCGCGTTGACGAAGCCGGTGATGACCGAACGTGAGATGAACTGCATGACGAAGTCGAGTCGCAGCAGACCGGCGGCGATCTGGATCAGCCCCATCAGGATCGTCGCGGCAAACAGATAACTCACGCCGTGATCGCGCACGAGCGGCACGACGACGACCGCGACCGCCGCCGTGGCGGCGGAGATCATCCCCGGCCGCCCCCCGATGAGCGCGATGGTGATGGCGATCGCGACCGAGGCGTAGAGGCCGACGCGCGGGTCGACGCCAGCGATGATCGAGAAACCGATCGCCTCGGGGATCAGCGCCACCGCGACGACGATGCCCGCCAGGGTGTCGCGGCGGGCGGCGGCACCGTCAGTGAACCACTGGCGGCGGTAGGCGTGAAGGTTAGACGTCATGAAGGATCCACATCAGGGCACATGGTGCCGCGCCGGGCGCTCGCGGGTCGGCATGTGTGATGTTGTCCGGCGGATCGGCGGCCGGAATAGCCACCCGGAGTCTCACCGGGTCCTTGCGGTTGTGGGGCATCTACGCCGGACCTGCGTCCGGCGCAATCGGCCGCACCGACGGGCGCTCAGACGCAGGAGCCTCATCGGACCTTTTCTTCATCAACGAACGGGGTGGATGGCTCCCGCTCACGGCATCGAGGTGCCAAGGTGTGAAGGCTGTCAGGCATTCACGAGCATATGGAGCCGTGCGTCATGGAGATCAGCACGATCGGCCCCGATCTGGCCAGGAACGTCTTCCAGGTTCACGGCGCAGATCCGGGGGACCATGTAGTTGTTCGCAGGACGCTGTGACGAGCGTAGGTTCTGCCATTCATTCGCTCCAGCACTTTTTGACGACGGAAAGCCGCTGCTACCCCGTTGAAGGTGTGTCCCGCCCTAGGTTCCGGCGGGTCGATGCCAGGAGGACGTATGAAGCTGATGATCCTGTCTGCGATGGCCGCGGGTGCCGTCGCATTGATCGCGCCCCCGGCCGCGGACGCCAGGCAAGGCTGCGGCGTCGGCTTCCATCGAGGACCCGCCGGGGCGTGCCGGCCCAACGTCCGGGGAGGGTTCTATCGCGGCTACGGCTACTGGGACGGCCATCGCTACTGGCGGACGCGCTATCGGTATCATGGCGGCTGGCGGTATCGCTGACCATAAGGGGGGTGCGGTCGCCGGCTGCATCCCCGTTTCCTTTCGTATAAGGAGAGCCGACCATGAAGAGGTCGATGCTGATTGCCGCCTCGGCCGCTGCCCTGGTGGCAGGCGCAGGTTGCACCACAAGGGGTGACCTACGCGAGGCGCGGCGCGATCTGCAGGGCGCGCGCCAGGACGTGCGCGACGCCAATCGATACGGCGACGCCTATGACCAGCGCCAGGCGCGCGAGAACCGGCGCGATGCCCGTGCCGATCTCCGTCGCACGCGCCGCAATTACGAGGACGAGCGCCGGTGCGGCCCGCGCTACGGGCGGCCGTGCTGATGCGCGCGATCACCGCGTCCGTCCTAGTGCCACTCGCCGGGCTGCTCCCGATCGAGCCGGCTTCGGCCGTGAGCCACATGCGACAGGCCCTGTCACGGCCTGCCGCGGCGCCGGCGCCCGCCGGGCTGACGCTGGCAGCATTTCAGGCTCGGTACCAGCGGCGGTTGCTCGCGCGCGACACCGATGGCGACGGCAAGGTGAGCCAGGCCGAATTCATCGCCGGCGCCGAGCGGGCCAACGGCGATCCGGGGGCTCGTTTCGCGCGCATGGACCGGAACCGCGACGCGGCGCTCGACCTGGCCGAGATCGGGACGGTGGCCGCGCGCCGCTTCGCCCGGCTCGATACCGACCGGGACGGCATCCTGACACCGGGTGAGCGCCAGCCCAGGCCGACGACGCGCGGCGGAGCCGAGCCGTCGGACTGAGGCGGGCAGCGATCGACCATGGGGCCGGGATGCGGGCTTGAGCGAACACGATCCGGACGCCGCGCTGGTGGAGCGGGTGGGGCGAGGGGATGCGGCGGCGACGCGGCTGCTGGTCGCTGCCAAGCTGCCGCGCGTGCTCGCGCTCGCCGCGCGAATGCTGCGCGACACCGCCGCGGCGGAGGACGTGGCGCAGGAGGCGTTCCTGCGGGCCTGGCGGATGGCGGGCGCATGGCAACCGGGCCGGGCACGGTTCGACACCTGGCTGCACACGGTGGTACTCAACCTTTGCCGCGACCGGCTGCGCCGCCGGCGCGAGGTGACGGGCGAAACGGTGCCGGAGCCGGTCGACCCGGCCCCGGACGGAGAAGCGGCGCTGCTGAAGGCGGAACGCGGAAGGCAGGTGGCGGCGGCGATCGCCGCCTTGCCGGAACGGCAGCGCGAGGCGATCCTGCTCGTCCACTTCCAGGACCTGTCCGGCGCCGAGACCGCGGCCGCCTTGGGCGTCAGCGTGGAGGCGCTGGAATCGCTGCTCGCCCGCGGCAGGCGCGGCTTGCGCGCCAGCTTCGCCCTGGTGCAGGAAGGTGACGATCGTGACTGATGAGCTCGACCTGGCCCGGTTCCGCGCGCTGGCCGACGCCTATGGCGGTTCGCTCGCGCGCTGGCCGTTGGCGTACCGGAGCGCGGCCACCCGGCTGGCCGCGACGTCCGAGGGGGCCACCGTCCTTGAGTATGCCTCCATGCTCGACGATCGGCTCGACACATGGCGCGTCCGGCCGGTCCCTGACGACCTTTCGAGCAGGATCGTCGCCGGCGCTCCGATGCCGGCAGCGAGCCTCGCAACGCGGGCGCGGCTGTGGTGGTCGGGCTTCGGCGTGGCGGCGGCGCTGGCCGGCGCGGCGGCGGGGGCGGCAACCGTGCTCGTTGCGGTGCCGGCCGATCCGGTCGCGGACGGCGGCACGTCGTTCGGCGAGCTGACCGACGCAGGAGACGAGCGGTGATGCGGTGGCGGATGGCGCTGGTCGCCTCGATCATCCTGAACCTGTTCCTGGCCGGCGCGCTGGTCGCCGGCTATGCGTCGCTCAGGACAAACAAACGGATGATCTCGGCCGGCTCGCTGCGGATCGCGGGCGCCGAGTTGCCGCCGGACCAACGCCGCGCGTTCCGGTCGGCGCTCCGGGAGACACGCCGGTCGTTGCGACCCACCATCGTCATATCCCGCGCGGCCAAGGCGGAGGCTGCCGACCTGCTGCGGGGGCCGGCCGTAGACCGGCGGGGGGTGCTCGCCGCGTTGGACCGGGCCCGCGCCGCCGACATGGCCGTCCGCGCCGCGGTTGAGCGGCGTGCGGTGATCTTCGCGGCCGGGTTGTCCCGTGCCGACCGCGCACGTCTGGCCGACGCTATGCGGCGCCGGGGAAGCCGGGCGGCGTCCGCACCGGACTAGCCGGCGACGGATCGGTCCCGTTGGCCCGTTCAAGCCGGTATGGACACCCGACCCTCCGGCTCCTCGCCCCCCGTCCTGTCGTCGGCGGCGATCGCGCTCAACCGGTTCGGCCTGGGCGCACGTCCCGGCGACGCGCCTCCCACCGATCCGCGCGGCTGGATCACGGGCCAGTTCGCGCGGTTCGATATCCGCCCCGCGGGCTTCGCGGCACTCGCCGATGCGGGAGCGCTGCTGGACCGCTATCGCGACGAGCGGCAGGCGGCGCGAGCCGACGCGGGCGACGCCGCAACCGCCAAGGTGGCGATGCAGGCGGGTCGGCGCGACTTCCGCGAGGAGGTGCAGGCGCTCTACCGCGCGGGCGTGCAGGCCCGCGCCGACGCGGCGCTCGCGACGGAGGCGCCGTTCGTCGAGCGCATGGTCCATTTCTGGTCCAACCACTTCTGCGTGTCGGCCGAGAACCCGCGCGTCACCGCGCTGGCCGCCGCCTTCGAGCGGGACGCGATCCGCCCCCATGTGCTGGGTCGCTTCTCCGACATGCTGCTGGCGGTCGAGCGGCACCCGGCGATGCTCCTCTACCTCAACCAGGCCCAGTCGATCGGTCCCGGCAGTCCCGCTGCCGCCCGCGCGCCCGACCGTCGTCGCGGCCTCAACGAGAACCTGGCGCGCGAAATCCTGGAACTGCACACACTGGGGGTCCGGTCCGGCTACACGCAGGCCGATGTCACCGAACTGGCGCGCGCGCTGACCGGCTGGTCGGTCGGGCCGGCAGCGGGTTTCGCCTTCCGCCCGGCCCAGCACGAGCCAGGCGAGCGGACGATCATGGGCAGGTGTTACCCTCAGGCGGGCGAGGCGCAGGCGCGGGCCGCCCTGCTGGACTTCGCCGCGGCTCCCGCGACGGCGACCCACGTCGCGACCAAGGTCGCGCGCCATTTCGCCGGGGACGAGCCGCCGTCCGCGATGGTGGAGCGGCTCGCGCGCGGCTTCGTGGCGAGCCGGGGCCACCTACCGACGCTCTACCGCGCCTTGGCCGCTTCGCCCGAGGCTTGGGTACCATCGCCGGTCAAGTTCAAGACGCCGTGGGAGTGGACGATCTCCGCGCTGCGCGGGCTCGGCCGGCGGCAGGTCGGGGCCATGCAGATCGCCGCTTTCCAGACACAGCTGGGCCAACGCGTGTGGCGGCCCGGCGCCCCGGCGGGGTGGGACGACGTCGCCGCCAGCTGGGCGGGCTCGGACGCACTGCTCCGCCGGGTGGAGGTCGCGCAGCGGCTCGCCGCGCCGCTGGGTGACACGGCCGACGCACGGACGCTTGCGCCCCGGATCATGCCCGCCGCGCTCAGCGAGGCGACCGCGCAGCAGATCGCCCGGTCCGAGAGCCCGGCCAGCGCGGTCGCGCTGATGCTCGCCTCGCCCGACTTCCTGAGGAGATGATCGCATGATCGCCCGCCGCCACCTGCTCGCCACCGCCGCGCTCGGCGCGGGCGCCCTGTTCGTCGCACCCGGCCTAGCGCTTGCGACCGTGCCGACCGAACGCCGTTTCGTGTTCATCATCCAGCGTGGGGCGGCGGACGGGCTCGATATCCTGCGGCCGGTGGGCGATCCCGGCTTCGCGGGTCTGCGCGGGCGGCTAATCGGCGAGGAGGTGCCGGGGCTCAAGCTCGACGGGACCTTCACGCTCCACCCGGCACTGGCGGAGGTAGGCCGGATGTACGGACGCGGCGAGGCGCTGTTCGTCCACGCGGTCGCCTCGCCCTATCGCGACCGCTCGCACTTCGACGGCCAGAACGTGCTGGAGACCGGCGGCGCGCAGCCTTACGCGGTTCGCGACGGTTGGATGAACCGGCTGGTCGCGATGATGCCCCGGTCGGCGGAGGAGGCGATCGCGGTCACGTCCACGCTGCCCGCGGCGCTCCGCGGTCCTGTCGCCGTCGCGTCCTACGCGCCCTCGGCGCTGCCGGCCGCCGCCGACGACCTGATGACCCGGGTGACGGCACTCTATGACGCTGACGCGCAGCTCCACGCGCCCTGGCAGGCCGCTTTGGAGGCCAGGGGAATGGCCGGCGCCGTGCCGGGTGCCCGACAGGCTCCGGCGAGCCTCGGCCAGCTTGCTGCAAGCTTCCTCGTCAAGCCGGACGGTCCGCGTGTCGCGATGATGGAGACACTCGGCTGGGACACGCACAGCGGCCAGAAGGCTCGGCTGGCCGCCCAGCTGAAGAACCTTGATGCGATGCTCGCCGCGCTCCGCGACGGGCTGGGACCGGTATGGACGACGACCACGGTGCTGGTGGCAACCGAGTTCGGCCGCACCGCCGCGATCAACGGCACCGGCGGCACCGACCACGGCACCGGATCGGCGGCGATGCTGGTCGGCGGCAATGTCCGGGGCGGACGCGTGCTCGGCGACTGGCCGGGGCTGATGACGGCAAGCCTGTACGAAGGCCGCGACCTGCGACCGACCACCGCGCTTGATGCGCTGATCGCCGGCGCCGTGGCGGAAGGCTTGGCGATCGATCCCGACTTGGTAGATGGACGATTGTTCGGGCGGGCCGTGGGTAAACGGCGCGTTGACGGGTTGATCAAGGCCTGAACGTCCGACCGACACATGCATGCCGTGACTCACGGCGGTGCCGTTTCCTCGCCTGAGCAAGCTCGGGGCAGACCCAGGATCGACGTTCTCAAGCCTCGACGCGAAGTGTCAGTCTCGCGAAGTGTCGCGCTGGCTACATGAACGGATCTCCGCTCCAGGAAAGTGAGCAGACGGCGTGACATGACCCCCGCCTTTCATCCAGCGGCAGTTAGAAACCGGCCGGTGTTGTCGCGCAGAAGCGGGGGTGAAGCAACGGGCGGGGTTAATCCCGCCCGTTGCCGTTCGAGTTCGGCAGCGAAGGCTGCCGGAGTGGCGTAGCCGAGCGAAGAGTGCGGGCGCTCGGTGTTGTAGTCGTCGACCCAGCGGGCCAGGATTGAACGGGCCTGGCCGATGGTGAAGAATAGCGTCTCGTTGAGCAGCTCGTCGCGCATGCGACCATTAAAGCTCTCTACGAACCCGTTCTGCGTCGGCTTGCCCGGCGCGATGTAATGCCACTCAACGCCCGCGTCGCCGGACCAGGCGAGCACCGCGTTCGAGGTGAGCTCCGTCCCGTTGTCGCTCACGATCATCTTCGGCGAGCCCCGCTCGGCGACCAGGTCGGCCAGCTCGCGCACGACCCGCCTGCCCGAGATCGACGTGTCGACCACCGCCCGGATGCACTCGCGCGTGACGTCGTCGACGATGTTGAGCACGCGGAACCGCCGCCCCGTGACAAGCTGGTCGTGCACGAAGTCCAGGCTCCAGCGCCGGTTGGTGAGCGCCAGCACCGGCGCTGGTGCCCGGCTACCGGTGGCGCGCCTTCGGCCCTTCGTGGCACGAGCTGGCGTGAAGCCTACCAAGCTGCCGCTGCCGGCGAGCCAATCGCTGAATGATCTGGCGGTGAACCGCGCTGGGAGCATGTCTCAGTCAGGCACTGGACAGTGAAGATCGCCGGGGCGGCGGGTACTTTGTCGTATGCCCTGTGCCACCTTGCCATCACCGGTGATTGACTAGGCCTTGCATTGTCGAAGCTAGAAGCATCTGCGGGCACAGTTGCCGGCGATCTTCCGCGTGCCGAGCGGGTCGCCTTTCAAACGTGTTGAGTCGAGACGCGCTGGTGAGGGACCGTCTATCGCGTGTTGCTCTTCAGCCGGTTATACAACGCGTTAAGCAGGATGCCGAACAGGAGTAGAAGGTCGGCTGCGCCTTGGATGCGTTCAGCGCTGACGCTCTCCACCGCCGGCATCGAGATCGTCGCTACTTGCGATATCCGGGCCAGAGGCGCTTGGGCGAAGTTTGCGACCGTCTTGGCAAACTCCTCGATAAGGTCATGGATGCCCTTCGCCGTCACGCTGGTCGGCGGTTTGGCCAGCACGTCCGTCAGCAGCTTCAGGGCCGAACTGATCTCCCGTATCGACAGCTGGACGTCGCGGAACATGGACTGGCGGCTCTGCTGCCGCTGGCGTTCGCGGTACATGCCTTCCGAGCGAACGTAGCGAGACAGCCCGGCCAGCCGTGCATCGATCTGTATGTTCTGTCGCCGCACGTCGGCGGCCAGACGGCTGAACTTGGCGCCCAGATCGCCGACCTTGTCCACGATCGACGTCAACCGGGTGCTGCCTGCCTCCGGAGGGTCGGCGAGCACTTCGGTGGTCAGTCGAGCGATCTCGGAAAACAGGACGTTGGCGCGTCGCTCAAAGGCGTTGGCCAGACTCAAGGCACGTTCTCCCCAGCTTCGGTCGTGTCCGGCCCACCCCGGAACACGACGACACCGATCACGCATCGGTAGTGTCGCATAGTGGTGGTATGCGAAGGCGGGAACGCGTCAGGCCACCGTCGGTTCAGCGACCCTGGCGGTGTAGCGTCGCTGGCCCGTCGGCCGCGCCGAAGCAGAAGGGACTCACCTCTCTATAGTGCCGGCCGTCGGCGACGCGCGGACATGCGCAATGCCCCCCTCGTGCCCCGGGGGCGCTCCTTACAGAGAGAGTATCTCGCCGACCCGCCGCTCCAGCTCCAGGATATTGAACGGCTTGGTCAATACGGCCATCCCCTCATCCAGATGGCCTGCGCCGATGGCGGCGTTGGCGGCGTAACCGGTGACGAAAAGAACCTTCAGACCCGGGCGGGTCACCCGACCCGCGTCGGCGACCTGACGACCGTTCAGACCACCCGGCAAGCCGACGTCGGTGACGAGGAGATCGATGCGCTCGTCGGATTGCAGGAGGCTGACGCCCGCAGGGCCGTTCTGAGCGGTAAGAACCCGGTATCCGGCATCGCCCAGGATTTCCGTCACGAGCTCGCGGATCGCGACCTCGTCTTCGACCAGCAGCACGGTTTGCCCCTGCTCGGCACGGCTGCGAGCGGCGTTGGGCTCGTGCTCCGGCAACGGTCCGGCCGCCCCGATCAGGCGCGGCAAGTACAGGCACATCGTCGTCCCTTGCCCCACCTCCGAATAGATGCGGACCTGCCCGCCGGACTGGCGCACGAAGCCGTAGATCATGGACAGGCCGAGCCCCGTTCCCTCGCCGATGGGCTTGGTCGTGAAGAAGGGGTCGAACACCCTTTCGATGATGTCCGGCGCCATCCCGGTACCGGTGTCTGTGACGCACAGGGAGACGTAATCCCCCATCGGCAATTCCTGCGCGGCCGCTGCGCGAGCATCCAGTGTCTTGTTTCCGGTCTCGATCGTGAGCCTGCCGCCATGAGGCATCGCGTCCCGTGCGTTGATGCACAGGTTCAACAGCGCGTTCTCCAGCTGCGGCGCGTCGACCAGCACCGGCCACAGCCCTGCCGTCGCTGCGACATGCAGTTCGATCGACGGGCCGAGCGTCCGGTCGATGATCTCCATCATGCCGACGACCAGCGTGTCCGTGTCAACCGGCGTGGGCGCCAGCGTCTGGCGGCGTGAGAAGGCGAGGAGGCGCTGGGTCAACGCTGCTGCACGCTGCGCTCCGGTCAGCGCCATGCTCATGTAGCGATCGACCTTGTCATACTCGCCGGCCGCGAGCCGATGGCTGAGCAGTTCGAGGCCGCCGGTGACCGCGGTCAGCAGGTTGTTGAAATCGTGGGCGAGGCCGCCGGTCAGTTGGCCGACCGCTTCCATCTTCTGCGCCTGGCGCAGCTGCCCTTCGGCCGCGGCCAGAGCTTGCGCCTGCGCCTTCTCCTCGGTCGCGTCCCGTCCGACGGCGATGATGCGGTCGTCGCCGGGACGTGCGGCCCAGGCGATGTCGCGGTACGAGCCGTCCTTGTGCAGGTAGCGGTTCTCGAAGCGCGCGAACGCCTCTCCCGACGACACGACCGCCGCACCCTGGATCGTTCGCTCAAGATCTTCGGGATGGATGAACTCGAAGATCCGCACGCCGACCAGTTCACTTTCCGACCAGCCGAGGATGCTGGTCCAGGCGGGATTGACCGCCTCGATGGTGCCGTCGAACGAGGCCACCAGCATCAGGTCGGTCGAAAGCTGCCAAAGCCGGTTGCGATCGGCCGTCCGCTCCGCGACCTGCTGCTCGAGCGTCGCGTTCAGCGCTTCCAGCTGTTGTTGTGCGAACCTGCGTTCTGTTTCGTCGCGCGCGATCTTGATGAACCCTCCCGCACCGCTGCTGGCGCTTGCGGGCAGAGGGTGGACCGAGCCGTTCAGGAACACGCGCGAGCCGTCCGCGCGCAGGTGCCAGCGCTCGTCGGGCGAACAGCCGTCGCCGGCCGCGCCCGCGAGTTCGGCGACATCGGCGCCACCGGCACGATCCTCTTCGGTGAAGATCATCGAAGCCGATCGTCCGATCGCCTCGCCCGGCGACCAGCCGAGGACCGCTTCGGCGCCTGCGAACCAATCAGTGATGATACCGCCGGCGTCGGTGGTGAAGATCACGTGATCCTTCGCGCCCTCCACGACCAGGCGCAACCGCTCCTCGCTCTGCCGTAGCGCGGCATCGGCCAGCACCCGCTCGGTGGTCTCGTTGGTGAAGATGAAGAGGCCGGCGATTGCTCCTCGAGCATCCAGAACGCGCGAATAGGAGAAGGTGAACCAGGTGTCTGCCTGGCCCCGATCGGTGTTCAACTTCCACGGCAGGTCGTTGAAGCGCTGGCTATGCCCTCGAAAGGCATCATCGATGATCGGCTTGGCCTGCTCCCAGGCGTCGGCCCATACAACGCGGAACGGCGTTCCCATCGCCCAGCCGAGCCGTGGCCCGAGCAACGGAAAGTAGCCTTCGTTGAAGAAGAAGGTCAGTTCCTCCCGGCCCCAGGCCAGGATCATCGATTCCGGTGAGTTCAGCACCGTGCTGAGGTTCGACTTCAGCGCTTCGGACCAGTTCTCCGGGGTTCCGAGCGGATGGTCCGACCAGTCCCGATCGAGGATCAGGCGGGTCGCCTCACCCCCACCGGCCAGAAAGCGCAGACCTTCGGGAAGTGCTGCAGGATCGCGAAACTGGTCGGACATCGACACGCAATACCTTCCGATCCACGGCGGTGCCACTCGAATGAGCGCCTCGACCGCCAACTGCCTTCGGGTCGGCGTGGCGGACCACCGCGCTATCGATACGGCCGGATGGCAACAGGTTCCTTGATCGGTCGGATATCCGAACAACTTCGGATATAACATCTGGTAAGGGCAAAGTTTTGGGTCTCGCTCCCGTGTATTTAGTCGGCGTCAACCAAGATCCGACAACGTGCGCCAAGTCATAGCCGACTAGAAGATCCATGCGAGATGACCTCCGGCGGACGTCCGGCAAATGGCCGATGGTATCTGTCCGGGGCTAGGTAAAGAGTTGGATTGTAAGACTTACGCATACCTCACAAACTCGACCGAAGCCGAAAGTGACATGATGCCAAACTTACGCCGGTGATCGCACCTGCCGGCCGCGTCTACCTCCGGCGTGCTTGCGCTGGAGGATTTATGACCAGCGCAGCCGCTACATAAGCCGGTTTTACGATCTTGGTATCAGTGTGCTCGGACGTCAGCCTGCCGCGATCGGCGGTGACGATGCGATCGCGCCCGTGATGGGCGGCGTCATCACGTCGTTGCCGGATCGGTCGAACATACTGCTGGGTGTGCTGGGCGGTCGGTGTCTCCGGGGCGGAGCGTCAAATCACCAACGTCGCTGCCGGCACCGCGGCTATCGGCGCGCCCAACACCGGCCAGGTACAGGCCGTGGCCGATCAGGTCGCCGCGCTCGACGATCGCGCTGTTCCGTACGACTCGGCCACCCGCGATCGGGTCACGCTCGGCGGGGCGGCGGGGACCACCATCGCCGATCTGGTATCCGGACAGGTCGCTGCGGGTTCGACTGCGGCCGGGGCCGGCGAGGAGGTGGTGCCCGCGTCCGACTACCGGGCGTTGCAGGCGCAGGTGAGCGAACTCCAGCGCCTGCCAGGCCAAGAAGACCATGGAAGCGGAGATCCTGCGCAAGGCCGTGTCCCGGGCCGCAGGCCCAAGAACTGCTGTTGCGCTCGACCTCGTTGCCGGGGGACGGTCAGTGACCGCGGTTGCACAGGTCATCGGTCTCAGCCGTCGGATGCATGCGGGCTTCGTGCCCCCGCGTGCTGTCTGGTCGAGAACCAGCGCGCCGTCGGGCTCGAGCCTGCTATTGCCGGTGACCAACAGGCCTACGCGGCGGCGGAGCGCGACTTCGAGTTGCCCCTCTCCGCGGATCTGCCCGGTAATTAGAACCATCCTCGTTCTGCTCACACCTTTGCACCCGGATCGGGGCGGCCTAACCAATGTGAATGGCCGATCCCTCGTTCGACCGATTGACCGCCCGGCAGCGAGACTGCCTGCGTGAACTCGCAAAACTCAAATCCGTCAAGGAGATCGCCGCCACGCTGGGCATCTCGGAGTCGACCACCAACGGGCACCTTGAAGCCGCCATGCGCAACCTCGGACTGCCCACCCGTGCCGAAGCTGCCCTGCAATTCCAGGCACATGAGCGGGCGGAGCACCCGCAGATTTCGCCCGGGTCGATTTCGCGGGTCGAGCCTGCCGTCGTTCCATCGGCACAGGTGGTGATGCCAGCAGCGACGGGTTCGCTGCGGCTTCCCTTTCGAGCCAAAGGAGCGGCCCGCAATGACCTCACCCCTGTCGAACGTCTCGCCTGGATCGCAGCCCTTGCGGTCGCATTTGCGGTCGGTTTCGGTATGCTCGGTGCCGGCAGCTTCTTCGCCGGGCGCATCCTCCGCGCCGTCGTCCGATTGTGAGGTCGATCCCGCGGTCGAGCGGCTCGTCGCGCTGCTGCGTCAGGTCGAGCGTGCGCAGGACGACCTGTTGGCACTCGGTGGTGCCTTCCAGACGGCCTTTGTCGAGGCACAGCGCGCGGCCAGGGTGTCTCCGAGCGTCACGCAGGGTGCGATGCGCCACTTCCTCCAGGGTCAGATACAATTGGCCGAGGCGCGTGGCAGCTGGGGCGAGGGTCACAAGCAGGTGCGCAAGATCGCCAAGGTGTTCGGGATCGCGTTCCCGGAAAAGGCCGATCTCGGCTACGGCGACAGCTCCAAGTACCCGCCGCCCCCGTTCACCGGAGCGGAAGACGCTAGCCCGCGCGTCGCGGCCTGATCGTGCGCGCCGGACCTTGGAAACGCCCTGCAACCGTGGAGGGCTGCGGTGATCCACATCGTCATCTTCAATGTGGTTCAACTCGCTGTTGCATTCTATGCGTTCCGGCGCGGCGGCGCGCCCGAGCGGTGGGTGGGGGCGCTTATGCTGCTCGCCAACATCGCAACGGCCTTCAGGCCCTACAATGCGGCGACCAGCTTCGGCAGTCTCGATGCGTATCTGTTCGGGATCGACTTGCTGCTACTGTTGGCGTTCGCCGCGCTCGCTCTAACAGCCGATCGCTTCTGGCCAATGTGGGTAGCCGCCTTGCAGCTCGACGCGGTGGCAATTCACATGGTGCGCGGCATCGACCCCGAGATGGTGCCGTATGTCTACGCCTGGCTTACCGGCCAGATCGCGTATCCCATGATGGCGATATTGGCGATCGGTACGACGCGGCACCAACGGCGCCTCTCTGCTTCGGGCTCCGATCCGGATTGGACGCGGCATGAGCGCGGAACGTCCGAAAGGCTGGCAGCACGACCTAGCTGAAGAACTCAAGCGGCTGAGCGAGGCCGTCAGGCGGATGACGGGCCGGGTGGAGACAGGCACTCTTCCGGCGGCCATGGTGGCAGTGTCCGACGTTCCCCATCACCTCGCCAAGGCAGAGACGATCTACCAGCAGCGCCGCCGCCGGGCTGAATGCTTCCCCGACACGGGGGAACTGTTCCGCGATCCGGCATGGGACATCCTGCTCCACCTCTTCATCGCGCATGAGCGGAGCGAGAGAGAAACGGCCGGTTCTGCCGCAATCGCAAGTGGAGTTCCGCCCCGGGTGGGGCAACGCTGGCTGAAGGCGCTGGAGAACGTGGGATTGGTCGAAGCTCGACAAGATCCCCGCACGGCCTCCGCGGCCAAGGTTCGGATCACGCCCAAAGCTATCGAGATGATGCGTTGCTTCCTGGACGGTTTGGGTGGCTCAACCGGGTCGCCTGTTGTTCCATGAGACGCACGACGGCTTCGTCGAGCAATGCCGCGGCGACATGCTCGTCGAGCCGGTCGGCAAGGTCGCGCGCGGTGCTGGCGGCCTCGATGCACTGCCGGTACGTCTGCGTTTGATCGCGATCAATCATGCATCGTGTATGAGGCGCGATCATCCCCCCGGCAATGGTGCCTGCCGCTGCTCGGCGTGCCACGGCCTCCCTTGATCCGCCGAGATTTTAGTGGCTCTGGCGGAGGTGCCGCCGCAGGTATGATGCCCAGGCCTCGCAGACAGGCCCCGAAGGGCTGCTAATTCATTGAGAATGGTGCTGCCGGTGAGGATTGAACTCACGACCTCAGCCTTACCAAGAAGATTCGCACACATTATCGCAGCTGTCCATAGCTCATCGTAGCTGTCCACTCGGGATTAACCTGCTGATCGAGTTTGATTATTCCTCATCATAGATAATCGGCGGGGTCGGCACCTTACTTTCTGGTGATGCCCCGGTGATGCCCCGTTCCGTCTTCGCGGCGCGGCATCTTGGGGAGTGCGGCGGTGGGTTCTGGCGGTTCCATTTCGAGGTTGACCAAGTCGGTTGTGGACGGGGCCCGGCGACCGGCGGCGGGTCAGCGGTTGGTGCTGTGGGACGCCGAGGTCAAGGGCTTCGGCCTCCGGATCACCGCCACCGGCTCCAAGACCTACGTCCTGCGCTACCGCATGGGAGGCCGCGGCGCGCCCCTTCGGACCTACACCATCGGGCAGCACGGATCGCCGTGGACCCCCGACCAGGCGAGGCGCCGCGCGCTGGAGCTCCTCGCGCAGGTCAGGTCGGGTGTCGATCCCGCCGCCGAGCGCGACAACGGGCGGAAGGACGCGGCAGCCGACGCGGAGAGCCGGGCGACCCGCATGTTCGGGGTGCTGGCGGATCGCTGGTTCAAGCAGCACGTACAGGCTGGCGGCCTGCGCAGCGAGAAGGACATCGAGGGCGTCCTCGAACGCGACCTCAAGCCGGGGTTCGTCGAGCTCTCAGTGGACGAGATCACGAAGGAGAAGGTGGCGGAGCTGATCGAGGCGATCGGCGACCGCAGCCACGATGCCGCCAACAAGGCCTTCAAGTGGCTCCGCCAGATGTTCAACTGGCTGGTCGAGAAGGGTGTGCTGCAGAGCTCCCCGCTCGACAAGGTCGGCATGCCCTACAAGGAGGGACGGCGCACCCGCACGCTCTCGCTGATGGAGCTCGTCGTCGTCTGGGCGGCGCTCGACGGCCTTTCCGAACCCTTCCGGTCGTTCTACCGGCTTCTGATCCTGCTCGGTCATCTTCGGCCGCGAGTCCGGTTCCAGGTGCCACGCGGCGACCCCGATCTGGCCGATCGCCATCCCGGTGCCGGACGCGAACGCCTCGATCGTCGAGGCGATCTCGCGACGCCGCTCGGATGCGAGGCCACCCAGTTGCAGGCGACGGTTCCAGGCCGACCGGATCCGGCAATCGAGCGCCAGCGCCAGGCGATCGAGGTCGTGGACCGGCGTGGTGGGGAATGGCTGCAGCCCATCGCAGTCCAGCGGCAGCGTGAGGACGAGGCCGCACGCCTCGTCAACGGGCCGGAAGGCCAGCCGTGGAAGCGCCATGCCCGGTTCGTGTCCGGACGGAACGGCGGCGACGCTGGGCGGCCCCATCCCGGCATACGGCTTGTGCTCCATGAGGCATTCCAGATACCGGAGCAGCCGGCCCAGATTGGCCGCATGGTTGTCGCGCCATGCCTCGCCATAGGGCACGAGGCCCGGCTCGCTCCATTTGAGGGCGTAGACTCGGCCGCCGATGTCGATGACGCCATGCGCCAGGCCGGTCACCTTCGTTCCGAACGGTAGGGATCGCTCGTCCCTACGGACGAGGGTGACGTTCACATGTCCGGCAAAGCGCTTCAGTTCACTGTCGCTGATCGCGTCGAGTTCGCCGGGCGGGCGCTGGGCGCTGTGCAACGCAGCTTCGATGGCGTCTGCGGTGACGTCGGCCAGCGAGGTGTCGTTCGACAGCCGTCGTGCGCCGACCAGGCAGCCGAGCCGTGCGAGCAGCCGGTTCTGCGCGGTGAGGAGCTGGAACTTGGCCATCTCCTCTCGGAGAGCGTTGATCCAAGTCTGGCGAAACTCGGCGTGCTTCAGCTGCTGCGACACACGCGCCTGGAGGTAGCCGTTCCGCCAGGTTACAAACGCCGTGATCAGCACCCCGACGACGGCTACGAGCGCGGCGGCAAGCGCGTAGTTCGACGTGCGCTCAGCGGCCGCGAGCACCGCG